>Ga0157371_10000611_pt1 | contig 42464 bp, 25 predicted proteins | sample C45metaG_FD_113462 | JGI IMG/M metagenome (GOLD analysis project Ga0157371, IMG submission 113462) | Corn rhizosphere microbial communities from Kellogg Biological Station, Michigan, USA - C4-5 metaG | ecosystem: Host-associated > Plants > Roots > Rhizosphere > Soil | place: USA: Michigan... | reverse complement strand
GCCGGAAAGTAAGACAGCCATTAAAAAGAATCCTTTCTTCACGAAATTGTGTTTAAAGTAATACGGCCTGAAACTGCAAATTTACTCTTAACTCAACATAAAAGAGCAATTGAGCGAATTTGGTCGTTTACCGATCTTTTATATTACTCCTGAAAATTCTATTATAATTTGTGCAAATACAAGCCGATTTCCCAGCATTCAATCTATCAATGATATTAACGAATCATTAGACAATCCTTAGCTTAATTTCGTTAGTAAAATCTAATTTGAACTTGGAAAAACAGTTGATATGAAGAAATGCTTTGTCGTCTTATTTATTCCATTATGTTTTCACGCAAAAGCGCAGCAAAGTGAAGGAGCACAATTTAAACCAAAGACAGGTTTTCAAAAACAAAAATTGTTTACCGGCGGAAGTGCAAATATTGGTTTTTCAAGTGGGAGCACCATGCTCGGAATCACACCCCAGTTGGGTTATAGCCTTACAAACTGGTTGGATGCCGGCATTACTTTTAACCTCAATTATTTATCTCAAAAAGATTATTACAGCGGCGATAAATTGCGCCAAACCACTTATGGTCCGGGCGCTTTTGTAAGATTATTTCCTGTAAATTTTCTTTTTGCAACGGCTCAATATGAATACAATTCAATGCATACAAAATACATACCGAATGTAGATGGTTCGCCTGCTACAAAATCCTTTTTGGATGCAAACAGCTTTTTAGTAGGGGCGGGTTATGCAGGCGGCAGGGAAAGAGGAGGGAATACCTATTATTATTTATCTATCATGTGGGATATTTCCGGAGATACAAATTCTCCCTATCTGGATCAATATGGCCGCACAAGTCCGGTCATCCGTGCGGGTTATAACATTGGTTTATTTCAAAACAGGCAAAGGAGGCAATACAGATAAAAGCCGTCTCACAACACTAATCTTCATTTAGTCTAAATCAAAAAAGACAGCAATTCCTACCAAATTGAATAATTTTTTTTAGTTCAAATTTTATATATTTACTAAATCCTTTTTCGTGCTGCTGCATTTTCATTCTGTGAAAAATTATTGCTGTGCCATTGAAAATACACATGTTGTATTTCATAACCGTTCAATAAAAATTTATGAACAGGCATTGCTTTTTAAAACCTCGGAATTCACTCAGTAAAATCGTCTTTGCTTTTTTCTTTCTTTTTTCATCCTTGGTTAGCCTTGCACAGCCGGGTAATGAAAAAGGATTGCCTTTTATTGCAAACTACACTGGTGGAAATACACTTAGCGGTCGTGGAAGCTGGAGCGTAATTGAAGGTAATGACGGAAGAATGTATTTTGGTAATTCAACCAACAAGGGAAATATTGTTGAATATGACGGAGTAAACTGGAATAAAATTGCAGGTCCGTATTCGTCTGCAGTTGCAAGGTGCTTTGTAAAAGACAGGAATGGCAGAATTTATTTTGGCGGTTCCGGCGATTTTGGTTATCTGGAAAAAAATAATCTTGGCGAAACAGTTGAACATTCCCTGGTTCAATTTGTACCTAAAGATAAGCGCGAATTTTTTGATGTTTGGTCAGTAAATTCTTCGTTGAATGATGTTTATTTCTTATCAAGAGAAAGATTATTCCGTCTTACCAAAACAGGAGAAGGCAAAAATGAGACCTGGAAAGTAAAAACCTGGGAGCCGAAGTCGCATTTCATGTACAGTTTTTACGAGGATAATAATATGTACGTGCACGAACAAAATGTTGGACTGCTCAAAATGCAAAATGATTCTCTGGTGTTAATTCCAGGAAGTGAATTTCTCGGCAATGACAGGATGCAAGTAATGTTGCCTTTCCCAGGAAGCGGAAATTCAACGAACAACAAAAAATATCTTCTTGCAACTTTTACCCATGGCCTTTTTCTTTTCGATGGGAAGAATTTTACTCCTTTCAAAACTTCGGATGATAAGATCTTTACCGGCAACATGGTTTATAAAGGTCTTTTGGTAAATGGCAAATATCTGTTTTCAGTTTTAGGAACTGGTTTGGTGATTATGGATAACTCCGGAAAAATTGAGCAAATTATCAACCGTGATGCGGGACTTAAAAGCAATATTATTTATGCACCCTACATAGATTCAAGAGGACAATTGTGGCTTGGACTAGATGTCGGGATTGCCCGTGTTGATTACAATTCGCCGTTTACCAATTACAATGCTCAAAATGGTGTCGGATCCGCTGTTCTTTCTATGATGCGAGTGCCGGACGGTAATTTATACGTTGGTACTCAAAATGGTTTGCTTCATTACAACCCATCTGTCAATCGTTTTGAACAAGTAAATGAAGTTTCCAAAAACCAGGTTTTTGCGTTGTTGGTAGATGGGAAAAATTTAATAGTTGGGGCAGGAGGTTTATTCTTAATAAATAATGGAAGAGTAATCACTATTCAGCCTTCGATCACTAATAATCTCAATGTTTCCAGTTTGGTTATTTCTAAAAAATATCCTCATTTATTATATACAGGAACTTCATTCGGAATTGCAATATTTGACCGCAATGATGCAAGTGAAAAGGGTTGGAATTATTTGGGTTATCTGCCGGGAATAAAGGGAGGAGAATTTCATAACATGGCAGAAGACATTGACGGGAACCTTTGGGCGATCTCACGCAATTCCATCCTGTATAAAATCTCACCTTCATTTAATGCTGAAGGAAATCCTGATATTTCAAAATTCAAAATTGATGATATCTCAAACATGAGAGGGTATGATTCAACAATCAACTCTTTATTTGTGCTGAATCATGTTATTCGTTTTACTTCCGATTCTGCAACATATACTTTCAACTCCAAAAACAAAAAATTTGAAAAAACGTCTTTTGAAGGAATTATAAATTATTCAGGCACTCAGGATACAACAACCGGTAAAATATGGCTAAGAAAAATAGCTGGAGACAGCTCAAAATCAATAATTGTCACACGTAAACCCGGCGGAGGTTATCAACTTGATTCCACAAGTTTGTTACCCGTTTCTTCTGAAAATGTTGTTGGAGTCTATCCGGACATTGATCAAACTGCATGGTTTACTTCTATAGACGGACTTATCCATTTTGATGGAAAACAAAAGGTAAATTTTGACAAACCGTATACTACAATTATAAGCAAGATCAGCTCAGACACATTTCGGTTAAATCCAAATGTTGACTCTGGAAAACTTGCCGAAATCAAATTTAACCGCAGTTCCTTAAGGTTTGATTACGCCTCTCCATTTTACGAACAGGAAGATAAAACCGAATATCAAACCTGGATGGAAGGCTTTGACAAAGGCTGGAGCGAATGGGGAAAAAATACTTATAAGGAATACACTAATCTCCCATCCGGTCGATATGTTTTTCACGTAAGGTCCAAGAATGTTTACAATAAATTGAGCCGGGAAGCACTATATCCCTTTGCCATCCTTCCTCCGTGGTATAGTACCTGGTGGGCATATTTATTGTATGCCCTTGTTTTCCTGTTTGCCGGTTTTTTAATTCTGAAATGGCGCACACGCAAGTTAGAAGAAAAGCATCGCGAACTTGAACAAACAATCAAAGAAAGAACTGCACAGTTGAGTGACAAAGTTGAAGAATTGAATGTTATTAATAGTGTTCAGCAAGGACTGGTAGCACAGCTAGACATTAATAAGATCTATGAACTTGTGGGCGAAAAGATAAGGGAGATATTTAATGCACAAACTATTGTGATTGCCACGTACGATCCTCAAACAAATCTGGTTACTGAAAAATATTGTTACGAAAAAGGGGACCGCACATTAATCAAACCTTATCAGGCTATCGGTTTTGGAAAACATGTAATTGAAAGCCGTCAACCGGTTCGGTTGAACAAAAACGTCGTTGAAGAAGCTAAAAAATATGGAAGCGTTACAATGGGTAATGCGCCGGCGAAATCTCTCGTATTTGTTCCGATGATTGAAAATGATACCGCCACGGGCATCATTACTCTCCAAAATATGGACCGGGAAAATGCGTTTTCTGAGTCAGATGTCAATTTACTGAAAACGCTTTCCAATAGTATGAGTGTGGCTTTAAAAAGCGCTCATCTTTTTGATGAAACAACAAGGCTCTTAAAAGAAACAGAACAACGGAACGCAGAATTGGCGGTTATTAATGTAGTACAGGAAGGATTGGTAGCGCAAATGAGAACCGAAGATATTTATACTCTCGTGGGAAATAAAATCCGGGAATTATTCGATGCGCAAACAGTAGTAATCAGAAGTTATGATTATGAATCTGAAAACGAAATTTATAATTATTGTATCGAAAAAGGAGAAAGACAAACTATTTCTGACCGCTCTTTTGATGATTTTAGCCGCTATATAATTGAAGCAAAAAGGCCGGTGATTGTGAATGAAAACTTCCTTCAATTTATTTCAAAATTTTCTGATGAAGCACACTTGGAAGGCGAAATTCCAAAATCTGCGGTGTTTGTTCCCCTGATCCACGCAGGAATTGTGACCGGAAATGTGAGCCTTCAAAATATGGATCATGAAAATGCTTTTACAGACTCGGATGTAAAATTACTTACCACCTTAGCAAATAGCATGAGCATTGCTCTAAAGAGCGCTCACCTTTTTGATGAAACCAACCGGCTTTTAAAAGAAACAGAACAACGGACCGCCGAACTTTCAGTAATTAATAGTGTGCAGGAAGGTTTGGCAAAAGAACTGCATATGCAGGGGATTTATGAGTTGGTAGGAGAGAAATTAAGCGACGTAATGCACACGCTTGATATCGACATCCGTTTATTTTCACCGGAAACTGATGAAATATTTTATCCCTACATGCGTGACCATGGAGAAAGGCTAAATATCCCACCCGGAAAATTTGGTGGCATGTCTAAGCACGTTTATGAAACCCGCCAACCAATTGTTATCAATGAAGATTTACCTGGTAAAATGAAAGAGTATAGTTCGTATTCTATTCCGGGAACCCAAATGGAGAAATCCTTCATGGCGGTACCGATTATGGTAGCCAATAAAGCAATAGGAATGGTGAGTATGAGCAATTATGAAAGAGAGAATGCATTCAGTGATTCCGATCTGCGCTTGCTTCAAACGGTGGTTTCAGCTATGAGTGTTGCTCTTGAAAACGCGAGATTGTTTGATGAAACCAACCGGTTGTTGAAGGAAACTGAACAGCGGACCGCTGAGTTGGGCGTAATTAATAGTGTCCAGGAAGGATTGGTGAAGGAAATGAAAATGGAAGCCATTTATGAACTGGTAGGGAAACGTCTTTGTGAATTATTTCCTGATACTCAAACCTTGGTTATCAGAACCTTTGATCATTCTAAACAAGTAGAGAACTGGGAGTTCGCTATAGAAAAAGGAGTTCGTCTTTACACTGAACCAAAACCTATCAATTGGTTGAATAAAGAATTAATTAAATCAAAAACACCGATACTTATTAATGAAAACTTTTTGGAGACCGTTAAAAAGTATGGAGGAAGAAATGTTACGATTGGTGAGCCTCCAAAATCTGTAATTTTTGTTCCAATGATCGTTGGTGACGTAGTAAAAGGATCTGTAAGCCTTCAACACATTGATAAAGAAAATGCATTTTCTGAATCAGATGTACGTTTACTAACCACACTTACCAATAGCATGAGCGTGGCATTGGAAAATGCCCGTTTATTTGATGAAACAAATCATCTTTTAGCGCAGGCGAAGCAAAGAGCGTCAGAATTAGCGACTGTAAATAACATAAGCAAGGCTCTGGCTTCAAAATTAAACCCTTCTGATTTGATCCAGCTTGTGGGCGATCAGTTACGCGATTTATTTAAAGCAAACATTGTTTATCTCGCCTTATTAAGTAAAAAGACAAATATCATCCATTTCCCTTACCAATTTGGCGATAGCATGAAACCGATGAGATTTGGCGAGGGACTTACATCAAATATTATTCAAAAAGGTGAACCACTTCTTATCAATAAGGATGTAGATGAACATACCGGCCATTTAGGCTTGAATAGGGTGGGTCTTCCGGCCGCTTCTTATTTAGGTGTTCCAATTCCTGTTGCTGATGAAATTATCGGCGTTTTGAGTGTTCAAAGCACCGAGCACGAAAACCGTTTTGATGAAAATGACCTGAGATTACTTTCAACCATTGCTTCTTCAGTAGGAGTAGCCTTGCGCAATGCCCAGTTGTTTGAAGAAGTGGAACAGGCTAAAATGGAAGCAGAAAAAGCAAGCAAGACCGCTGAAAAAGCGAATGAAGCAAAAAGTGCTTTTCTTTCTACAGTTAGCCATGAATTAAGAACTCCGCTAACTTCAGTTTTGGGATTTGCCAAGATCATCAATAAGCGGCTGAATGATAAAATATTTCCGGTCCTTGGAGAACATGACCCCAAAACAACAAAAACGGTTAACCAGATTAATGAAAATCTGCAGGTAGTTATTTCTGAAGGAGAAAGATTAACGCACCTGATAAATGATGTCCTTGATCTTGCCAAGATTGAAGCCGGAAGAATGGAATGGAACCAGGAAAACGTATCACTTGCCGAGGTTGCTGAAAGAGCCATTTCTGCTACCACTTCCCTTTTTGATCAGAAAAATATTGAGCTTGTTAAAAAGATTGATGAAGCGGTACCTTACATCGTGGGGGACACAGATAAGCTCATACAAGTAGTCATTAATCTGTTTTCAAACGCAGTGAAATTTACAGAAAGAGGAGAGGTAACCTGCAGTGTTTATCAAAAAGACAATGAAGTAATCGTGAGTGTAAAAGACACAGGCATCGGAATTGCCGAGGAAGATTACGGTGCTGTCTTTGAACAGTTCAAACAGGTGGGTGGTGATACATTAACTGATAAACCAAAAGGTACCGGCCTGGGCTTACCTATTTGTAAAGAAATTGTCGAACACCATGGAGGCCGCATTTGGGTGGACAGTGAAGTTGGTAATGGAAGTACTTTTTCATTTGCCCTTCCTTTTATTCCTTCCGAAAATAACAAAGGCGACAAGAAAAAACCAATCCATCTTGATGATCTTGTAAAGCAACTGAAAGAACAAATGGTTTTTCCAGAACTGAAAGCCAATGGTACCAATTCACGCATCCTCGTTGTAGATGATGACGATTCTATACGTTCCCTGCTCGAGCAGGAATTGAGTGAAGCCGGTTATTTGATCGAGCAAGCTACCAATGGAAAAGATGCTTTGGAATGCATCCGGAAGAACCGTCCGGATCTCATCATACTTGATGTGATGATGCCGGAAATGAATGGATTTGACGTAGCAGCCATCTTAAAAAATGATCCGCAAACGATGGATATTCCAATCATTATTTTATCGATTGTACAGGATAAAGCGCGGGGTTTCAGGATAGGCGTTGACAGGTATCTTACTAAGCCGATAGATACAGCACAACTTTTCACCGAAGTAGAAAATTTACTGGAACAAGGCAAATCAAAAAAGAAAGTGATGGTGGTTGATGAAGATGCCGCGGCAGTTCGTTCGCTCACTGAAGTATTACAAACAAAAGGCTACCAGGTAGTCGAATCTGATGGAAGGGAATTAGCTGCAGAAGCTATAGCAAGCAAACCGGATATAATTATTTTAAATTCTGTCTATTCTGCGAAACAGGAAATAGTAAAAACATTACGATTTGAAAAAGGATTAGAAAATGTTTTGTTTTTCATTTACCAATAGAGCTGAAGCTGAAGTTTTCAGGAGTCTCGGGTAAACAAAAGAAATAACTACTATTTGTATTTCTTATCAGGACTAAAAAGTATGAACTAAAAACTAAATAATGGAACAAAAACTTTTGATCGTAGATGATGAAGCGCACATCCGTATGTTGCTTGAACAAACTCTTGAAGAACTTGAAGATGATGACGTAGAATTCTTTTCTGCCCAAAATGGAGAAGAAGCACTGGAAATTATACAGGCAGAAAATCCTCAACTGGTTTTTTTGGATGTGATGATGCCAAAAATGAATGGAATGGAAGTTTGCCGGCGGGTAAAAAAAGATTTACAACTCGACAAAGTATTCATTGTACTGCTTACCGCAAAAGGACAGGAATTAGACCGTCAAAAAGGCCAGGAAGTAGGCGCAGATTTGTATATGACAAAGCCTTTTGATCCCGAAATGATTTTAAGCAAAGCAAAAGAAGTTCTTGGGCTTTAGTCATTTATTTACAACTAAAAGATTATGGCTAAAGCAACTCTAAAAAACATTTTTTCTAAGAAAAATAATACTGCTGATCTGTTAACCGATATGATTTCCCGTCTTGATGCAAATGTGTGTATCCTGGATGATAATGGGAAAGAAATTTTCGTCTATGGTTTGCCGTTGTATAGCGATGAAGCACCTGTGGTATTTGAGGATGAAACGATAGGCACTGTAAAGGATAATAAAAACCATGCGGAATTTATAGCTGAATTTTTAATCATTTTACTACAGAAAGACCAGGAAAGAAGGAAGTTAGGTAGTGAAGTGTTGAATCTTTACCAGGAAATCAATTTGATATTTAATTTTTCTGATAAACTGGCTCAAACAATTGGTGCCAATGCTATTGCAGAAATTGCATTAGAGGAAGCGGTTCATGTGATTGAATTTGATTTCGGAGTAGTCGCGTTGTGGGATGAAGAAAACAAAGTGATGAAAGTCGAAGCCTCACGCGGAGAACTATTTTTTGATCAGCAAAAGATCAACGAAGAGCTGCCTTTGCTCAGGAAAATTGTTTTAAACGGGCAGTCAGAGATTATAGGTGATATTACGATACTTAAACAAACCGGAATTATTTTGCCGGACGTCCAATCTGTTATCTTTTCAGCGTTAAGGGTAAAGCATCGTATTATGGGTGCTATAATTCTTGCAAGTAATGAGCCCGATAAATATACAGCCGGTTCGCTGAAATTGTTGACCACCCTGGCTTTGCAGTCTTCTTCAGCAATTGAAAGTTCTTTGCTTTATGAAAAAAATATCCGAGAAGCCAATGAAAGAGAAGAAGCAATGCGAAGAGTTTTTGAAGCAACAGGAAAATTTGTGCCTCATGAATTTTTAAAATCGTTAGGGCATGAGGTGATAACAGAAGTGAAACTTGGAGACCAGGTAGAAAAGATTGTAACAGTGTTGTTTACTGATATAAGGAACTATACCAGTTTGTCTGAGCAAATGACACCAGAGGAAACATTCGCTTTTATCTGCCTGTTTAATGAAAGAATGGGCCCAATCATTCGCGAGAATAACGGATTCATTAATCAATACCTTGGTGATTCCATCATGGCTATTTTCCCGGTTAATGCAAGCGATGCTTTACACGCTGCCATAGCGATGCAAAGAGAAGTAGGTGAGTTAAATAAAGTGCTGATTCAGAATAGCAAATCGCCAATTCAGATAGGAATCGGTATGCATACTGGACCACTTATAATGGGCATTACCGGCGACTTTGATAGAATGGATGCATGTACAATTTCAGACACAGTAAATACGGCTTCCCGTGTGGAAAGTCTTACCAAACATTTCAAAGCAAGCATCTTATTAAGCGACGCCAGCCTGAATCAGATTGAAAATAAAACTGGTTTTCATCTGCGAAACCTCGGTCTTGTTCAATTGAAAGGAAAGCATCATTCTATAAATGTTCATGAATGTTTCAGCTGTGATGAACTACCTCAATTGGAAAATAAATTAACCACGCTTTCGATCTTTAATGAAGGAGTAAATAATTATCTAAACAAGTCATTTGTATTGGCGAACGAAGCCTTCAAAAAAGTAACGGATATTAATCCCGATGATCGTACAGCTCGCTTTTTCTACAATATATCGAGCCAGATATTGGAATCAGGCGCTCATGAAAATAAAGTTGGAATTGTAGAAATGAATGAAAAATAAATGCGACACAGTGAAATAGATGTACTTGATATTACTTCGTTTACTCGTAACTGTTAGTTCTACTTTCAGTTTATCTTATCAAAGTGACACTTCCCTTCCTGTAAAGCGTTTTTCCTAAATAATCTACTCCTTCTGTAATCCACACAAAAACACCGGGATCCTGAGGTTTTCCTTTAAAAGTGCCGTCCCAGCCCTGTTTCTGAACAGTTGTTGAATAAACCAATTCCCCCAACCGGTTATACACTTTAAAATAATTCAGCGTCTTAATACCAATAGGGATTGGCCTGAAAATATCATTGAGGCCATCACCATTTGGTGTGAATGCATCCGGAATATAGAAATCCGGGAGGACTTTATAAACCATCACGTTTATTGTATCCTCTGCTGTGCATCCGGCCACGCTTGTTACTTGTAAAGTGTATTTCTGACTTTCGTTTAAAATGGCAACCGGATTTGAGATATTCGCATCATTTAAACCTTTTGATGGAGTCCAGGAATAAAACTGAGCGCCGGTTCCATTCAACTGCAGCGGCTGATTCACTACAATGGCTGTATCTGCCGGTCCTGCATCAGCCACTAATTTTTCTACTGAAACGTTGACCACTGCATAAGCAGGCTTCGGGCACCCCAAAACATCATTTACTTTCAAAAGATAAGTTATCGATTGCAATGGTGACGCAACCGGATCAGCGATATTGGCATTGTTTAGAAAAGTGGAAGGTATCCATTCATAAATACTTCCTCCACTTCCATGCAATTGAATGTTGGTTCCAAAACAAATTGTTGTATCACTATTTGCCTGTGCCTGTGGATAAGGTACAGCTTTCACATTAATATTGGCTGAGGCACTGCATTTGCCAATACTTGACACTACATGATAAGTGGTGTTCTGAATTGGAATCACTTGAGGATGTTTTGCAGTATCATTCAAAATGGAATTTGAAGGAGTCCAAAGAAAATGAAGACCGTCACTTATAGGATGAAGGGTTATGGTATCAGTAAGACAAATCGTTGTATCAGGCGTTAAACTTAAACTGACTTTATTTACCACGTTTACCAAAACCGAATCAGTAGCAACACAGCCGCGGCTTTCATTTAATGTAGCATAATAAACTGTTGGTTTATCCGGACTTACTAATGGAGTGAAGCTACTGGTATTGTTTATGTTATATTTCGGAGTCCAGGAGATGCTTCCCTTTCCAATCGCTATTAACTGCAGGGTATCAATACTGCAGATAAGTGTGTCATTCGTTAAAGAAAAATCCGGTTGTGTTTTGATGGGAACTATTTTGGTTAATGTTTTTGAACAACCTTTTGTGTTTCCTACGGTTAAAGCAACATTATAGTTTGCAGCTTGCTTATAGATGTAAGAAGGATTTTTGTTTTGGGAGGTATCTGCAAAAGTGGACGGATCTCCAAAATTCCATGACCAGTTATTTACACTTCCAAAGTTGGTAGTTGTTTTATCAGTAAATAAAACGGATGAATTGATACATTGGCCATCAACATCGAATGCAGGATAAAAACCCGGATACACTTTTAAAACCTGGGTGGTTGAGTCGGCGCAATCTTGTCCACGATTAACGACAAGTTTGTAAATAAAAACACCTGTGTCTGTATAAACATGATTAGGCGTTTTTAAAGTTGATGTATTATTGTTACCCGATTTGGGATTCCCGAAATCCCAGTAGAAAGTTTGATTTAAACTGGACGTATTATCGTCCTGGAATACCACATTAAAGCTATCGCATATTACAGGCTTGGGATCTAACTCGGCTCCCGCAAAATCACAATTGCTCACATTTATAATAAAATCTTTCCTATGAATAGTAATAAGAACTCCATTTCTGTAAGATGAAACATTGACGCACAAAACGTATTTTCCTAAAGGAGGAGCAATACCACTGATAATTCCAGATTTAGAATCAATACTGGCTTTTGAACCGAGGGGAAAACCGGCACTATAACTATTAATGTAAATTACCGAACTAAAAGGAGGTGGTTCAGGTTTAATAAGCGAATCTCCTCTTATTGAGCCACCGTCGTAAGCATTGGTAAAGCTATAAACTAATGAATCGTTATCTTTATCAGTTGCAGAATAATCCAGTTTAAATGGCTTATTGGCACAAACCACATCCACTTTTGTAACAAACTGAGGAGAATTGTCCTTGAATTGATTCGGCGGTATCTCGGTAGTAAAAGTAGAACCGGTTTCATTTCCGCCGTAATTGGCAACATTTGCCAGGTTGTCTACGCGGCAACACGTTTGATAAGATGCGGTATATCCATTTGCATTATCCTGTAAATCCACAGTTAACTGAAAAATGCCTACATGATAATTTAAATTTGGCGCATTTTGAATGCAAGGAGGAAGTGCTCCTACTTCAACCGCTGATTCGCCGCTTTTATTTACAACATTAAAAATGGGCGAGCCACCGTCTTTATCAAATATTCCTATATATACCCGCGAGGGCATTGGTGCAGCGTTAATAGCATTTTGGTCACGGAAAATTTTTAAAGTAATTAAATATCTGCTTGTATTGGCGGCAGCGCCTTTTCCAACATATTGATAAACCATTTCACCGCCGACAATATGATGCGCGCGACAGGTGGTTGCAGCTAGCAATATTGCAGTTATTAGTAGTAGTGACTTGTTCATTAAAATTATATAAGTGCAAATTACTTTTTCTCATTATCAATAACGGATGGAAATGATAAAAGGCAGCTTTAAAGTTCTGTAATTTTAGGGCAATTCGTTCAAAAAATTACTTAAAAATGAATTTGATAATGCAACTTCTTCCCACATACCCATATGAGCGGAATGTTGCAAAATATGGGTAACAGAGATGGGGGCCATACTCATTTGTTCAAGTGATGCGGGCAGAGGAACCGCTGAATCATTTTTGCCTGCAATTAAAAGGACTGGCTTTGAAGATCCTTTTAAAACAAATGTCCTGTCCGGCCTTGCAATCATTGCATTTGAGTATTGTATCAAGGCTTGAGGAGAAATGGTTTTAGCAATATTAAATAGTTGACTAACTAATTCCGGCTTTTCTTTTTTTGTTTCTTCAGAAAAGAGATTGGGAACAGAAGTCTTTATAAATGGTTCCGTGCCATTTTTTTGAATAAACGCAATTCCTTTTTTCCTGGTTGTTTTCTTTTCTTCGGAGTCAGCAAAAGCTGAGGAATGAAAAAGTCCGAAAGAGTTAAGAAGATGGGGATACATTTCTGCAAAAGCTAAAGTGATATATCCCCCCATGCTGTGACCTATTATTGAAAATGTACCATTGCTTTCTACTTTATTTATAAGAATCGTTTCATCCGCAAGTGCTTTTACAACTTCCGCATAATCTTCTATTGATGTTTTCTCATCAAGCATTTCAGAGGAACCACTGCCGGGAAGATCCGGAATGATTAAAAGGTTTTTTTCTTTAAGTACTTCAACCTGTTTGTTCCATACTTTACCGTCTTCAGCAAAACCATGCACCAACAAGACAGGCTTTCCTTTTCCTTCAAGCCGGTAAAATATTTTTTTGTTTTTAAATTGGATAAAAGGCATCCCTTACTTTTTCCTGAAGATAAAAATTAAACTTCTGAAAATCAAAATAGCGATTATCGGGATGAGAGTGATGTTTAAATGCTGAGGAACTAGTTTCCAAAAAATAATCAACAGCAACACAAAAAGAGAATAGAAGGTAAAATATTGTTTTGACCAGCCTTTATTCGAATGAATGTAAAATGCTGCTACTATGTTTGTAGGCCAGGCCCACAATAAATTATAATTATTGCGGCACATAATATGGTCGGTGCCAAACCACATAAAAAGAATTAAAACCCCAAGCAGGCCTGTGATAAAAAACAAGAACCCATCGAAAGAAGAAAGAATTTTTTGTACACTTTTGTTTTTGGAAAAACTTAAGAAAGCAATTAGCACAAACAGGCATAGGAAGATAAAAAACGGGTGAGTTAAATTGTTTTTCGTTTGTTGACCATAAACTTGCCTGACTATTATTTGTTTATCGGATACCAAAGGCTTCCCTGCTACAGAAGAGCTGTCAAAGGTTTTCATCAAATAATCTGGCAAAAACATTACCTGGTAAGGAGATGTTGCAGCATCAGTTTTGCTTCCCAACAAAATATCAATTCCAAGTTTACTCCATTGTTTATCATTGTAGTTGAGGTATTCGTGGATTAGGTCACGAAAAGTGGCTTTTGTCTGCAAGACTTTTCCAAAATGAACTGTAGAATCTGTCGCTTTTTCAACCAGGTCTCGAAGGCGGGTTGTGCAGTTGTCAAATAAAAAATCGTACTTATAAAACCGGTTTTGCGCCATCATATTGGCTTCCAAAAGCATTATAATATTGCGTTTTTGTTCGCAGTTAAGATTTAAAATCTGTTCTGTAATGCCACGTTGTTCCTCACGTGTTTCTTCTATAAACGAATTAAAATGATCAGAAGAAAGATAATACAGAAGTTTGCCACGAACAAACTTGGTGTAAAAATTGGGATCATCGAAATTGAAAGTGCCGTAATTATAAACGATATCCTGATTAGTAACGGTGTCGTGTATACGCACAGCGCTATGGCCAAATGTAGAATACAATTCTTCGCCCGGCGTTACAGTCAGGAGACTCACCTGGAGATGGCATGAATCCTGCTGGGCAAATGTTTTGATAGCAGAAAAAACAAAAATGACAAAAATCAGCAACCGGATCTTTGTTGTTTTATCTAGATTTTTTGACACGAAAGAGGGCAAGAGCGTTAATAATTTTTTGTCAGGTTGTAAAATAAAAATAAAGTTAAAAACTCGTTGACTGTAAGTTTAATATAACGTTAATGCATAGACGGATTCTATCGGCTATAGTTTGGCGCTTCCTTGGTTATCTCAACATCATGCGCATGACTTTCGCGCATTCCTGCATTTGTGATTTGAATGAAGGTTGCCTGCTGCAAAGCGCGGATGTCTTTGGCGCCGCAATAACCCATTCCTGCTCTCAGGCCGCCTGTAAACTGGTGTGCTACTTCAGATAAAAGACCTTTATAGGCAATCCGGCCTTCAATTCCTTCCGGAACGAATTTTTTTGCAGGAGCGTCCTTATCCTGGAAATAGCGGTCACTACTACCTTGTGCCATCGCTCCTAAAGAACCCATGCCGCGATATTGCTTGAATTTTCTTCCTTCATAAATAATCGTTTCACCAGGGCTTTCTTCAGTTCCTGCAAACACACCTCCCATCATTACGCAATCCGCTCCTGCTGCAATTGCTTTTACCATATCACCGGTATAACGTATTCCGCCATCTGCAATAATACCGATATTTTTATTGGTTATGGCTTTGGAAACTTCCAGTAAAGCTGTTATTTGCGGAACGCCTGCACCAGCCACGATTCTTGTTGTACAAATGGAGCCCGGGCCAATTCCTATTTTTATTGCATCAGCGCCGGCGGCTGCAAGCGCTTCCGCTCCTGCTCCCGTTGCTATGTTTCCCGCAATTACTTCAAGGTTTTTAAATTCTTTTTTTATTTTCTTTAAGGCGTCAATAACGCCCTTTGTGTGGCCATGAGCACTGTCGAGTACAATTGCGTCAACCCCTACCTGCTGTAAGGCATAAACCCTGTCGGCTATATCATTGGTAATTCCAACTCCTGCACCCACTAACAATCTTCCAAACTGGTCTTTGGCAGCCAGCGGATGATTATGCACCTGCAATATATCGCGGTAAGTAATCAGCCCTTTTAAAATTCCTTTTTTATTTACAACTGGTAATTTCTCTATTTTATATTTTCTTAAAATAGATTGTGCCTTATTCAGATCGGTTCCTTCCGGTGCAGTAATCAACCCATCTTTTGTCATTAACTCACTTACAGGCCGTTTCATTTTGTCTTCAAATCTGAGGTCCCTATTGGTTAAAATCCCAACTAATTTTCCACCTGTGTCCACAATCGGAATACCGCCGATTTTATTCTCTTTCATGAGATGCAAAGCATCACCAATAGTGGCTTCCAGGTTTAAAGTGATGGGATCAAGGATCAAACCGCTTTCACTTCTTTTTACTTTACGAACCTGTGCAGCCTGATCTTCAATGCTCATGTTTTTGTGCAGGAAGCCCAGGCCACCTTCTCTCGCGAGTGCAATTGCCAGAGTTGCTTCGGTAACCGTATCCATTGCTGCACTAAGCATAGGAATATTAAGCGTAATATTTTTTGTAAGCCGTGTGGAGGTATTTACATCTCTTGGTAAAACTTCACTGTAAGCAGGAAGTAACAGCACATCATCGAAGGTTAATCCTTCACCAAAAATCTTTTTTGCGGACGAATTGGGTTTATTTACTGTAGCCATGCGCAAAGGTAATAAAAGTCACAATCCATTAAAAAGTAAATTCTGAAGAAGTTGTTATAAGTTGAAAGTTGTAAGTATTAGGTTATACATTCATAACAATTTAGTAATCTCTGCGGGTAATTTTTATCAGTTAAAAGAACAGGCGTGATTTTGTATTTCTTAATAAATTCTACTTCTTCTTCAGCGCATGTAAAATCATGTAAAATCTTTGTATTTTAAAATAGAATTGGCAGCTTTTGAACCTAAACCTTCTATTGCATCAAGCTCTTTTTTTGATGCATAAACATTACGCGGGCATCTCAAAAATGATTGATGAGTGCCTTTGCCCTCACATCACCAATATTGGGAACAAGCGTTTGTGCAATCCGTTAAAGCAGTTCGTTTTGCGTATTGCATTTTGTCAATGAAAATAATTAAAATCGGTTATATAAAAATAACCCTTGCTTTTTCAGTTAAGTGAACGAATAAATTTAATTACTTACCACTCTTAATTCAGTTCTCCTGTTCATCGCACGACCTGCTTCTGTCTCATTTGTGGCAACAGGCTTTGTTTCCCCAAAACCTTTGTAAGACAAGCGTTCTTTCTTCACTCCCTTGGCGCTAAGATAATTGACAACGGAAAGCGCGCGGCCGTTGGACAATTTTAAATTATCAACAGGTGTGCCTATATTATCTGTATATCCGTTGATCTGAACTTTCATGTTGGGATTTTCGTTCATTAGTCTCACCACATTATCCAGTTCACTTATGGATTCTGGCTTCAGGTCGGTTTTTTTCGTATCGAAGAACACATTCTTCAAAACCACTTTTGCATTCGCTTCTATGGGTTCCAAAGGAATATCAATGTTGTAAACGGAATCAGAAGAAACGTTGTTCATGTCGAAATTTTCTGAATAAAACAGATAGCCTTTCCGGTGAACATTAAACGCATAATTTTTTCCTACGGGAAGAGTAACCAGGTAATTTCCGTTTTCATCCGTTTGTAACCTGCTTACTGTTTGTTGTGTATTAACGTCGGTCAGAAGAAGCGTAGAAGGTAAGCCGGAACCGGTTTTTTTATCATACACCTTTCCTTTTGTCCAAAGTGTTTTTAAAGGTCGCAAATCTTTACGCAGTTCGAAGGTATAAATATCCAGTCCCCCTTTTGAATCAATTTTGTCACTGGAATAATAAGCAGTTTTGCCATCCGCATCCACAATCATCGAACCCTCATCGCCAATGGTATTAATGGGATAACCCAGGTTTTCAGGTTTACTCCATTTTCCATCCGCTTGTTTTCTTGTCACAAAAAGATCAGGTTTTTCACTATAGCCGGGAAGGCCTGAAGAATTAAAATAAAGCGTTTGATTATCAGCATGAATAAAAGGAGTGCTTTCATCGCCGGGTGTGTTTATTTCAGGGCCCAGATTCTCCGGTTTGCTCCATCCATTTTCATTGTGATGCGAAACCCATATATCCCGCCCGCCATAGCCTCCGGGCCTGTCGCTGCTAAAATAAAGATCTCTTTTGTCGGGTGAAAGTGACGGAGTAGATTCCCAGAATTCTGTGTTTACATCCCAACCTAAATTTTGTGGCTCACTCCAGCCGTTTTTCGTGAGATAAGAAATATACAAGTCGCAGCTTCCATTTCCCTGCGGAAAATTGCATCCGGTAAAAACAAGCCATTCTCCATCCTGTGAAATATTTTGAGCACCCACATTAAAATCATTTGAATTTATTTTGCCTTCTAAAGGAAATGCTTTTCCCCAATCGCCATTCACCCTGTCACTTTCATAAAAACTTTCTTTGTTTTTGATCCTTTTGGTGAATATCATTTTTTGTCCATCAATGGTGAGCGATGGAAAATATTCCAGGTCGCTGGTATTAATGCTATCGCCCAGGTTTTGGGGTGCGAAAACATAATTTTTTTCAGGATGAGACTTTGCATATTCAATGGCGAACTCATAAGTTTTTTTTCTGAATTGGCCGGCTTTAATGCTGCGGTCATTTAAATGCGGCGCAGATAAAAAGGTATTGACGGCACGTAATGCATCTTCAAACCGACCGCAGCCGGCCAAAGAAATAGAGTAGGGAAGAAAATAATCCTGAGCAAAAGCCGAATCGATAGCAAAAGCTTTTTGAAAATTCGAAACCGATTGCTGGTAATCATTTAAATCAGCATAAATACCTCCCAGGGATAAATAAGCATCGAGGTAATTGGGTTCTATTTTTAAAGATTCATTGATCATTTTTATAGCTGAGCCATAATCCCCATTTTGTGCTTTATTGATGGCAAGCATGTAGATCGTGATCGCTTTATGATTCACTTTTTGCGGATCATAACCTTGTGACCTGGATTGAAGAAAAAACGACGACAATATAATGACTAGTAGGAATTTTTGCATCCGGAGTTTTTTGAGGTAAACGAATTTACTACCGAATTTATTTAATGGCTTGTTATTATTTGCTAAGGCACATTAATGTATTTATGTACCTGCAACGATAGTTGCCATTGAGGGTGTTCTTTGATGTAATTAATGATCTGCGGAGTTACTGTTTGTGATTTTTCCCATTCCGGCTGAAGATACAAATTACATGAATCTGAAACTTCTAAAGCATACTTTTCAGCCCACTGGAAATCCGATTTATTAAAAACAATAACTTTAAGTTCATCCGCTTTCTTAAGTATTTCAGATAATGGTGGTTTGAATTTTTTGGGTGAAAGGCAAATCCAGTCCCATGTGCCTGTTAATGGAGAGGAACCGGATGTTTCGATGTTGGTAGCAAAACCCTGTGCCTGTAAGGCAGATGTCAGATCTTCCAAATTATACAAAGTCGGTTCGCCGCCGGTGATTACTGCCAGTCTTGCAGGATTTTCTTTTGCTTTTGATACAATTTCTTCAATAGCTTGCGAGGGATATTTTTTTTCATCCCAGCTATCTTTCACGTCGCACCAAACACAACCGACATCACAACCTGCAAGCCGGATAAAATAGGCGGCTTTCCCTTGGTGAAAACCTTCGCCCTGGATGGTGTAAAAGGCTTCCATCACGGGTAATCTGGTTAATGGTGAATGTTTAATAGTCAATGTTTCAATTATGAATATTGAATGAATCAGTAAACCAACAATTGCCGCGTCTTTTATTTTACTTACTACTTATGACTTCCTTCAGCTGCCTTGAAGGTATTCATCAACAAAGCGGCGATAGTCATTAATCCTACACCACCGGGAACAGGCGTAATATAACTGCACTTTGGAGCCACATTTTCAAAATCTACATCGCCTTTCAAAGCAAATCCACTCTTTTTTGTTTCGTCTTTAACGCGGTTAATACCTACATCAACAACAACTGCCTTTTCTTTAACCATATCTGCGGTTACAAACCAGGGTCTCCCAATGGCTGCAATGACAATATCGGCATTCACGCAGATTGATTTCAGGTCTTTGGTTTTCGAATGGCAAAGGGTTACTGTAGCATTTCCGTACTCGTTATTATTCCTGCTTAATAAGATGCTGAGGGGTGTTCCAACATTGTTGCTCCTGCCGATGACAACCACATTTTTTCCCGAAGTTTCTATTTTATAATGCTGAAGCAACAATAATATACCAAAAGGAGTCGCTGAAATAAAAGCGGGGAAACCTAGCACCATATTTCCTACATTAAGCGGATGAAATCCGTCCACATCTTTAAGCGGCGAAATATTAAGGATCACTTTTTTCTCTGAAATATGTTTTGGCAACGGCACCTGCACAAGGATTCCGTTTATCGTATCGTCATTATTCAATTCTTGTATCTTCTGTAAAAGCATCTCCTCTGAGATTGAACTTTCATAACGAAACAACGAAGACTCAATTCTAATCTCTTTACAATTTTTCACTTTTGATGCCACATAAGTTTCACTCGCAGGATCATTACCAACCAAAATCGCAGCAAGGTGAGGGAGTTTCCTGCCATTAGATTGTAAAGCGGAAATTTTATTTTTTAAATCTTCTTTAATGGCTGCAGAAGCCACTTTTCCATCTAATAATTGCATGGCGCAAAATTAACTTGATTGCAGCGATTTTCCAGTATTTGTTCTTTGAAATGGTTATCAATTTCTTAAAAATCAAGACCCTTTGTTTAAGTTTAAGGGTCAGGCGATTTAAAGAAGCAATTCTTTCACGGGGATTGTCAACTACCTTAAAGTCTTCGGCAATAGCTGCTACATGATGTATGCTTTTCATCTGCATATAACGAATAACAATCGAATAATATCTGTATTAGAAACGAGCTACTGTCTGAGGAATCACTACAAAAGTAGAAACAATTCAAACCGCGCGATACCAAAAAATCACGCAAATACACCTATTTATCAGGCGAAATCAGCAAACTGTTGAAAAGTTCTTAAGGAGTGAAATAAAAAAGTAAAATTTGCGAATTAGCAATTTTCTTTCATCCGCTGCCAGGAGACTTCGATTTTATAACAGGAAAGGTGGTAAATAATAACTCGATGTTTGAAATAGATTATGACGTTGCAAAACAGGATGAATTAATTGACCCTGATGAAATGTCCTTAAGGACCAGGAACTTCATGGGCAATCTTGTATTGAAAAATAACAATTTTACAATTTTTGTTGACCATCAAAAAGTACCAATCATTGATTCAGCCTTCAATATTCTTAGGATTTGTAGAGTTTTAATTCGGAAAAAGGATGGAAAAGAAGAGGTAGAATTTTTGCATTCCGGCAAAAAAATCACTTTTCAAAAGAAAGGTGCTATCGTCAAAATAATTCCATCCTTTTCTGTTGTTACCCTGGAAGTCCCTGTTGATGATTTCAAACTCGGTACCAAGCACTTTTTTCAGAATGTTCTCCTGGATGTGATGAAGAAAAACCAAAGCCTTAAAATGAACGAGCTGCTTTTCGGATATTTAAACGAAGCAAAGAATTTCTGATTTTTCCGGCCTTCAGGGAAAAGGTAATTTCCATGATCAAACCAGTTCGTTTCAACGACTGTAGCAATTCAAATTGCATTCAGGTTATTACATTTTCCTGTTTTTTACATTTTCTCATTTTCACATTAGTTCGTTACCTTTCGCCCGTAATTGCTACCATCATGTTTGCTGTTATCCCTTATTCCTTTACCGGGGAAGTTCCGGTATATACCTGTTTCTGCAATACGCCTGCTTTTCGGGACTTTTTAACCCTCAAACTGTTTTAGATGGAAGATTTATTTAGAGACTTTGGGAAAGCTCTTGTGAGGACACCACTTTATTCCTGGCATGACTTGTTTGCAGAAGATGGAAGCACTCACGATCTGGAATCTCTCGTATATAAACGACTTAATGACCCGGTATTCCTGGAGGCTATATACTGGAGTTCACCGCAATTGTACGAAAGGGTTCAAAAATTGAAAACCGGGAAACTGGATAGTGAAAAGGAGCAGAACTTGTTGCACACCCTCAGCAAGTATCTGATCAGGAGTCATACACGCGCAACGCCCTATGGCATTTTCGCAGGTACAGGCATTGTTAATATTGGTGAAACTGTTCGTTCATTTACAACCAAATTGGAAAGAATAGTGAAGGTTGACAGTGAATTGCTGCAAAATATACTTCACAGAATCGAAACGGATACTGAAATATTTCCCCATCTCAGGTATTCCCTTAATGACACCCTGTACCGTATTCCAGGTCAGTTCCGTTTCACAGAAAAAATAATTAAACAGGGTAAAACAACCTACCAGCTAAGTTCCTTGGAAGTTACCTCACTTTTGGAAAAGATTCATGGCTTGATGGCCAATCAAAAATGGTCAGCAAGAGAGAGCTTTGAAATTTTGGATGTGGATGCTCCATTCCGGACGTTTAATATATTTCTTGATGAATTAATTAAATCGCAATTCCTGGTCAGTGAGCTAAGGCAGGGCCCAACAGTTAAAAATGAGCTAAGTGGATACCTTGAAATCCTTAACCGCATAGAGACAGAAGGGAATAGGAAAGCAGGCAAATACCGTGAGCTTCTCACAGAGCTTCAAACAGCCGCGGATAATTTTTCAAAGCTTCCATTGGGCGTGCTACCGCTGATCGAAATCAAAGGGATAAAGGAAAAACTAAAGGAATGCAAGATTGATTGCGGGCAGGACCACTTATTCCATGCTAATTTAAAAAAAGCCCCTGCAGCGGGTTGTGCCCTCAGCAGTGAACAGGTCAGCCAGGTAAAAAAAGGAATACTTGTTTTACGTAAACTTTCGGACAGTAAAGAGAAGGTTGAAGATCACCTTTCCTCTTTTAAAACGTTATTTGAAAAAAAATATGGTTCACGTGAAATACCGCTCTCTGAAGCCCTTGATCCGGAATACGGAATTGCATTTCCTCCTGTTGAAAGTATAGGCAATACGCTCTTTAATTCATTGATTGAAAAAGTGAGTCATTCTGCTGAAAAGGATTTTAATATTCAACCTAATCAAAAAACTCAACTTACGTATTTTCCGACAGTTGAGGAGTTGGAGATTTCCGACGATGATCTGTCTGAGCAGGAAGCCGGAACTGCAGAAATACCTTCTTATTTTTCTGTGATGGGTAGCGTATTACCTTCAGGCAAGATTCTGATGGAAGGAGTGGGAAAGGCACATGCCAACGCTCTTCCGGGCAGATTTGCGGCTCTCGAACAAACTACACTCGAACTTTGTAAGGAGATCGCAACCGGGGAACAAAGAAAAAATGAGGAGGTGGTATTTGCGGAGATCATATTCCAGCCGGGTGGAAGGACCGGAAATATTGCACGAAGGCCACCGTTCTTTGATTACGAGATTCTTTATCTTGCTCAAGCTGGTGTTGAACCGGAAAAACAATTGGCTCTCAGTGACCTGCTGCTGTCTGTCAAAAATAATGAACTTGTATTAAGGTCATCGCGGTTAAATAAAAGAGTCGTTCCCCGGCTTTCCAATGCCCACAATTTTGCTACTTCATCTTTACCCATTTACCAGTTCCTGAGTTTTCTTCAATACCCGAATGAAATTAAGCTGGCGATCAATTGGGGAAATCCAACTTTTAAGAGACGATATTTACCGCGCGTGATTTATGGAAACCTTATTTTATATCGTTCCCGTTGGTTCCTTCACACCGGTGATATATCTGGCATAATCAGCGCTGCAGAACCAATAGCGGCCTTAAGAAATTTTTTATCGAAATGGAAAGTTGCAAGATTTGTTTCACTGGCGGAAGGAGATAACGAATTGTTTATTGATACCATTAATACGGATTACCTGGATCTATTGTTGAAGGAGATGCAAAAGTGTCACACAATCAAGCTGGTTGAATGGCCTTTTGCTTTGCCTTCTCCTAACCGGGTTTCAGCAGGGTATGAAATCCAACAATTTATTCTTCCGCTTACAGGAAATCATGCGAAAAAGTACCTGCCATTCAGTATCCCTGCCAATCTTAAAAAGACGAGGAAAACATTTGAACCGGGAAGTCAATGGATGTACTTTAAAATTTATTGCAGTGCCGGCTTTTCTGATAAAATATTGATGGAGGTGGTAAAGCCTTCGATTGATCACCTTTTAAAGGTAAAGGTGATCCGTAACGCTTTTTTTATAAGATATACCGATCCTCATTATCACATCCGGTTCCGTTTGCAACTTTACGAAAATTACGAGCAGGATGCTTATGCAAAAGCTCTGGATTATTTCTATAAAAGAATTCGACCCTTTTCTGAAGGGGGAATTTTATGGAACATTCAATTGGATACGTATCAACGTGAAACAGAAAGATATGGAGAAGAATCCATTGAAGCCACTGAAGAGGCATTTTTTTATGACAGCCGGTTATTTCTCCGGTGCCTTTGGCATGAAGTATTTCAGGGTAATGAAGAAACAAGATTCCTGGCGGCGATTAAAAACCTAGATAAATGGCTTTCCCTTTTTCGGTTGCCGCTGGAAGAAAAAGTGAGTTTTTGCGAAGCAATGGGTAAACAATTTGCGAAGGAGTTCGGGCGGGAAACTAAGTTGTATATTGACAGTAAATACAGGGAACTTTCCCATGTATTGAACACCTTTTTTGAATCTTTAATTTTTGACAGTGAATTTGCAGAAAGAGATGGACAGCTGTTGAAACTTTCTCTTCCTCAAAAAAATCTCTCAAGTTATATTCACATGAGTATGAACAGGTGGTTTGTTACTGAACAAAGGTTAATGGAATACATGTGTTATGTCTTTGCCAAAAATTTTTATAAGCAGCTATTATACTATCGTTCCAAAGATAACCAACCAGGCGCATTTCAATAGTATCAATGAATATAAAGAAAAAAGATATCAGCAGGCCTTTCCTGGAAAGAGTCGCTACATTTGACCTGGACCGGTATTATACTCCCGGGGTCCGCTTTTTATGCCATCTTTCAATGTGGCTTGTATTTACATCTTTGCTTCAGCTAAATTTATTCCTTGATTCTGATCTTCCGTTTGACCAGGCGGCAGCATTTGCGGTTAGAACGTTACTTTGTAATCTGGCTGTCTTTTACCTTTTTTTTTATGTGGCAGTTCCAAAAACGCTTTTAAAAAATAAGCTTATTCCCGCCGTTATTTCCTTTATAGCTTGCATTTACGTTTGGATCCTGCTTAATCATTATTTTCTTATTTTCATCAGCGATCATTTTAACGTTCAGGCTCCTTATTACACGAGAGGTCTTAAAGCGAATCGTCTGGAACCGTTCTTGTATGTTATATCTCCAAGGAATTTTCTGATATTGTTAGTTCCGGTATTCTACTCTATTTCTCCATTTTTTTTTACCAAAATTGTTCTCAGTATCATTCGTTTTTATTCTCAACACTTTCAAACAGAAAGAAGAGCGTTTAATTTGGAAAGAGACTTTTTAAAGGCACAGCTCAACCCCCATTTCCTGTTCAATACCTTAAACAGTATATATGCTCTTTCACTTCGTAAAGATGATATGGCCCCGCGGACGATTACACAATTATCTGAAATGATGCGTTACACTTTATATGAATCCGATTCACAACTCGTATCCCTGGAAAAGGAACTCAATTACATTGAAAATTATGTAAAACTTGAAAGGACCAGGTATAGGCAAGATGTAAATATTGTTTGCGAGATAGACGACTCAGATGTGGATGGACTGTTAATTGCTCCTTTGCTTACCTTTACCTTTATTGAGAATGCTTTTAAATATGGCCTGAAAAACCGTAATGAAGGCTTCATCAAGCTGTTTATTTCTGTTGAAGATAACACATTTACTTTTTTAATAAGTAACGATAAACAGCAACAAGATAAACAGGCAGAATCCGGAGGAATAGGATTGCAAAATGCGCAAAAGAGATTGCAACTTTTGTACCCTGGTAAGCATTTCCTGTCTATTAAAGACGAAGGACAGTATTTCACAGTGGAACTGTTATTAAATTTGACATAATTATGAACCCGATCAGGTGTCTTATTGTAGATGATGAACCATTTGGAAGAGAAGTGCTCGAAAATTTTGCAAGGCAAATAAGCTTTCTTGAGGTAGTGGACGTGTGTGAAGATTCATTCCAGGCCCTGGAAGTTATGAAGCTACATCCGGTTGATCTTTTGCTTTCCGACATAAAAATGCCCAAAATAAATGGGTTGGAATTTGTTCGTTCACTTACGTCTCCACCCGTTATCATTTTTGTGTCTGCACATGATCAATATGCCATTAACAGTTTTGACCTCGGGGTGGCAGATTATTTACTAAAACCTGTCTCTTTCGAAAGGTTTCTTAGAGCTATCAATAAAGCAACGGTTTTGATCGACAACCACAAACAACTTTCAACGACGAAAAGTAAGGAAAACGTCAGCCACTTTTTCATAAGAACCAATAATAAGTTGAATAAGATTTTGTACAAGGATGTTTTATATATAGAATCGACGGGGAATTACATTAAGATTTTTACTCCTGACACCCCTCTTGTTAGTTATAACAAAATGAAAATTATTGAACAGATGTTGCCTTCCGATCAGTTCATTCGCATTCACAATAGTTATATAATCTCTATAAATGCTATAAAAGCGGTAGACGGATTTACCGTTGAACTTTTCAACGGCGTATCTCTTCCTCTTGCGAAAGCAAGAAAAGATGCCTTGTATGCAGCCCTGCATATCAAAGAGCGATGAAAAAGAGAATATTATTTGCATTCAAATATTAGGTGAAATTCGCGAACTGATAATACCAAATGTCATGCAAAATGGTCGAATTATCATGTAAACAAGCCAAACCGTTGAAAAACCATTCTTTCGATCGTTTTAAAAAGAATATTTGTATGATAAATGTTCAACAATAAATATATTTATGACTGTCACACAACAAAAATCCTTGCTAAAGCAATTTAAACTTAACAAAAAGATTATTGTAAAATTTGATTTTGACAATGGGAATAATCAGGGGATTAGGAAGTTTATTGACACAATCACTTATACAACCAGTTCAACGAATCCACCTACTATGGATTCCCAAAGTTTATTATAAGGGATTGATCTTGGTTGACAAAACTATATCGCTAAGTAATTATTTTATTAAGACCAAAGTATTTCAAAGATTAACTGCTTGCTGAGTATTATCAAATATCTTTTAATATTCTTTTTGTTACAATTGCTTTCATCTATATAGGTCAAAAGTGCAGATAGTGTAGTAAAGGAAATCCAAAACCTTCCTGCAAAATATTGTTCAAAAGTTGAGAAAAAGTAGCTATAAACCTTCATGCTAAGATAAACCGAAATTTAAATCTGTGGGGCCGGCTTGCACAAACCTAATCGGAAGCAGCCCAGATGTGATAAAGGGAATAAAAGGACAGAGGTGAAAGTCCAGCTCTTGTATTATTTCTAAAAGTAGATGTATCAAAAAATGATGTTAATATATCACATTAGATGATATGATAATATTGTAATTTTTTTGTTAAAGCATGCAGCGAAACAAAGTTAATAAGTGTCTTGATGGGCAACCTCGTTTACATAAAGCCAAACTAACATTAATTAACATTTTTTTGGTTTTTTGAAAAAAAGAGTTAAATATTTGCAACTTTAAAATAAAACTATACACATGAGAAGATTTCTTGCACTATTTGCAGTGTTGATGCTCAGCGGAGTATTGGCATCTGCCCAAGACCATTCTGTGAAAGGCAATGTAACAGGCCCGGATGGCACCCCTCTTCCGGGTATTACAGTTCAGGTACAAGGGAGTAATACGGCAACCGCCACTAATTCAAACGGGCAGTTTGAACTGACAGTGCCTTCGAATGCTACTCTGGTTTTTACGGGAGTAGGTTTCATGGAGCAGGATGTCAAAATTGGCAATCGTTCTACTGTCAATGTAACTTTATCAGCCGATACCAAGCGTCTGAATGAGGTTGTAGTTACTGCCTTGGGAATTCAAAGAAATAGAAATACGCTGCCTTATGCGGCACAACAGATTTCCGGCGATGATGTAAATAAATCTGCCGTTTCCTTGAATCCGGTGAGTAATTTATCAGGTAAAATCGCAGGGCTTCAAATTACCCAGGAAAGTACAATGGGAGGGTCTTCAAATGTGATTTTGCGCGGATTAAAGAGTCTTACTCAAAGTAATCAGGCGTTGTTTGTCGTTGATGGGGTTCCTTTTGATAATTCCAATTACAGTTCTGGTGGTTATGATCTTGGAAATACATCTTTTGACTTAAATCCGGATGACATACAATCTATTAGTGTACTAAAGGGCGCGGCCGCATCCGCATTGTACGGATCCCGCGCATCTAATGGTGTTGTTCTTATAACAACAAAAAAGGGATATAACAAGAAGGGTATAGGCGTCACACTTTCTTATGGTGCAACATTTGGAAGCTTTGATAAATCTACTTTGCCCACTTATCAAACTCAATATGGCGAAGGGTATGGTGGGTCCGTTGGTTTTGTTTATAACCAACCTACTTTCTTTAGCAGCACCCCGGTTGATATTGTTGAAACAGATGCGGATGCGGCAACCGGTCCAAAATACGATCCTACTAAATTAGTTTATAATTGGGATGCATTTATGCCTGGTGACCCAAATTATAAGAAAGCGACTCCATGGCAAGCCGCAGCTAATCATAACCCAACGGATTTTTATGTTAAACCAACTACATCAATGGCAAGTGTGCTTGCTCAGGGCGGTGGCGATAAAAGCATTTTTAAAATTGCATTTTCGCATGATGCAGACCACGATTTTATTCCAAATAGCCATTTAAATAAAAATTTACTTAGCTTTTCTTCCACATATAAATTGTTAAGTAATTTATCCATAACCGGCTCTTTAGATTATTCTGACGAAGCGGCTGTCAACAGGTATATCTATCCTTATGGTTCATACGGCGGACAACTCGGTTCTATGGCTGACTTTAGACAGTGGTGGCCTACAAATGTTGATCTCAAACAATTAAAGGCTGATTATGTCAATACAGGAACTAACGCCACATGGAATTGGTTAACAAGCGGTTATGATCAAAATACTTCTTTAGCTTCTATTGTAAAGCCTGCCTACCATGATAATCCGTATTGGTTTGTATATAAAAATTATGAAAGCGACAACCGTACGCGCTTTTTTGGAAACGTACACATGGATTGGGATATCAATTCCTGGTTAAAAGCAATGGTAAGGGTTTCAAAAGATTCTTATACTCAGCTCTTCGAGTTAAGACAAGACGTAGGAAGTACTTACACTCCTTTTTATTCAAGGAACAATTACTGGTATGATGGAATGAACTATGATGCCATGTTAAGTTTGAACAAAAAGATTAGCAATAGCTTTAATGTAAAAGGTGTATTGGGAGGAAATATATGGCAACAAACAACACAAAGCATAGCTGCTGCAACAAGTGGAGGACTAGTTGTACCGGGTCTATTTGCTTTGTCAAATTCAGTTAACACACCACCAGCTCCCTCAGAATCTTATCAAAGAAAGGAAGTGGATGGAGTTTATGCCGATGCAACTCTTGATTATAAGGAATTATTAAACCTTGATGCAACTATACGTAGAGATCAGTCTTCTACTTTACCAAAAAATAATAACTCTTATTATTATCCTTCAGTGTCTCTTAATTTTCAGTTCGGCAATTTACTGACACAATGGAGTTGGTTGTCACATGGTAAAGTATGGGGGAATTATGCTGAGGTGGGGGGAGATGCTCCAATTTTTGCCATTACTAATACTTATGCGGCTTTAACCCCCATTAATGGCGAATCGATGTTTGGAACTCCGACTACTAATAACAACGCCAAACTTGTTCCTGAAAAGCAAAAATCATGGGAAACAGGTATTGAAGCGAGCTTCTTAAAAGACCGGATTGGATTTAATGCTACATATTACCATGCTCAGCAAATAAACCAAATTATGCCGATAAGTGTTTCGACTTCAACCGGATATGGTACTTTTTATGTGAATGGAGGAACAGTTCAAAATACCGGCCTTGAAATAGGTTTAAATTTAGTGCCCGTACAAACAAGGGATTTTAGCTGGCATATAGATGTTAACTGGAGCAAAGATGAACAAAAAGTAATATCCCTTTACAATAATCAACCTACTTATGTCATCGCTAACTATCAAAATTCGGTACGCTTGGTTGCCGAGCCCGGAAAACCATATCAGTTACAAGGGACAAAGTATGTTTATCTGAAGGGTCAAAGAGAAATTGACGATAAGGGATATCCAATGATTGATCCTAATGTACATAGTGATTTGGGCACCCCTAATCCTGATTGGATTGGAGGCATAAATAACAGCTTTAAATACAAGAATTTAGCATTAAGTTTTTTAATTGATGCACGCCAGGGAGGTAAAGTCTATTCCTTAGATATGGATTATGGCTCATTTTCGGGGCTGTACCCTGGAACCGCAGGTAATAATAGCTCCGGAAAACCTGTAAGAGGTTACTTGTCAGATGGTGACGGTTACCTTTACACAGGTATTACAGCAGATGGTAAACCTAATACTAAGATGGTTGACGAGTCAGGTTTGTACACGGGTAATTGGACTTTTGGTTCTCTTAGTGGTGCAGAATCACATGAACAATATGTATATGATGCCAGCTATGTTAAGTTGAGAGAAGTAGCGATCGTCTATTCAATACCAAGCCAGACCTTTGAAAGAGCATCTGGTTTCATAAAAGGAATTGATATAGCTTTAACAGGAAGAAATTTATGGATCATTCATAAAAACGTACCATATGCTGATCCAGAACAAGGTCAGGCTTCCGGTAATGCTTCTATGGGTTTTCAAAACGGGGCCTATCCTACAATAAGAACATTTGGCGCTTCACTTAAAGTTAAATTCTAAAAACTCTGAAAATGAAAAAAATAATTTTTATCCTTATACCTTTTTATATGCTTTTATCTGCATGTAATAAAGACTTAACCAGCCTTAATGTAAATACGAAAGCGGCTACAAATGTTCCTTCCAAAACATTATTTACCGCTGGTGAAAAAAGACTGGTAGATTATTTCACAAGTACATCTGTTAGCTCGGCCCCTTTCAGGGTGCTATCGCAGGAATGGACAGAAAATTCCTATGTATATGAAGCGCAATATAACTTTTCTGCTTACCAGGCGCAATCAGGATGGTGGAATAACTTATATGAATTCACCCTGGCAAATTTGCAAGCAGCTAAAACACAATTTTATTCAGATGTTGCAGATCCTGAAGTAGCTAAAAATGATGCAAGAATTGCAGATATATTAGAGGTATTTACTTATGATTTGTTAGTAAATACTTATGGTAATATTCCATACAGTGAGGCCCTAAACAGCTCTATACCTTTCCCGAAGTATGATGATGCCAAAACAGTGTACACTGACCTGCTACATAGATTAGATACCTGTATTGCCGGTTTAAGCAGCACCTCTGCAGGCGCTTTTGTGGGGTCAGAAGGAGCAGATTTAATTTATAGCGCAGATATCCATCAATGGATAAAATTTGCCGCTACATTGCAGCTTAAAATGGGCATCCGGTTAGCCGGTGTTGATCCCTCAACGGCTTCAACAGTAATAACGAAAGCGGTTGCTACCGGAGTATTTACTTCCAATAATGACAATGCAACCCTTCCTTATGATCCTTCTTCTCCTGCTAACTCTAACCCAATTTGGAATGCATTGGTGTATAGCGGAAGACATGATTTTGTTCCGGCAGACCTTTTGGTAAAAACCATGGTTCAATGGAATGACCCCCGCGTACCATTATATTTTACACAGTATAACGGAGGATATAGCGGCGGAACCCCTGGGTTGGCAAATGGTTATGGAAAATACTCGGATTTCACCCCCGCCATGCAAACGCCCGATTACCCCGGTGTTCTATTAACCTATTGGCAAGCAGAATTCTGGTTAGCTGAGGCTGTCGAAAGAGGTATTGCGGTGGGCGGTACAGCTGAATCACATTACGATAAGGCAATAACAGCATCAGTCGAGTTTTGGGGTGGCTCTGCCGGTGATGCGGCAACATATCTTGCTCAGCCAGCCGTGAATTATTCAACTGCCGCTGGTCCATGGCAACGAAAATTAGGCTACCAGGAATGGATTGCCGATTACAATATGAATTGGGATTCGTGGACTGTTATAAGGCGATTGGGATATCCGGATCTTAACCTAGTAAGCCCCCCTGTTGCTGCGCACGGTAATTTCCCGCTTAGATTAACATATCCTACTAATGAATCTGGTTCTAATCCTACCAATTGGAAAGCAGCGGTTGCAGCATTGCCCGGGGGTCAGGATGTGGTGTCTGCCAAGCTCTTTTGGGAACAATAGATTTATAGACTATTATAAAAAAGAGGCCGTTACTTTAATTTGGTAACGGCCTTTTTTTATTGGACGGTTTTAATATTAAAAAATATTAAAAGAGGGCTATAATATTCTCATAATTGAAAATGGCCAAGTTAATTCAACGATTTGTTATGCAATTTTGTTCTTAGCTTTTGTTAAATAATGCAGCGAAAGGAACGTAAAAGGTGTCATTATAATGTGATTTCGTTTTGCTAACTGCAAAACTTTTATTAATTAACATTTTTTTTGGTTGTCTTGAGAAGTACAATATATTTGCAATATTAAAATTAAACTTAACACATGAGAAGATTTCTTGCATTATTCGCAGTGTTGATGCTCAGTGGAGTATTGGCCTCTGCCCAAGACCATTCTGTGAAAGGCCATGTAACAGGCCCTGATGGCAACTCTCTTCCGGGGATTACTGTCCAGGTTCAAGGGAGTAATACAGCAACGGCCACGAATACAAATGGTCAATTTGAACTCACCGTTCCTTCGAATGCTACTTTGGTCTTCACAGGAGTAGGTTACACCGAACAAACTATTAAAGTAGGTAATCGTTCTGCCGTTGATGTAACCCTTCAGGCTGATACCAAAAGACTTAATGAGGTAATTGTTACAGCTTTGGGAATTAAGAGACAGGAGAAATCATTGGGATACAGTACAAAAACCGTAAATTCTAGTGATTTGAACATTTCTAAACCAGTAACAGTTGCTGAAGGACTTGCTGGTAAAGTCGCAGGCCTTCAAATTAATACTATAAACAATGGTGTTGATCCTGGTACTCGTATTGTACTTCGTGGTTATCGACACTTAAATGCGGATAATCAGGCACTGATTGTAGTAGACGGAATTTCAGTTCGTAGCAATTTTTTAAGCTCACTAAATCCAAATGATATAGCAAGTGTTACTGTATTGAAAGGAGCCAGTGCTGCAGCTTTGTATGGTGTTGATGCAACAAATGGTGTATTAGTAGTTACTACCAAACGCGGCGCCGAACACGGTAAACCGATAATTGAGTTCAATAACACTACCATGTTTGAAAGTATTTCTTATATGCCAGCTTTACAAGAAAGTTTTTCAGGTTACGGAGGTGAACAGGGACCTTATCCATGGGATCCTACTCATAGCTTTGTTAACCCTTACACTGGAGATGCTGCATATGCTCCTTACGAAAACCAAAATTTTGGCATGGAATTTAATAATGATCCTGCATTAGGTTATATCGGAGGTCCACAGCAAGACAGTTCTTTCATTAAAACACCGTTTAGAGGCCTTCACCCTGATCCAAGAAGAGCTTTCTTCCAGGTTGGTAGTACTGTCCAAAATAATCTATCTTATTCAGGCGGTGATAACAAAAACTCATATTTCATATCAGTACAAGATGTTAACATAAAAGGAGTGGTTCCCAGAGATCAGGGACGTCGTACCAGTCTGTATATTGCAGGAACACATACTGAGGGCAAATTTTCTGCACAGTATAATTTAAGCTATTCTCAAAAGTATTCAAATACCGTAGGTGGGGACTTTAGTCAGGGACGTCCTGTTTACTGGAATCTTTTGAACCAGGGTGCTAATGTACCATTAGAAGACGCCAGGTTAAAAGATCCTAACAGTCCTTATTTCCTGGACGGATATTATAATGCGTATTATCCAAATCCGTGGTGGCAGATTTACAATTCACGTGTTATAGGCAGAACCAATTATTTCACAGGGGTTTTAACACTAAACTTTCAGGCTACTGACTGGTTAAATCTTACTTATCGTGCGGGAACTCAGTTTACCGATTTTTATAATAATAGTTATGTTGCAGCTGTCAATTTCTCACCTTGGGCTGTAAGCGACCCATGGAGTGCAAGTAATACGCAATCAAGTATCGGACTTCATAAAAATGGTAGCTCTTCTTATTTGAATGGCAATGCCCGCAATATTTCACAGGATGCGATGGCTACTATTCATAAGAAATTCGGTGATTTTGATGCTAATTTAATTTTAGGTAATGTGATCGCTGAAAAGCCTTATGGAAATGATTACTCTTCCTATACTACTGTGCAAGGTAATTCAGAGTTTATTGACAATTTTTACAATACAAATTATCGGATTGGCGAACTGACGGGGGGGCAGGCTGTAGATCAGACACGTTTAATCAGTGGTTATGGTGATCTTACATTAGGATATAAAAATAATCTCTTTTTACACGGAAGTTTCCGTCGTGACTGGTCTTCTTTATTACCGAAAGGCCACAATGCTTACAATTTCTGGTCTGCAGATGCATCATGGATATTTACTGATGCTATTAAATCTTTGCAAAACCAGGATGTACTATCTTATGGTAAATTAAGGCTTGCTTATAGTAATACAGGAGATATTACTATAGGTCCTTATAATATTCAAAATGTATTTGACGTAGGTGCAGGCTACCCTTATGGGGGACAGGCAGGCCTTTCATTGAACGGGGCTTACCGTAATCCTAATTTAATCCCTGAAAAGACAGTGGAAAAGGAGATAGGTCTTGAGTTAGGTCTATTAAAAGGACGTATTAATTTAGATGCTTCTTACTACAGCTCTCTTACCAGTGGTCAAACTTTTCCAGTAAATGTTTCAGGCACTACAGGATACACAAGTGCTTTTGTAAACTCCGGTGACGTATTAAGCAAGGGCTTTGAATTAGGTGTAAATGCAACAGTAATTGAAAATAATGCCAGCAGATTTAAATGGGATTTAGGTGCGAATTTTACATGGAATGGATCTAATGTACAATCTCTTTATGGAAACAGTAAACAGTTTGACATAGGGGGATATGGTGGTAATACCGGTGCTGTATTTGCAATTGTTGGACAACCTTTCCCTGTATTACAAACAGCAGACTTAAATCGTGATCCAAAAGGAAGAGTGATTATTGATACTTCATCAGGATTACCAAGCTTAAACGATACTGTTTCAATAGTAGGCCAGGTGAATCCAAAATATATGCTAGGATTAAATACTAATATAAGCTGGAAAAACCTTTCTTTGAATATTGTTGCAGAATACAGAACAGGAAATTCATTTTTCGCTTTTGTGGGCCAGCAACTTGATTTTACAGGCGCTTCAGCATTTACTGCTACTAATGGAAGGCAGCGGTTTATATTTCCAAACTCTGTTTATTTAAACAATGGGAAGTATGTTCCTAACGATAAATTTTATACAAATGATGGTAATGATAACTTTTGGACAGGTTCTGCGTATGCGAATGCCGGAACTTCCTTCATAGAAGATGCTTCTTTCTGGAAAATCAGAAGTGTAACATTATCTTATGATTTCAAGGATTTGATTCAGAATGTTCATTGGCTTCATGGACTTACTTTTGCATTGATCGGAAAGAATTTATTAATGTTTAGACCCTCACAAAATACTTGGACAGATCCTGAGTTTAGCTACACCAACGGAAATGCACAAGGTATCACCAACTACGACCAGTTACCTCCGACTCGTCAGTATGGAGCCAGCATAAACGTTAAATTTTAAGTAAAATGAACTATGCTTCATCTCAAAAAAATACAAAAATGAAAAGAATAATCTATATCATCATAATTTTTGGTACACTCTTATTCTCTGCGGGATGCAAAAAAGGTTTTTTGTCTGACCTAGCTGTTAATCCAAATCAGCCATCGCAAGTTCCTGCGTCTTTAATTCTTCCTCCGATTTTGACAGGCTATGCTTCAGATACTTATTTTTCTTCTTCTGATATTGGACTGTGGGTGGGATATTATAACATCAGTGGTGGATATGCAACTAGTGAAAATGGAAATACTTATTATGTAAATTCCTCAGGGCCGAGCATTTGGGATAATTTGTATGGCATTCTTAAGAATGCTGCATACATGGAAAGTAATTCTGCTAACGATCCTAATGGCGCATATTCTGAAGCAGTAGCGAAAATCTTAAAAGCGTACGGCTTTCAGATTTTGGTTGATGCTTATGGCAATGTACCTTACTCTGAGGCATTTCAAGGTTCTGCTAACTTTTTTCCTAAATATGATAATGGTCAGGCAATTTATGATTCGAGTATTGCACAACTGGATAATGCAATTAATATAATTAATACAGCAAGTGTAAATTCTACCAATTTGGGAAAAAATGACATAATGTTTGATGGCAATATGACTCTTTGGGCACAATTTGCAAATACTCTAAAATTACGTTATATTATACGTCAATCCAATATAATTTCAGCCTCAACTGCCCAAGCGGAACTGGCAAAAACTGCAAGTACCGGTTATTTGACACAGGATGCGTTGGTAAACCCCGGCTATTTGAATACAGCTGGAAAGCAAAGTCCTCTCTGGGCATCCTACGGTGTGGATGCAGGAGGAAGTTTATATTCTGATGGATATAACTTTTTACGAGGCGGTGAAGCTGCCGTTGATTTCTTTAAAAGTAACAATGATCCACGTCTGTTTTATGTATACGCGCCGAATGGTTCAGAACCGAATACTCCTGAATTTTCAACTGTAGATTCTAATCCATCTGATTATACAGCTGCTTATTATGGTGATCGTCCGGGTGCTTCTGCATTAGGCAATAAAAATACTGTAGGAATCGGACATGGGATAATGAGCGCTTATAATGCTTCGGTTCCTTTGATTATGGCTTCCGAAAGTTATTTTCTCCAAGCAGAAGCTGCATTCAGAGGGTGGATAAATGACGATCCACAAACTTTATACAATCAAGGAATTACAGCTTCTTTTGAGTATTTATATTCCCAGGGAGGTTCCTCTATTGCTCAGGCAGATGCGGATGCAATGGCTTATTATAGTCAGAATAAAAATCTTATAGGATGGAGTGCGTCAACAAATAAGATACAGGCTATAATTACTCAAAAATGGGCTGCTCTTGCAGGAATTAATAGTTTTGAAGCCTGGACAGAATATCGTCGTACTGGCTATCCGGATTTAAGTACATTGCCTTTGAGCAAGTGGGTGCCATTAACTACACATATTCCTACTAAGCTGATGTATCCTAATTCAGAATCTAATACCAATCAGGCGAATTATAATGCGGCAGTTGCAGCAGGAAACGATCCTCAGAATACAAAGATTTTTTGGATGAAATAATCTGTTTTATATCGAATGGATAATTTTGATAAATTAAAAATGATTAAAATGAAACAAAATAAAATGAAATACTTCAGGCTTGTGGTTATTGCAGGTTTAATCTTTGCACTTCAATCATGTCTGAAAAATAATAAATATTATATCGACTTTTCTAAAGGTACACCTGCACTTGAACTACCGCTTGCTGCTAATAATGCAAATTCGCCTTTTGCGGTTTCCTTCAATATTGTTGATACCCCAACCACTTACTTTGCTGTAGTGAATGTAGCGTCTCCAAGTAAACCGACTTCTCCTGTTACAGGAACGCTTGGGTTAGATAGTGCATATCTTAATCAATATAATGCAGATAATTCTACTTCTTATGAATTGATGCCTGACAGCACTTATTCAATATCCAGTTGGAATGTTACAATACCGGCAGGACAAAGGCAATTGGCTGTTCCAATTAAAATATTTACTTCAAAGTTAGCTCCAGGGCATCTATATGTATTGCCATTAACAATAGTAAAATCTTCAATAGCGGTAAGCAGTTGGAATCATTTGCTTCCTAATATTGGCCCAAAAAATAAATACGATGGGAATTATGATTTATTAATTAGCACTTCCGGTTGGGGTGCTTATGGTATCGCGGATGGCGGTTCATATGATTGGGGTAAAGTAGGTATGGTTACATCCGGAGCAAATTCTGTAGTGTATAGCACTGGTTATCAGATGGGGTTTGCAACTGGCGGTAGCGGTACAGTGGGTTTTGGAGCTGCCAATCCACAATTTACTTTTGATCCTAATACTAATAATTTGATTAGCGTAACTAATCTTGCCGCTCCGGATTCAAGGAATAGAGCTTTCCATATTAATCCGGCTGTAACTGATAGTCGTTATGATCCTGCTACTAAAACCATGTATCTTGCTTATATTATGACTCAAACTGGCCGTCCGGACCAAATCATAAATGACACCTTAACTTATATCGGTCCTCGCTAATAGAGTGAACCTTTAATTTAAAATATCGAGGCTGTCTCAAAAAGATAGCCTTTTTTTATTTTTGATTTTTGGGAACGGTGTTATTCTGCAATAATCCAAAGTTAAATTTTTTCTTGGTATTATGGCAAAATGTAATTCAGCGTAGCTTTCAAAGCTTATTCACAAACACCAGGCAATGCTGCTTTCTCCATCACTCTATGAACTGATAAAGGCTCATCATCCAGTAAGAATCGTAAATCAGGTACTCGATAAAGTGACATTGGAACCATCAATGACTCATGTTTTTTCAAGAACCGTTTTTAACAAAAGATCCGAAAATCTTTTGAAACTTTGGCTTAGTAAACTCCAAAAAGGCATCAGCTTTTGTTTTGAGACGACTCTTTTTTAATTTAATAAGCAGGGTTTATAATTTTTTAAACATGAATGTTTATGTACTTTTGAAAAAAACAAATGCCAGATCAACAAGCGCCAGCAACCCAATTAAATATCGAAATCTCAGAAGAAGTTTCAGAAGGACAATATGCGAATCTTGCTATAATAACACATAGCCATGCAGAATTTGTAGTTGATTTTGTGAACGTGATGCCTGGAATGCCTAAAAGCAAAGTAAAAAGTCGTATCATTCTTACGCCTACACACGCGAAACGGTTCATGAAAGCTATGATAGAAAACGTAAAAAAGTTTGAAGCAGCGAATGGTACAATTCAGGATATTGAAGCGGTGGAATTGCCGATGAATTTCGGAGGACCGACTGCTCAGGCATAGTTGAAAATCATATAACATACCTGATTACAGATGCGTAGAGCGGCGGAATACGATATCTGGTATCGGCTTTCAGCATCCAGTGCTAAGATTCAAATCATCCCCTCATCCGCAAAACTATAGTATCCTTCGTCACTTACAATAAGGTGATCAATGACATTGATATCAAGTAATTTTCCGGCGTTTTTAAGTTTCAAAGTAATTTCTTCGTCTGCTTTGCTTGGTTTCAGATTTCCGGAAGGGTGATTGTGACAGAGAACAATTGAAGTTGCCTGCACTTCAATTGCTTTAAGGAATATAATTCTCGGATCAACAACCGTGTGAGTAAGTCCGCCCTTACTTATGATCTCAAAGTGTTTGATTTTATTGGAACGGTTCAAAAAAACTACTGCAAATACCTCATAAGCATGGTCTTTTAAAGAAGACTTTAAATAATCAGCCAGTTCCATACTGGAGTGTATTCTTTTTTTATCAAGCAGCGAAGATCCGTGCCGCCTTCTTCCCAATTCTAGTGCAGCAACTAAAGTAACCGCTCTTGCTTCCCCAATTCCTTTTATTGACATTAAATCTTTAATTGAAACTTTCCCTAATTCATCCAGGTTGTTTTCTCCTAATTTTAAGACTTTTTTGGCTACATCAATCGCGCTTTCCTTACCGCTTCCACTATTAAGAAGTATGGCTACCAATTCTGAATCACTCAGAGTATCTTTTCCCTTTGATAAAAGTTTTTCCCTTGGCCTGTCGCCTATTGCCCAATTTTTAATTGAGGTGGAAGACTTGTTAGAACTTTCCATGAATTAGAGTTTATTTCCAAAAATATTAATTATAATTTCGCTAAACTAATTATCTGACAATTATAATATATGCATCCGAACGTAAAACTCTTTTCGGGAACAGGATCTCAATACCTTGCGAAACAAATTGCTTTAAGATTTGGCGAACCTTTAGGCAAGATAAACATTCAAAAATTCAGTGATGGAGAAATTGGGGTAGAATATTTGGAAAGTATACGCGGCCAGTTTGTTTTTTTGATTCAAAGCACTTTTTCTCCTACCGATAATTTGATGGAATTGCTTTTGATGATAGATGCGGCCAAGCGTGCATCTGCTTATAAAGTCATTGCGGTAATTCCATATTATGGATATGCAAGGCAAGACAGGAAGGATAAGCCCCGTGTAGCAATTGGTTCAAAACTGGTGGCGAATATGATTGTGGCTGCCGGAGCTGACAGGATAATCACAATGGATCTACACGCTCCGCAGATACAGGGCTATTTTGATATTCCTGTGGATCACCTGGATTCTTCGGCTATTTACATTCCTTATATTGAGGATTTGAATCTTGAGAATCTCACCTTTGCCGCTCCGGATGTAGGAAGTGCCAACAGGATAAGGGAGATAGCGAGTTATTTTGAAGTAGACATGGTTATTTGTGATAAGCACCGGAGAAGAGCGAATGAAATTGCAAGTATGGTGGTAATAGGTGAGGTCACAAATCGCGATATTGTATTGATCGATGATATTTGTGATACCGGTGGAACGCTTTGCAAAAGTGCTGCCTTGTTATTAGAGAAAGGTGCGAGGAGTGTACGCGCCTTTTGTACACACCCCGTATTAAGCAACAATGCATATGAAAATATTGAGAATAGTGTATTAGAAGAATTGGTGGTTTGCGATACTATCCCCGTAAAAAAGAAGATTGATAAAATAAAAGTAGTTTCTGTAGCGGACCTTTTTGCAGTGGCCATCCGCAATGCTTTTGAAAATAAAAGTATCAACAGCCTTTTTATACGAAGTAAAATACATAAGAAGAACCTGGCAGGATAAAGCCCCGGTTTTTAAAGTAACCCTACTTTTAAACTCTTTTTTTATTTTCCGGAAACCTATTGGAAGCATTGAAAAATCAAAGAATCTTTCAATAATTTACCCTACCTTTGCGCCTCAAAAAAAATACATCATGGAAATGAAAACAATTACAATCGATGGACAACTCAGGACCGGCTTTGGCAAATCAGCCACCCGCCAACTCCGCTCTGAGGAAAAAGTGCCAGCTGTAATTTACGGAGGTGCAAAAGAAATCAATTTTTCTGCTCCGGCATCAGCTTTTAAAGGCATTATTTATACGCCGGAATTTATGCTGGCAGAAATCAACGTTGACGGAAATACTCACAAGTGTGTTTTAAAAGATCTACAGTTTGGTAAGGTAAGTGACGACTTGATACACGTAGATTTTTTAGAGCTTGTCGCTGATAAAAAAGTAACTGTAAATATTCCGTTGAAATTTACCGGTGTTCCACAAGGTGTGAAAGAAGGTGGAAAGTTGGTAGTGAAAATGAAATCATTAAAGGTAAAAGCCCTTCCAAAGGATTTGCTGGAACATATTGAAGTGAATATTGACGATCTTAAATTGAATGAAAATATCCGAGTACAGGATGTAAAACCTGAAAACATGGAAATCATGAATTCTCCCCGTATTCCGGTTGCTTCTGTAACGATGACGCGTCAGCTGAAACAGGAAGAAGCAAAAGGTGCTCCTGTCAGCGGGGCCGCTGAAGCGAAAGCAGCGCCTGCGCCCGAAGCGAAAGCAAAATAAGTTAACATTTATCATAAGATGCCTCCTTAACCGGGGGCATTTTATTTTACACTTCATTTACAAACTACTAACTCCAAGTTTTGTGTACATTTGCACACTAATTTCAAAAAGGGTATGGACAGAAATTCGATTATAGGTTTTGTTTTATTGGCTCTGTTATTTTTTGGATATTTTTATTATTCAAGACAGGGGCAAATAGCTGCTGAACAACAAAAACAACATATCCAAGACTCTCTTGACAGACTCAAGCCGAAAGTTGATACGCTTGCAAAATTAAAAGCCACAAATGATTCTGTAGCTGCCAGAAGAGATACATTAGCATCTTCCTTTAAACAGGACACCTCCGGCAAAGAGCAATTAGTTACGGTAGAAAATAAACTTCTCAAAATTACTTTTAGCAACAAAGGTGGCCAGCCAAAACAAATTGAGATAAAGAATTTTAAAACCTTTGATGGTAAACCGCTTATCCTGCAGGACGGAAGTTTTAATGATATTTCATATCCAATAAACACTGGTAATAATCAAACAGTTCAAACCTCCGATCTTCTCTTTACTCCTTCTGCAGTTCAGACAACATCAGATAGCAGTCAGGTGATTACGTTTAGCTTGCAAACAAGTACAGGAGAATCAATACAGCATCAGTACATCATAAAGCCTGATGATTATATGATAGCTTTTAATATAAAACTGAATGGTGCCGCCAAGCTTGAACCTCAGAATAAAATTGATTTGTTATGGAAAGCGAAAGCAGTTAAACTTGAAAAAGATATTGTTTGGGAGACGCAGCAGTCCCATATTTCGTATGTACAAAATGGTGATTTTGATTTTCAGCATATTGTAAAAGGGAAAGATGATAATCAGAAATTCAGTCAGCCGGTTGAGTGGCTGGCGTTAAATCAGCAGTTTTTCGCCGCTGCCATTGTTGCAAAAAATAAATTCAGTTCTGGTGAAATTAAGTGGCAAGCTCCTGATGACACAAGCAAGCACATTATTGCTGAAGCTACCGCGGATTTAAAATTGGATCTTCCCGCGGGAAATGACGCTGTAATTCCTTTACAATTGTTTTATGGTCCGAGTGATTATAAGATCTTAAAGTC
>Ga0157371_10000610_pt1 | contig 42489 bp, 29 predicted proteins | sample C45metaG_FD_113462 | JGI IMG/M metagenome (GOLD analysis project Ga0157371, IMG submission 113462) | Corn rhizosphere microbial communities from Kellogg Biological Station, Michigan, USA - C4-5 metaG | ecosystem: Host-associated > Plants > Roots > Rhizosphere > Soil | place: USA: Michigan... | reverse complement strand
CAAAGTATGCCCGCAAATATTTGTAATGGTTATGCAGGAACAGCAAATGATGATATCTGGTACCAGTTTACTGCTGCTTCTACCGGCACGGTTTTGATAACTATGAATGGCGACAATGGTTTTGATGGCGTTCTTGAAGTATTCTCTGGCGCCTGCGGATCATTGACTTCACTAACTTGTAGTGACACTTCACAGCAGGGAGGTGCCGAGCAAATTACTTTGAACGTAACTGCAGGCACAAATTACAAGGTTCGTGTATTTAATTTTTTCAGTACGTTAAGTATGAGGGGAACTTTCACTATTGAGGCAACAGGAGCTACACTTCCGGTTTCTCTAATTAACTTTAAAGGCTCGCATGTAGGAAATAAAAACATCCTCAGCTGGCAAACAGCCACTGAATCAAATAATAAAGGTTTCGAGGTGGAATATTCCTTTGACGGAAATGATTTCCATGATATGGCCTTTGTTGATTCAAAAGCGATAAACGGAAATAGCAGTTCTTTATTAACTTATGAATACACCGATAGCAAATCATTGTCAGGAAACGTTTACTACCGTCTTCGCCAAATAGATAAAGATGGCCATACTTCTTATTCCAATATTATTTTCATAAAAGGAGAGAAGGCTAAATCACTTGTTTTAGATGCCGTTTATCCAAATCCTGCCCGTAGCTCTTTGAATTTGATTGTTTCTTCACCTGTAAGCAATCAGATTAATGTAATGATCTCGGATATTACCGGGAAAACTGTTCAAAGACAAGCTTTTTCAATTGCTGATGGCGGCAATAATCTTGATATGAATGTATCAAAATTACCTGCCGGAAGTTATTTTATTAAAGCACTTAGCAAAGATGGTTCTGTCACTTCTGTAAATAAATTTGTAAAACAATAATTTCTTTAGATTTTTAGATGGCGAAGGTTTTATTTTTTTAAAACCTTCGCCATTATTTTTTATGCTTTTACTAAAGTTGAAGTATCTTTTGCAAAAATTAAATTTATTGAGAATGAAAGGTTTACTTTTTGCCTTTGTTGCGTGCATCATTGGTTTTTCTGCAACTTCACAATCATATAAGAAGATTCACCAGGAAGCAATTGTATGTGATACCCATAATGACATTATCAGCACCTGCATAGAAAAGGGGTATAGTTTTGACCAGGATCTGACAGGAAAAACACATAGTGATCTGAACCGAATGTTGGAAGGCGGATTAGATGTGCAGGTTTTTTCAATTTATTGCAGTGGCAAACAGGCAAACCCTTACCAGTTTGCCAACAGGGAAATTGACACTTTATATGCGTGGGTAAAAAGAAATCCTTCGAAAATGATGCTTGTTACTACTCCTGCAGAATTGGACCAGGCAGTAAAAGAACATAAATTGGCTTCTATGATGGGTGTTGAAGGTGGCCATATGATAGAAGACGATTTAGGAAAATTGGACAGTTTGTATCAGCGGGGCGTGCGTTATATGACTCTAACCTGGAACAATAATAATTCGTGGGCAACAAGCGCACAATATGAATCAGGTAACCAGAAAGATGAAAATGTAACTCCTCAGAAAAAGGGATTATCAGATTTTGGAATACAAGTTGTCAAAAGAATGAATCAGCTGGGAATGATGATCGATCTAAGTCACACCGGCGATCAAACTTTTTGGGATGCTATCAATAATTCTACCAAGCCAATCCTCGTTTCGCATAGTGATGCTTATGCGATTAGTCCTGTGTATAGAAACCTGAAAGATGACCAGATAAAAGCGGTTGCAAAAAATGGCGGCGTTATTGATCTTAATTTTTACCCCGCGTTTCTTGACAGCAGTATCGGGCCCAAGCTAAATGCTTATTATAAAAAGCACAGAGAAGAAAAAAAAGCACTTATCCAATCCGGTAAAAAAGATTTTGAAGCGGACGATATTATTGCAAAAAAATATCCAAAAGAGATAGAAGAAATGGAAGTGCCTTTTAGTTTATTATTCGACCATATGGAATATATTATTAAGCTCGCTGGAATTGATCATGTTGGATTGGGTGGCGATTTTGACGGAATTTCCATTACTCCGAAAGTACTAACAGATGTTACAAAATATCCGATGATTACAAAAGAATTGGTAAAACGCGGATATTCAAAAGAAGACATTGATAAAATTTTGGGAGGCAATTTCATAAGAGTTTTTAAAGCAAACCAGAAGGATTGAACCTTAAAAAAAGGAACTGCTAAAAGCGCCGGATAGCAGTAAAACAACAAATTTCAGCAATTCCTGCTATAGCACTATTGAGAGTAACAACTGCCGCCATTTCGATCTAATCATCCTGCAGACACATTTTTTCAAAAGCCGTCGTAAAACTTACCTTACTTTTACTTTCGGTAAAAAATATTCTATTCCTTATACATGAAACTTTTCCCTGAATCTGCTTCACACCAATTAGAATTTGATAAAATAAAAGATCTTCTTACTGCTCATTGCCGCTCAGAATATGCGCGAAAAAAAGCAGCAGAATTGCGGATTCACACGCATAAAAAATTTATAGAACCGCAGCTTTTACAAACACACGAATACAAATTGCTTTTCGAAAATCATTTGTATTTCCCTGATGACGCAGTTCTAAATCTTTCCAGAGAATTGAAATTATTATCCATTGAAGGTTCTATTCTTTCCGGAGAACAATTTTTGCAAATAAAAAAATTAACTAATGCAATTCAACAAATATTTCGCTGGTTTTCTGAAGATAGAAAAGTCTCTTATCCTTCACTCGCGTTGATAATTGAAGAAACTTATTTTGAAAAAACAATTCCGAAGTTAATTGATGAAGTTTTGGATGAATATGGAATTGTAAAAGATAGCGCTTCTGTAAAACTTGCTTCTATTCGAATGTCTTTATATAAGAAAAGAACAGAACTGAAAAGAGTTTTTGACCGTATCGTAAGCAAATTAAAGAAACAGGGTTATTTGACAGATATCGAAGAAAGCTTTATTAACGGAAGAAAAGTGCTGGCCGTTTTTGCAGAACAAAAAAGAATGGTAAAAGGAATTTTGCATGGCGAAAGCGATAGCCGCAGAACGTCATTTATCGAACCGGAGGAAACTACGCATTTAAATAATGATATTTTTTCTTTGGAAAATGACGAGCGTAAAGAAGTAAATATTATACTTCAGAAACTGACTTCAAAAATGCGTTCGTATTTTCCTTTGCTCAATATTTATCATGAAATTATCGGCGAATACGATTTCATAAGAGCCAAAGCGAGATTAGCTTTGGACTACAATGGTAATCTTCCTGCATTATATGACAAGGCAATTGTAAAACTGGTAAATGCAGTTCATCCGCTACTTTTTATTTACAATGAAAAATTAAAAAAGCGCACAATTCCAGTGAATCTTTCTTTGGATGACAAAAACCGGATTCTTGTGATCAGCGGACCAAATGCCGGTGGCAAAACGGTTACTTTAAAAACCTGCGGATTGTTGCAAATGATGCTGCAAAGCGGTTTATTGGTTTCGTGCAGCCATGATAGTGAGTTTGGAATTTTTAAACAATTAATGATTCATATTGGAGACACGCAAAGCCTGGAATTTGAACTAAGTACTTATTCTTCGCACCTTATTAATATGAAATATTTTATGGAAAATGCGAATGGGAAAACGTTGTTTTTTATAGATGAGCTTGGCAGCGGCAGCGATCCGGATTTGGGCGGCGCTTTTGCAGAAGTAATTATGGAAGAACTTGCAAAGAAACATTCATTAGGATTGGTAACTACTCATTATCTGAATCTGAAAGTAATGGCCAATAAAGTGAACGGTATTATTAATGGCGCGATGGCTTTTGATGAAAAAAACCTAAGGCCGCTATACCAGTTGATCATTGGAAAGCCAGGAAGCTCTTATACTTTCTCAATTGCAGAACGAATTGGATTACCTCAGTCGTTAATCAATAAAGCCAGGAAACTCGTTGATGAAAATCATTTCTCGCTTGACAAATTATTGAACAGCACCGAGCAGGATATGCAACAAATTCAATCAGAAAAAAAGCGGCTGGATAAACTGCTGAAAGAAAACGAAAAGTTGCAAAAGGAAATGCAGCAGGTAATTCAAAAAGAGAAACACAAACAACAGGTTGAATTATTAAAAGAGCAAAACCAGATGAATGAAAGCAGGTTGGTTTACATGAAAGAAATGGAGCGCAAATTGAAATCTCTTTTAATAGAATGGAAAAAAACCGAAGATAAAAGTAAAGTGATTAAAATGATGAATGCCTTACTTTTTAAGCAACCGGAAAAGCAGATTTTGCAAAAGAAACAAAAGAAAATTGATAATAAATATATTGAGACAAATGAGCCTGTAAAAGCTGGCGATAAAGTAATTATGATTACCAACCGGCAGGTGGGAACGGTGAGTAATATTCGTGGAAAGAAAGCTATAGTGCAGGTTGGAGCGGTCCCGATTACTGTTGGAATTGCAGATCTGGTAGTAGTTAAAGAGAGGCCTGAAAATAATGACGTTCATAATTAAAAGCACTAAAAACTGTCTGATACTTCACTTTGTTTTCCTTCGATACATTATAAATCCTAAGCCCGATTATTTCTTTAGTAAACAAATAAAAAATTCATTTTTTTATTCTCTTGCTATTGCTCGTTGATAAGCTTTAACAGACCGTTTAATCCACAATGAATAATTTTACGTAACTAATGGAGCGATAAATTTAATCTTCAAAAAAAATGATGATGCAATGAAAAAAACAATTCTTTCTTTAATAATATTTTTAATCGCGGCCGGCACAAGCATTAATGCAAAAGCTGAAAGGGTAACAAAAAGAGATACCGCTACTTTTGCTGCTGGTTGCTTTTGGTGTACTGAAGCGCAGTTTAAAGAACTAAAAGGTGTAGAAAGTGTCACGTCAGGATTTACCGGAGGCCATGTAAAAAATCCATCTTATGAAGAAGTTTGTGCAGGCACAACCGGTCATGCAGAAGCAACAAATATCATTTATGATCCTTCACAAATTACTTACGATGAATTATTGGAAGCCTTTTTTACGATGCATGATCCTACCCAATTAAACCGGCAGGGAAATGATATTGGAACCCAATATAGATCTGCAATATTCTATCATAACGCAATGCAAAAAGCGAAGGCAATTTATTATATAGAACACTTAAATAAAGTAAAAGCTTATAAAAATAAAATTGTTACTGAAGTAAAGCCGTACACTGTTTTCTATAAAGCTGAAGATTATCACCAGGATTTTTACAACAAAAATCCGAACCAGCATTATTGTAAATATGTGATTCAGCCTGAGTTAGAAAAGTTTCGAAAAGTTTTTAAAGATAAGCTGAAAGAACAGCATTAAAAATATTGTAATCAATAAACGTAAAAATTTATCATGAAATCATTACTTATTTTATCGGGAATTATTCTGTTGTCTTTTTCGTATGGATCCTGCCAGCAGCATGTTACGAGTGGGCATGAAAAAAATCCGTATTATTCGAGAACAGATACACGTCCTTTGCATGTTAGTAATGCTGAATGGAAAAAAATCTTATCACCTGAATTATATGCTGTTGCACGGGAAAGCGCTACACAGCAGGCGTTTACGGGAAAATATTGGAATACAAATCCCAGGGGCACTTATTATTGTGCAGTTTGTGGAAACCTTCTTTTCAGGTCTGATGCAAAGTTCGCAAGCACCTGTGGATGGCCAAGTTTTTTTGAATCGGCCAGAAAAAATAGTGTTATTTACAGAGACGATAATTCTTTAGGCATGCATCGTACGGAAGTTATTTGTGCAAGATGCGGATCTCACCTTGGGCATATATTTGATGATGGCCCTGCACCAACTTATAAAAGATTTTGCATGAATTCTATATCCCTGGATTTTGTACCTGATGGGATGGCTGCACGCTAAAATAAATAATGATAATTTGATATAACGGCAATGCACAAACGCTTTGCTTCCGTGGAAGCACTACAATTTATTAGGTGACCATTGTCCGTATTCGTATCGGTATCAGTGGCTGCGTTCGTTTATTTTCAATCCCCTTTTTTCTATAAAACTGTTAGATTGTTTGTTGCTTTTACTTGGTTTAATCGTTGGTAAATAAAATAACAATAGAAGTAAACGAATAAATATTCGAGTTTTTATTTCTATTGCAAACCTTTTTCAATTACACGGTCTACTTTTTAATTTGTTTTTGACAGGGCAACGATCAGACGTTTACAAATTATTTCGGCAACTTCAATTTGTAAAAATTTATTTTCTCCGATAAGCTCATTCTTGCAAAACGCGGTGAGGGTGAAGGTAAACAGGCGCCAATCTTGGTTTCAGGAAACATTCTCAAAAAAATCTTTTCTACAAACTTACTGGTGAAGTAGATGCTTTTAATATTCTCATTTTGCAAGATCTGTTCAATTGCTTTATCGTTATATTCAATCACCTCGAGGCTCGTGTCCATATTATTATCTTCCCTTCTTTTTACTTTTAAAAAAATATCGACCATGCCGATTCCATATTTTTTAAAAAGGTTTTGTTTGTCTGATTTTGTAACCAATTCCGTATCATAAACTGCAGAAATAATTTTCCAGAGTTGATTTCTTTTAGAGCCGTAAAACCACTCATCTTCAGAAATATTTTTCTTCGTCACTTCTCTGCCCGGAAAGCTGCCGATAATCAGGGTTGTGACGTTTTCAGGAATAAATGCTTTAAAAGGATGTGTTTCTATTTCTTCCATTTGAAAAATTTTACGAAGTCTTTGCAGAATAACGGAACCGCACAAACGCAATTTTAAGAACAAAAATTTTTGAATTCATCAAGTTTCCAATTCAGTTAATGCATGCATTTCAGGAATATAAGTATTTTTAAATCCTTTATTTTCCAATTTTGTTTTGAACGCAACCTGGCTTTCATATTCTCCATGAACTAAAAATATCCGTTTCACTTTTTCCGGATTCTGCGAATTTAAAAATTGAAGCAGATCATCTGCATCAGCATGCGCGCTCAATCCTGTTAAAGCACCTATTTCTGATTTTACTTCCCGGGTTTCATTAAATAATTCTACTTCTTTTGCACCACTCAACAAACGTCCTCCTAAAGAATGGACGCCACAATATCCTGACATTAAAATAGTGTTTTTGTGGTCAGACAAACATTCGTAAATATGGTGACGAACCCTGCCAGCATCGGCTGTTCCACTGGCGGAAATAATTATACATGGCATATCGTGTTCCTTCAACCGTTTGCTATCTTCGACATCTTCAATATACTTTAGCCCTTTAAATGCAAAAGGATCATCATCGATTTTCAATATTTCCTGAAGCCGCTCATTAAAAAGATCTGGAAATTTTTTTATTGTTTCAGTAGCTTTTTGACTCAAAGGGCTATCAACAAAGATATTTAATTCAGGCAATCGTTTTTCAAGATCAAGTTGATTTAAAATGTATAATATCTCCTGGGTACGGCCTACGCTGAAAGCAGGAATAATTAGCTTTCCCTGTTTCTTCACACACGTTCTGATAATCCAATCATACATGTTCTCGATATTATTAAATGCAATATCATGATGTTTGTTGCCGTAGGTACTTTCAATAATTATATAATCGGCTTGTGGCGCTTCTGCGGGCGGTTGCATCAAAGTGCTCCTCGTTCTTCCAACATCTCCGCTGAAAAGAATTTTTGTTTTCTTTTTATCTTCTTCAATAGTTAAGGTGATAGCGGCACTTCCGATTAGATGTCCATTATTGGTATATAAAACTTCGACGCCGTTTGCAGGTGAAAAAGGTACGTCATATTCAATCACTTCAAACAATTTTACCGCGTTCATTACATCCTCATGATTATATAAAGGTTCGTACGGATCCAGGTTGTGGCCGGCTCTTTTTTTATTGATATAATCCGTTTCATAAGTTTGAATTTCAGCGCTATCGTGAAGTAATATTTCTGTTAATTCCGCGGTAGCCTGTGTGCAATATATTTTCCCGGAAAAACCTTCTTTCAATAATTTTGGGATTAATCCGGAATGATCAATATGGGCATGGGAAAGTAATACACAGTGAAGAGAAGCAGGATCAAATCCAAATTCACTGTTCAATGAATCTGTTTCAGGTCCCATGCCCTGGAACAAGCCGCAATCTAATAGAATATTAATACCATTTTTTAAAGACAAAAGGTGCTTTGAGCCGGTAACTGTTTGCGCAGCTCCATGAAAAGAAAGATTCATTGGTACGGTTAAATTGTTTAAAAGAAATGCTAAGCAATTTAAATGCCGGAGATGTAGAAAGAGAAAGTTACTTTGATCCTGTGGTAACAGAGCCTGCCCCGTTATTGTTTGTCTCCCAGGTTCTATACAGGTTTGAACTGCTTCCAAGCCTGGTATCCCTGTAAGGTGTCGATTGAGGTTTTGCTACAATTTTTTTCTGGACGACGGGTGCAGGAATTGGATTGGTAGGTTTAATAACAGCAACGGAATCTGTGGCAACTTGCACTGGGGCAGCGTCTGAGGCCACCTTCGTTTCCGGAGGAACAATAGCAGTAGGGACTTTGCTAATAGTAGGTGTTTCAGCAACTGGCTGAGTAGTTTTCGCTGGTGCTACTACAACCGGTTCAGCCTCTGCCTTTGGCCAATTGGTTATAATATTTTCTGATTCCGCTTTCTTTTTTGATGGATAATATTTATCCAATAATGGATGGGTAGATTTTTCTGTCGTTTGGCAAAAACCTGGTAAAGAAAATAATCCAATTAAGATAACAACCAGCGAAAGTATTTTAAGGTTCATAAAATTCTTTGCCTTAAAGATATTTAATATTAGATAGATAAACTTCTTCTGCTAAAAGTTTAAATAAATTTTAAGCTGAAAGGAATTTGGAAAAAAATGACTTTTTCCAGATGCTTTTTTGTTTTCAATTGTTCAAACTGGATACACCGTGTAAAAAAGATTTTGCAGAAGGGGCAATTAATTTAAAATTTTATCGTTGATATAAGCTGGCCTTTCCTGAATTTATTAATGTTCAACCCTTTTAATAACAGGCAATAAATGAAACGGAAAAAAGAGAAAACCACCATCCTGTTTGTCAACAGAGATTCACACACACTCAAACCAATACAGGTTGCCAGTGGCGTGATCCTTCATTGGAAAAAATATGTTGCGGGTTTTGTCATCCTCTTTCTTTCCCTGGCTGCAGCCCTTGTTTATCTCATCTCTGCTAATTCTGAACAAAAATTAATCGCAGCAACTCTTTCTGAAAAAATTCATTCCCTGCATACTCATCCATTCGTCGTTCCTCAGGATGATACTTCTGAGCTTCGCGAAAAATTTACGAAAATAGATACGGAGCTGTCTGCTATAAACGGATATTTAAAAGCAAGAGGAATTCACACCAACATGCAAGATGTCGGAGGGGAAGCCGATCAGGATGTAGTATCCGCCGACGAGATCAGTCATTTCTACATTAAATATTTAGACCGGATTGGGTACAATATTTCCTACACGCCGCTTGGTTTGCCTTACCATGGAAGGATTACTTCTACCTTTGGCCATAGAGAAGACCCGTTTGTTGGAAGCGGCGTTGAAGCCCACAAAGGGCTTGACATTAGTGGCCCGGTTGGTTCCCCGGTAAAAGCGATGGCAAAGGGCAAGGTGGAATTTGCAGGAAAAAAAGGTGGCTTTGGAAATTGTATCATGTTGAAACATGGCAACGGATTTGAAACCTTATATGGCCACTTATCAAAGATCCTGGTAAAGGTGGGCGACCCAATAACGATAGGGCAGGAGATAGGCAGGATCGGCTCTACAGGCCGCTCCACAGGGCCGCACCTTCATTACGAAGTGCATAAAAACGGAAAAAAAATAAATCCTGAATCATTTCTAACACTCAAATAATATGTTCAAAAAAAATAAAGACCAACAGCCTTTAGAGATCAATCCGCAGGAAATCTCTACCATCATTGGTGAAGGATATACTTTTACCGGCGAAATATGCGGCACTTCTGTCATTAGAATTGAAGGGAAAGTAATTGGGAATATTGTCGTAGAAGGAGGCGTCGTCTTGGGTGAAAATGGAAATATTGAAGGCGATATTTTTACAAAATCTGCCATCATCCATGGCACGTTAAACGGCAATGTAAAAGCTATTCAGCTGGAAATTAAAAAGAGCGGCTGCATCAACGGCGACATTACAACGGATACACTGGAAATAGAGCTGGGCGCGCAATACAACGGAAAGCTAAATATGAAGCGTGAGGAGCGAGTGGAGGAGACAGTGGAGAAAAAGGCGTCGTAACGATTCATCGATCAATTCAAAATATGCAGAATAATTCGTCATTGCGGTAACATGTGCTATAGCAAATGAAGAAATAAGCTCATTTACTACTTCCAATAATTGCGGAAAATAAAAACCGTTTATGCCTTCAATTATTCGCTTTCAAAAACCGGAATATCTTTTTATTACAATCGAATAATGTCCTTCCAAAACACAAACAATAATAGTCGGACGAAGTAATCGGCATGTTTTACTGAGCTAATCCTATGAACAAAAAAGGGTTTGATGTTTTACCAAACCCGCTTCCCAATTACATTTTATTAATGACATTTCTCGTGTTGTGACCCCGCAGGGACTCGAACCCTGGACCCATTGATTAAGAGTCAATTGCTCTACCAACTGAGCTACGGAGTCTTTTTATACAGAAAATGATACCATGAAAGTATCATCTGATTCTTTGCGGAAACTTTACAGTTAATAAACCGTTGCATTTCGCATTGATAAGGGTCAAAGATAAACAATTGTTTCAGTTTTTTATATTGAAAGAGAAAGAGTTTTTTGCAATTGAAGAAAACAAGATTTTTTGTGAAGGCTGAAATTATAATTCCAGGCACAATTCTTTCCAAAGAAAAACGTTCCGTTTTTATAAAAACAAATTTTCAATTGAAATTTTCTAAATTACATTTGGTTCCCTTCAGTAACCACCCAAAAAATTAATATGCAGGAACTTTTACTTGTTGATGATCATTCGATTGTACGCGCGGGCTTGAAACTGCTGATCCATGAATCTTTGTCTCATTTTAATATTGACGAGGCAGTGGATGGCGATTCTGCTTTTAAAAAGATAAAAAACAAGAATTACGATCTGATCGTAATGGATGTAAATATGCCTAACACCGATTCATTTGGTATTTTGCAAACCATTCTTGCATTTAAGCCTTCTTCGAAAATTATTATGTTCAGCATGAATGCCGAAGAAATTTATGCTAAAAGGTATTTAAAAATGGGTGCGATGGGATACTTACGAAAAGATGCATCCAACAACGAAATAATGAAAGCAATTTCTGCTGTTTTAAACAATAAAAGATATATCAGCCAGGAATTGAATGAAAAATTTTTAGCCGATCTGCAGTCAAATCGTGCATCAGAAAATCCGTTTGATAAATTATCTCCACGCGAATTTGAAATTGTGCAACATCTTGCGCAAGGCGATTCGGTGGCTGAAATTTCTCAAAAACTAAGGCTTCATACCTCTACAATTGGCACATATAAAGCGCGGATTTTTGAAAAATTAGAATGCAAAAACATTATTGAACTGAATAATGTAGCTAAAGTTTATAATGTAGTTCTTGATTCCTAAATCGGCTTTCATGAGATCACAAAACGGGCACGGTTCATAAGCGCGGCTGTCTTAGCTTTTGTCATTTATTTTCTACAAAAACATTTTTTATTTTCTACAAATAAACGCTTACTGCTGTTTTAATTTTGCTGTATTAATCAGAGAAACAATCAAAAAAATCCATTCTGTCCGCGATTGTCTTATGATTGATGATTTACAAAACTAACGACAACATTACGCCGTTGGTGAACCCCCATAAAAAAGCGATAGCCGTAAAGCTGTCGTTTTTTTTATAGAAAATTTACTACGTCAACTCCCTTCTTAAACTACAATTTAACCTTTTGTAATTTCCGAATTTTGTTTACCGGTTTATTAAAGAAAAATAATCATGTTCCTATGAAAAAAATATTCAGTAAGCACTTTGTTCTTATCATTCCTGTTGTTTTTTTTTCTACAATTACTTTTGCACAAGCGCCGCCTGATCCGGGAAGAGACCCATTGAAATCAGATTCTACAATAGAAATTCCTGTTTTGCAAACCGGGGAAACAAGTCACTCAGATGTTTCCAATTATTTATCAGCCGGAAAAAAAACTTCTGAATTTGATAAAATATCCGAAAGTTTGCTTTTAGCAAAAAAGGATGATAAGGGTGTTTCGGCGGCTACTGAATAATTTATTAAAATTGTTACCGCAGGAATAAAATGTGCCTTATTTATTGGTTTACTGCATAGTGTAACTGCTTTTCTCTTATTTCTTTTCCTCCATTGCTACAAAATGTGTTACGTTGTTATGGATTGGCTTGACTGTTCGTAAATAAGCATAAATAGAACGTAAATCAGAAGTGTCCATTCCCGCAAACATGGTCCATGGCATGATTGTATTGATATCTTTTGGGCCCATATCAACAACATTTGCAGGGTCAGTATACACTTTAAATCGTGTTACAAATTGATCTACTGTCCAATTTCCAATACCTGTTTCTTTATCAGGGGTAATATTTGCTGATACGGCATCTCCATTTGGCATTTGAAAAACCCGTCCACCGCCAAAAGCCAATTCAGGAATTACCTGACCTTTGTTAACTTGCGTGTGACATTCCATGCACGCAGCGGCATTTACAAGGTAAGCACCATATTTTACTGTATCTGACTTAGCTGGCTTTTTAGTAAATGCAGCCTTTTCAGGAATTGTATTTACAATAAAATTCATTGGAAAATCAATTTCATGATCCGGTGTTTTATTTTCTATTGGCTTTAAGCTCCTGATATAAGCAATAATATCATAAATATCTTCCTTATCCATTTTTCCATAGTAATGATAAGGCATCACAGGAAAAAGCGCATTGCCAAACTTATCCACGCCGGTTGTAATGGCACGAAAAATTTCCCCATCAGTCCAGTCTTTAATGTTTGCGGGCGTAATATTTTTAGAATAAAACTTTCCAGGGAATCCCATCTTTTGATCAAAAAATTCGCCACCTTTTCCGTTCGTTCCGGCTATCATTGGCCCGGAAAATTTTTTCCAGTTTCTGGTGGAATGACAATCCATACAGAGCGTGACATGGTTAGCAAGGTATTCGCCATGCTGAACTCTTTCTGGTGTAATGGCTACATGCAAATCTGTTGGATCGCCTACACTTGGCAAACCAAATTTTACATAAGAGGCAGCAACAATAAAAACAACAATTACGAGGATTAAGATAGTTAGTAAAATCTTTTTCATAATAAATAATTTTGGTAATTTATTTATTAAAAATAAAGATTTTTTACAAAAAGTTAATTTTTATTTTCGAAAGAATTAATTCGTAAATAAAAGCATCTTATTAGCTTACCGTTGATTTTGCTTTAAGGCATTTTGGATATATTTTATCCAGGTATTCACAAAATACTCGTTATTCGCATTGTCCAATTTTGCGTCAACCAAATGCATGGACACTTTCACATCACCACAGGTAGAGGTAAGCATATAATCAAGCCTTTCTCCGGAAGCAAGTGGAAAAGCTTCACCAGTAATTTCAGTACAACCTATTTTATACTGCTTCGGTTTGCCGGTGATTTTTTTGGAAGACAACCTTTTTGCAATTTCCTGGAGCGCTTCTATAAATTTCCCAACATCTTTTTTTTCTACAGGGAAAAATCCTTTAAACTTTTCTGAAACAGAAACATTATTGCTGAAAAATGCAGGCTGTGACATGGTCTTATCCAGCAGAATATATCTTTGCGATTGGGCGAAATTTGCCGAGCAAAGAAAAATAAAAATAAAAATATATTTCATAAAGTGGAACTCAATTATTTGTATTCACCATAAACTTTTCTCAGTGTGTCCGATATTTCCCCGAGGGTACAGAAATTTTCAACTGCATCAATTACTGAAGGCATCAGATTTTCGTTTTTAGCTGCATCCACTTCAATTTTTTTTAAACAATTTTGTACTTTCGAATTGTCTCTTTTTTCTTTCAATGCTTTTAACTTGTTAATTTGCAATAACCGGATATTATCATCTATTTTAAAAGATGGCGGTAAAATCTCGTTATCCGAAATAAACGAATTTACCCCTACAATTATTTTATCTTTTGTCTCAATATCGTGCTGATAATTGTAAGCGCTTTCAGCAATTTCATTTTGCATAAATCCTTCTTCAATCGCTTTCACACTTCCTCCCATCGCATCAATTGTACCAATTAATTCCCACGCTTTTTGTTCTACTTCATCTGTCATTTTTTCTACAAAGTAACTTCCCGCCAATGGATCAGCCGTGTCAGCAACCCCACTTTCAAACGCAACAATTTGCTGGGTTCTCAATGCTATCTGCGCCGCTTCTTCTGTTGGCAAATTAAGCGCTTCATCATAACCGTTCGTATGTAAACTCTGAGTACCTCCAAGCACCGCAGCAAGCGTTTGTAAAGTTACGCGGCTGATATTATTTAAAGGTTGTTGAGCTGTCAAGGTGCTGCCGCCGGTTTGTGCATGAAAGCGCATCATCATTGCTCTTTCATCAGTTGCGCCAAGGTCTTTCATTATTTTCGCCCACATTTTTCTTGCCGCACGAAATTTGGCTACTTCTTGGAAAAGATTGTTATGTGAATTAAAAAAGAATGACAATCTTTTTCCAAAAACATCAATGTCCAAACCTTTTTCCAATGCGGCTTTTACATAGGCTTTGCCATTGCTTAATGTAAAAGCAATTTCCTGAACAGCGGAACTACCGGCTTCCCGAATATGATAGCCTGAAATAGATATGGTGTTCCATTTTGGAAGTTCTTTGCTGCACCATTCAAAAATATCGGTAATAATGCGCATGGAAGGTTTTGGTGGATAAATATAAGTTCCGCGCGCAGCATATTCTTTTAAAATATCATTCTGAACAGTTCCTTGTAATTGTGAAAGATCCGCACCTTGCTTTTTTGCAATCGCTACATAAAAAGCAAGCAAAATAAAAGCAGTGGAATTGATTGTCATCGATGTGGAAATGTCTTGCAGTTTTATTCCGTCAAATAACGATTCCATATCTTCTATAGAGTCAATCGCTACTCCCGCTTTTCCAACTTCGCCTTCTGCTAAAGGATGATCGCTGTCATAACCAATTTGGGTAGGAAGATCAAATGCAACACTCAGCCCGCTTACGCCTTGCGAAATTAAATAATGATATCGCTTGTTACTTTCTTCGGCCGTACTAAAGCCGGAATATTGGCGCATTGTCCATAATTTGCCGCGATACATATCTTCTCTTACGCCTCGCGTATATGGAAATTTTCCCGGCATTTCTTCAGAAAAATCATTGGGAAGATCTTCGGAAGAATATACTTTTTTTATTTCTATTCCTGAATCTGTTATTACTTTTTTCATTTTGAATTACTTAAACCCACAACAAAATCACATTAATTTCTTTGCTTCGAAATTGATCGCATCGAGCACAATATTATGTAACGATGCATTGGAATTATTGATTAAATAATCAATAATGTGTTTATTGAGATCCATACCTGAGGCTTGCGCCGGCAGCGTTGATGCAAGCTGGTTGATGATATAAATATTTTGCTCTTTTAAATTATTTACCGCCCGCCAAACTTCTGTAGAAACATAAATTTGCTGGCTGATATTATAATCATATTCCTGCTTGATCGAATCAATGAGAGTTGCCTGCATCTGCCGGCATGTCAAACCGTTGTTTGTATTACGAGATAACAAATTTTGAAGCGCAATTCTTTCTGTTAATAAAGTGATCCTTTCATAAGCTTGCAGGCGTAATTTTAATGTTTCCGGGTCGGTCCCTTTTCTGTCAGCCAATTCTTTTTTCATTGAAGTAAATTCTGTCAATATCCACACAAAAGCTAAGAGCAATACAAGAAACAGGATAATAATAATCGTTTCAAATGTTGACATTTTTATAATTTATAAGCAAAAATAATCATTCCATTAGTAAAGGTTGTAATTTCGTGGACTAGAATTTTAACCACCAAATACACGAATTAAAAGAAAAGACAACGACGGTTTTGAATACAATTCAACCAATCTACGAAAAATGGAAACAATAAATAAAACACCTGTTACTTTAACTGAATCTGCGGTAAATGAAATTAAAAAATTAATGGATGACATGGATAATTCCGGAAAATATTTACGAATCGGCATTAAAGGCGGCGGCTGTTCCGGAATGTCGTATTTATTAGGGTTTGAAGATAAAACCGATAAAGACGAAGTTTATGAAATAAATGAAATCTCCTGTGTTATCAATCCTGCGCATTTAATTTATTTAAAAGACATGGAAATCAATTGGGAAGGTGGTTTGAATGCAAGAGGATTTACTTTTAATAATCCAAATGCTCACACAACCTGTGGATGTGGAAGTTCTTTTGGCGTATAACTTTTCCTTTTTTTAATTCAGGCAGTAAACGAACAAATATTGAACATTTGATTTATAAACTTTTGCATCAATGCAGAAAAAACTAAAATAAAATATGGCATTACGGGCAGGAATTGTAGGCTTACCAAATGTAGGAAAATCAACTTTATTTAATGCAGTGAGCAATAGTGCAAAAGCGCAGGCGAGCAATTACCGGTTTTGCACGATAGAACCAAATGTAGGACTCGTAAATGTTCCCGATAAAAGACTGGACGTGCTGGCAGGATTGGTAAAGCCTGATAGAATTGTTCCCACACAGATTGAAATTGTGGATATAGCCGGATTGGTAAAGGGAGCAAGTAAAGGCGAAGGTTTGGGAAATAAATTTTTGGCAAACATTCGGGAAGTGGATGCGATCATTCACGTGATCCGTTGTTTTGAAGATGAAAATGTTTTGCGTGAAGAAGGAGCGATTAATCCAATCAGCGATAAAGAAATTATTGAAACAGAATTGCAGTTGAAAGACCTGGATAGTCTTGAAAGAAAATTATCGCGTGTTGAGAAAATGGTGAAGACGGGAGATGCAAAAGTAAAGTTCGAATATGAGGTATTAAAAAAGTGCAAAGAGCATTTGGAAAAGGGAAAAAACATTCTTTCTTTGAACTTATCAAAAGAAGAAAAAAATGCTATTGCTGATAGTTTTTTACTAACTGATAAACCGGTTTTGTTTGTAGCAAATGTGGATGAAGAATCGATGCATTCCGGCAATAAATATTCAGATCAGTTGGTTGCTGCGGCAAAAGCAGAAGGCGCCCAGGTAATCATAATGACGAACGCAATTGAAGCACAAATTGCCGAGTTTGAAAATCCTGAGGACAAACAAATGTTCATGGAAGAATATAAAATGGAAGAGCCGGCGCTGGATCGTTTAATTCATTCTGCCTATGCACTTTTAAATCTTTCTACTTATTTTACTGCCGGCGTACAGGAAGTAAGGGCGTGGACAATTCATAAAGGATGGAAAACGCCGCAGGCTGCAAGTGTTATCCATACAGACTTTGAAAAAGGATTTATCAAAGCGGAGGTAATTTCTTATGATGATTTTGTTCATTATAAATCAGAAGCAGCATGCAGGGAAAATGGAAAATTAAGGATCGAAGGAAAAGAATATGTGGTTCAGGATGGCGATGTTATGCATTTCCGATTTAACGTTTAGTTGAAGATGAACGATTTGGTTGGAATATTCTAAAAAACCCGGAGCGTTTCCGGGTTTTTTATTTATCATGTTGATGTTTAAAATCTTAAACGTTCAATACAAATACGTTTCCGGTTTTTGTTGTTGGAAATATAAATGATTGATTTGTCGCATTTTGAATCATGCCGGTACTATCAATATTTGTTGCCGGACTCGGTTTTGTCTGATTACAAGTTGAAAAATACCAAAGTGCGGCAAGAACAATTAAAATGACAATCAGTGGAACCAACCATTTTGCAGTCGGTGTTTCTGAAATTGTATGTACCTCATCAATCGGCGAATTTGCGTCGGTTGATTTTACATTTGCAGAAACGGTTTGTGCTGCAGATCCAATTGACTCAAGTCCTAACATTCCTGCAACAGAAGTTAGTCCGGCAGGCATCGCTTGTATAATATGGTCCTTTTGAGAAGAAAGAAAACCGGCTAATCCGCTTGCCGATAAATTATTTTGTTCCGTATGTTTTCCTAAAAGCCCCATAATTGCCGGTAAAGCCATACTCATTAATGTAGAAGAGGACGATTCTTTTATTCCTGAAAATGAGGCGACAGCGCCGTTAATGGGGGTTTGCCTGGTTCCAAATAAACTGAGCGCCATGTTGTTACCTTTTTCCACGTTTTCGTGGGACGTTAAGTTTGGAGTGCCGGAAATAGTATTCACTGAATTCTTTGCTTTTTCATATACTTCATTAGCGCCTTCCGTTCCTGATGTAGATTTATTTAAAATTCCCGCTAACCCGATTGGAATTATTGCCGTTAATGCTTTGCTTATTCCGGTTGTGTTTTCTCCTAGGTTTGAAGAAGCATGATTGGTAAATTCACTGGTAAAATAATTTTTTACCATTGCGAGTAAATTAATCGACATAAAAATGTTTTAACTGTGAAGAATAATTTTTTAAGATTCATTCAGGAGGACGGAATCTTTTTAAAACTTCGTAAATTACAGATTGCAAGTCCACAAAAGTTATACCTAAAAAATCATATTTAAAAAAAGTAGCGCCGTAGCCGTTCTTTTTTTAGATGCAAGACAATGGCATTTGAGACTGATTATTTTATTTATTAAAATTATTAACCAGTAAACGAACTTATTTCGTTTTTTTCTAACTTTTAATCAAGACTGAAGTCATTGTAAGAGATCCTGCGATAGCTTTATCATTAAAAAATGAAACGTCATCTTTATTGCCTTTTAAACCTAAAGAATATAATAGCGGTAAATAATGTTCAGGCGTCGGAATTGCCAGCCGGCTTTCGGCGCCAAGACTTTCATAATTAATTAACGCGTGATAATTTCCATCACTGATCAATTGCTTGAATTTATCATTCATTGCCAGTGCCCAATCATATCCATAACCAGCTTCATTTATTTTTTCCCACGAAACCATTCTGAGATTATGTACCATGTTACCGCTTCCGAGAATCAACACACCTTTTTTCCTCAAATCATATAATTCCTTCGCAAGATCAAAATGAAATTACGCGTTTTTTGTATAATCGATACTCAGTTGCAATACGGGGATATCAGCGTCCGGATACATATGCCTTACGACAGTCCATGCTCCATGATCCAAACCCCAATCATGATCCAATTCCACGTGTGCCGAATGAAGCAAAGAAGCAGTTTCAGTTGCCAGTTGCGGATTTCCGGGAGCCGGATATTGTACATCAAATAATGCCTGGGGGAATCCGCCGAAATCATGAATGGTTTTAGGAAAATCCATAGCAGTGATACGCGTGCCTTTGCTAAACCAGTGGGCAGAAATAACCAGCACTGCTGCTGGCTTCGGAATTTCCTGTGCCATTTGTTTCCATCGTTCACTGAACTGATTGTCTTCAATTCCATTCATTGGCGAACCATGACCGACAAATAAAACCGGCATTAAATGATCCTGCTCTTTCAGCCCATTGGTAAATTTATTAAATTCAGAAATGCTGTTCATTTATAATAATCCTTCTTTTTTGACTGCTTGTTTATTAATTTAAATACACGTTCCATCTGCTGAACAACTTTCGCCTTCACTGATGATAAGCGGTTGTTTTTCTTCTTCAATTTCGTTCCAGGTTTGTTTCATCGCTTCTAAAAATGTTTCAGGAGATTGTGCACCGGAAATCGCATATTTATCATTCAACACAAAAAACGGAACGCCTCTTATGCCATAGGATTCTGCTTGCACTTCATCCTGCTTTACTTCTTTTGAAAAAGTATCAGAAGCAAGCATTTTTGCTGTTTCATCTTGCCGAAGACCAATGGAAACTCCTATTTCAATCAAAGTTTGCTCGTCGTCAATATTTTTTCCTTCCGTAAAATGCGCTTTGAATAAAATTTCTTCTGCTTCATTTCCCAAACCTTTCGATTTTGCAAATTGAATTAATCTGTGTGCATTAAAGGAATTGGCAACAACTGCTTTTTCAAAATTAAAATTCAAACCAACTTCATCTGCAACCTGCTTCATATATTGATGCATTTCGTGCACTTTTGCTTTTGAAATTCCTTTGATTTCAGAAAGGTAATCGTCCGCATTTACTTCTGTGTTTGTAGAAAGATTGGGATCCAGTTCAAAACTTTTCCATTCAACCTGAACGTCATTTTTGTGTTCAAATTTTTCTAACGCCATTTCAAATTTTCTTTTTCCAATGTAACAAAACGGGCATCTTACATCAGACCAAATATCTATTTTCATAATTTTATTTTTTAACCGATTTTATTATAAGTAATTATTATCAACTTATGGAATGACAATATTCATGCCCCCAATTGCGGCTTTATTTTCGTTCGTTTTTTTAATTTTGGTTTAAGTCTTTTAGGTTGACTATGAATACGATATATATTTACCGATATCGACACAAGTAAATGTTTGCGGACAAATTGCGTGAAAGATTTATAATAAAGCCAGAATGTCAGCAGAACAACAAATAACCGACATTTCTTTTTTAAGGGAAGAAACTAAGGTAAAAATAGTCAGCTAATTATTGTTTCTTCTAACCGTAACTGCAACAATTTTACAAGCGCCCGAATTGAAATAGGAACATTTGATGAGTAAACAAACAAAATAAAAAGATCCTCGCTTCAAAATCTATAATAGAAGAAGTTGTTTATTCACTCCGCAGACTATCAACCGGATTTGACATTGCTGCTTTTACTGCCTGGAAACTAACCGTTGCCAAAGCAATAAATATTACTAATAATGCGGCTGATGCAAACATCCACCAGGTTAATGAAATTCGGTATGGATAATTTTCCAACCATTTTCCAGCCATTAACCAGGCAGCAGGAACCGCAATAATCATTGCAATGAGCACTAACTTTAAAAAATCTTTTGAGAGTGTAGTAACGACGCTGCTTACAGAAGCACCGAGTACTTTCCTGATGCCGATTTCTTTCGTTCTTTTTTCTGCCGAAAGAACCGATAATCCAAATAACCCAATGCATGAAATGAAAATGGTAAGCGTGGCCGAGAAAAACAGGATTTGTCTCCATTTTGCTTCCGCCTCATAATTTTTTCTATTTTGGTCGTCCTTGAACACATAACTATACGGCGACATAGGATAAAAATCTTTAAACTTGTTATGAATAAATTTCAAGGTTGCAGAAGCGGTTCCCTGCCTGATTTTGATATCATAAAGACCATAATTATTTGAGTTTTTCATAGTGAAAAGCTGCGGTTCAATTTTTTGATTGAGCGGTTCATAATGATAGTCTTTTACCATACCGATCACATGGTCGGATTCTTTATTGAAAAAGAAAGTTACCGTTTTTCCTATCGGATCTTTCCATCCTGCTTCCCTGGCAAATGCTTCATTAATGATGACTGAATTGGTAGAATCTGAAGGATGGTTTTTTGAAAAATTACGGCCTTGTAAAAGCTGAATTTTCATCATCGGAATATAGCTTTCATCAACTGTTTCGTAAGAAAATTTTATAGAGGAATCGTTGTCAATTTTAGCCATCGTTTTCCATATACCGCCGTTTTTAGCAGCAACATCAATGATATCCGGATTTTTTAAAAGTTCCTGTTTAAATACTGCAGCCTGTTGATGTGACGGAATGTTTTGTGACACCTCCACGATATTGCTGTCGTTATATCCCAAATTAGCGTTTGTAAGAAATCGGAATTGAGAATAAATAACAAATGTTCCAATTATTAAAAATGAAGCAAGTGCGAACTGCAAAACAACCAATGATTTTTGTAAATAATTTTTTCCGCTTAAATTAAAACGGCTGTACAAAGTAGCTGTCGGGCGATAAGAGGAGAGGACCAATGCAGGATAAAAGCCTGCAAGAAATGAAGTAAGGAAGAAGAGTATAACATACACTAAAATCAGTTGGGCATCAAATAAATAAGAAATAGAAAGCGCTTTATTAGATAACTCATTGAACACCGGTAAAATTAATTTCACCAAAGCAACAGCCATCAAAAACGCAATAAAACATAACAAAAAAGATTCGCCTAAAAACTGAAATATCAATTGTTTACGACTACTGCCAACTACTTTACGAATGCCAATTTCCTTGGCTCTTTTTACCGACCGGGCAACAGTCAGATTCACAAAATTGATGCAGGCAATCAGCAAAACAAACAGCGCGATACCCGACAAAATATAGGAATAAATCGGATTGCTTCCATTCTGTAAGCCGTTGTTGGCAGGCAGATCGGTACTCATGTGAATATCAGTAAAAGCCTGCAGATTATACGTTCCCATTTTCATATCTGGATCAAGGCCGAATTTCTTTTTCATTTCACTGAAAACCTCTGAAGCATCTTTTACATAATATTGCTGCATGCTTTTTTCAACGGAAGGAATTTGTGCTTTGGGTGATAATACTACAAAAGTGTTCAGAAAAAAGTTGAACCAATTTTCGGTATTCATTGCGTCTGCCTGGCTTTCCTTAAATGGGAGCAGCATATCAAATTGGATCGAGGAGTTTTGAGGAGTATTTTTTGCAACTGCAGAAACGCTGTAAGGAATAAATGTGCTGTCGCTTTTTATCAGGATCATTTTGCCGATCGCATCTTTTGTTCCAAAACGTTTCAACGCTTCTTTTTCTGAAATCACCACGGAGTGGGGATCTTTCAAACAGGTTTTCGGATTTCCATGGATCAGCGGAAATGTGAATACCTGGAAAAAAGAGGAGTCTGCATAAAGTAACTCCTGCGACTTTATTTCAGTGCCGGTTTTTATATCTTCAGTACCCTGTTGAATGCGAACGAACGCATCAATTCCCGGCACATTTTGAGCAAACCTTGGGCCTTGCAAATATCCGGTATTACCATCTTTATGTTCCTGTCCCTGGAAGTAGTCTGTTGATACAATCCGGTAAATATGATTTACATTTTTATGAAAACGGTCGAAACTAACTTCATCTTTTACATACAAAATAATAAGCATGGCACATGCAAGTCCAAGGCTTAAACCAGCAATATTTATAAAAGAATAAATCTTGTTTCGTTGCAGGTTTCTAAGAGCGATTTTGAAATAATTCTTAAACATGATTTATTTAATTATTAATTATTAATTTATTTTTCGTTTGTCTATAACCGTTATACATCAGTAAACAAAGAAATAATGCAATTCCATTTTCTTATTTAGCACATTTCACCTAAACACATTTTCTTCATTTACATTCTTACTCTTCTTTCTCATTTTGATGTTGCCGTTACTCACTTCTCAAACTCTCTACAGGATTGGCAGCGGCTGCTTTATACGTTCTTAAAAGCAAAATAATTAAAGCTGGCAGTAGCATAATTAATCCGCCTAATATAAATATCAACACACTTAAATCAATTTTAAAAGCAAAATTTTGCAGCCACTTGTTAGCGGCGAGCCAAACGATGGGAATAGCAATAATAAATGCGATGAGAATTAATTTTAAAAAGTCTTTTGATAACAAGGTGATTATTTGTGAAACGCTTGCTCCCACTACTTTTCTGATGCCTATTTCTTTAGTTCTTTGATTGATCGTGTAGATCACCAATCCAAATAACCCCAAGCAACTAATAATTATAGCCAGCCCTGTTGCCCATTTCAACAACCTTGAAATATTCTGTTCGGCAGTGTAATATTTTGCAATACTTTCATCGAGAAAGTGAATTTCCAAATCCGTGTCAGGATAAATTTCTTTGAACGATTTTTTAATTTTACTTATCGCGCTTTCCCAAACGGTGCCTTCTGCATTTTGTGGCATTAAAGCAACGTTAAACGTTAGTTCCATATTTTTATCATTAAAAAGTACTAACGGCATGATTTCGTCGTGTAAAGACCCCTGGATAAAATTGGCAATAACTCCTACAATTGGTATTTTTTCATGAGAAAAATTAGATCCAACATATTTTCCTATCGCTTCCTGAGGATTTTTGAATCCCAACATTTTAGAACACTTTTCATTAATGACAAGACTATTCAAAGTATCGCTGTATGGAAGGTTCGTTCCTACCAATAACTTTAAGTGATACAATTTAATATAATTGGTATCTGCTGGCTTTATCCTTACCTCGCTATCTATGTCTAGTTTAGCCGTTTTGTACCTTAAATTAAACCCCAGTGCTCCAGGAGTTGACGGAGGGAAACCAGCAAGGCTTACATTAGCAATTTCAGGGATAGCCTTAAATTTTGCTAACAAAACTTTTCGCTTTGCTGTTGAGGTATCTCTGTAATTTGTTCCGAAATAAATGATGGCATTTTTTTTAAAACCCATGTCCTTTGTAAGTTCATAATGAATTTGCCTGCCAACAATGAGGGTAGCCATAATAAAAAACTGAGCTATTACAAACTGAGAAACAGTGAGTGTTTTTCTGAAAAATAATCTTCCGGTATTTCCTGAACCGGCAACGATTTGATTTTTCAAAACACTGATAGGTTTATAAGATGAAAGAATCAATGCAGGATATATTCCTGAAAATAAGCTCACTAAAACAGTAGTAATTGATAAAAATACAATAACGCCTGGCTGTTTGATATTAAAATGAACGCCTTCGGGAATAAAATCTGAAAACGCTTTTAATAATAATGGGGAAAAAATTATGGAAACAATAGTTGCAATTAGTGTCATTATAAAAGTTTCGCTTAAGAACTGAAAAATCAATTGTTTTCTTGAACCTCCGAGCGTTTTGCGAATACCAATTTCTTTGGCTCTTTGAGAAGATTGTGCGGTGGTAAGATTAATAAAATTAATACAAGCTAACAACAGTAAAATCGCCGCCACAGCCATTAATCCATAAAGTGCAGGCATATAAGCCTTTCTTTGGCCAAAGTCATCATAAACGGTACTAAAATGCAAATCGGATAACGGTTGCAGTTTGAAGTCTAAATTAGAAAGTCCATTAGAAAGCCTTCCGGAATGCAACTGGTACACTTTTCCGATTTGCTTGTTAATCTGTTTCGGATTGGCATTTTTTGAAAGTTTTATAAATAGCTGCGAAGAAGACATTTTCCAGTTATCCGAATAGTTCGGATGTAAAGATTTATATGTACCAATTGAAACAAAAGTTTGAAAATTGAAATCTGTATTTGGTTTCAGATTGGCTACAATTCCACTTACGGTCGTAAGTACTGTGTCATTGAAAGTAATTTCTTTTCCTACCACCTCATTTAAGGGAAGGTTAGGAAAAAATCTTTTGGAAGTTTGTTCAGTTAATACAGTTTGGTAAGGCGCTGATAATGAAGATTCAGGTGAGCCAACCAGCCATTTATAATTGATAAGTTTAAAATATCTTTTATCAGCAAAAACAATGTCAGGCTCTTCTTTAAAGACTGATGGTTTTTCATTCTTTGATTTATCAATACTCATTTTTACATCATAATCCCAAAGAATGAAAGGCGCAACCACATCTAACCCGGGCACTTCGTTTCTAACAGCATCGGCAAAAGGAGAAGGTACTCTTGCATAATGAGCATCGCGGGAAACCACACGATAAATCCGATCTCTTCCATTTTCAAATTTATCAAAGCTGAAATCATATTGAACAATCAAAAAAATAACCAGCGAAGCACTGATACCAATTGCAAGTCCGAAAATATTAATTGCGGAATAAAGCTTGTTACTCCTGAGATTTCTCCATGCGATTTTGAAATAGTTTTTGAACATGGTTACATTTTTAGTTTGCAGTTCGTAATTTATTTATTTTCATTTTCGTTTAGACGTTCTCGTTATATCCCTATCACTTTCTGAAATGGCAATACTTTACCAGTAAACAAACAAATAAATCGAATTCACATTTTCAAATTAGCACATCAGCTAATCCTCACATTATTCACTTCTCAAACTATCCGCAGGATTAGCCAACGCTGCTTTTATTGCCTGGAAACTAATCGTTGCCAGTGCAATAATTATCGCAACAAGTCCGGCAGCAACAAATAATAGCCACCCGATGTTAATGCGATAGGCATAATCCTGCAACCATTGATGCATGAAATACCATGCAACCGGTGTGGCGATCGCAAAGGCAATTGCAATAAGTATGATGAATTCTTTTGAAAATAAATAAACAATATTGCCTGCAGTTGCGCCAAGTACTTTACGAATACCAACTTCTTTTATCCGCTGCACTGCCATAAATGAAGCTAAACCATACAACCCAAGACAGCTAAGGAAAATAGCGATTGCTGCAAAAATTTTATACAACTGCGATAACTGGGTTTCCTGTTTGTAAAAACTGGCAATCTTATCATCAAGAAATGTGTATTCATATACATAATTGGGGAATGCCTGCTTCCATATTTTTTTAATGGATTGCATCGTTGAAGCAATGTTTGTGGTTGAAAGTTTTATGGAAGCGTGGCGGTACATGGTGGCGTTTGTGGCAATAAGCAAGGGTGCTACATTCTGGCGTAAAGACCGGTCATTAAAATCTTCCAATACACCAACAACAGGACATTTTATCAGGCCACCCATTATGCTTATTTCTTTGTTCAATATATCTTCCGGTTTTTTAAGGCCTAAACTTTTCACGAATGATTCATTCACCAAAAATTCTTTTGTAGGACCGGAAGCTTGCAAATTTCTTCCCGCTACCAGTTGTAATTTATAGGTGGGCACATAATTTTCATCGGCAAATTTGACGATAGCCTGAAAATCTTCATCTTTTATTGAATGGTCAAATTTGAGTTTGGTAAACATATTGTTATCATCTTCTACCGGCGTGTTGGAACAAAAGCTTACTGCCTGAACCCCGGTTACTCCTAATAACTGTTGCCTTAAATAATCGGAGCCGGTACTATCAGGGCGGAAAGGAACATTTACAATAGCATCTTTATCAAAACCTAAGGGTTGATTCATAAAATAATCCATTTGCTTTACAATGATGAGCGTTCCGATGATCAGTGCCTGTGCAATGATGAATTGAAACACTACCAAACCTCTTCTTAATGAAATTCCTTTCATATTTGCTGTGACTTTACTTTTTAAAGCATTAACCGGATTAAAACGAGATAAAACAACAGAAGGATAAAAGCCGGCAAGTGCAGTAACTACAATGGTTATAGCCAAAAGAAATAAAATAATTGCAGGATTGCCAAGTATGTTGAATGAAAGTGAAAGTTCTAATAGATGTTTTACATAAGGCAAGGCAAGCATGCTAATAACTGCTGCAAGTATTACAGCGCTGGTAACAATCAAAAATGTTTCAACAATGAATTGGATTTGCAATTGAATTTTATTACTGCCCAATACTTTTCTTACACCTACTTCCTTTGCACGATTAACAGCCTGTGCGGTGGAGAGGTTGATAAAGTTTACGCAGGCAATTAACAGGATGAACGCTGCAATCAGCCACAAAACATTCAGCAGTTCCTTGCTGATTGTTTTGTTACTGAAATCACCAGTTTGTGTATCATAATGAACTGCACTTAATGGTTGTAAAATATAACTGTCCTTATTGTCGATTGGTGCCATTTTCCGTGCATACGCACTTAATTGTTGATTAAAATTGCCAGCAGAAATATTCGGCGGCAACAAAACATAGCAACCAAAATCAGGTGCCGATTGAGTCCAATCAGGTTGTTGAAAGCCGTATTGCTTATCACCGGTAAAATCTGTTCCGTAAGCAACCACCAATTTTAGTTGGAAGTCTGTATTTGCAGGTATGGGCGCAAGAACGCCTGAAACTTTCAGCGCCACGGCCGGAAACTGAAACAATCCTGCACCCATACTATAATATCCGGTTATTTTAATGGTTTTTCCCATTGCTGTTTTCCAGTCACCAAAATATGTTTCTGCAATCTCTTTAGTAAGCAATACATTGTTCGGATCTTTTAGTGAGGCATACGAACCTGCGAGCAGGGGGAAATCAAATATCTTAAAGAAAGAAGGTGATGTATAAAATACTCCGCTGGGTTCTTTAAAATTCTTTACAGCAGTTCCATTATCATTCAGTACCTGCAACTCATCATTGTGGCTTGCATAAATAGGAGCTACCTGTTCCAGTTCGGGGAAAGCTGTTTTCAATCCTTCGGGCATTAGAAAAGGAACATTTTTCGCATAGGAAATAGTTCCTGCGTCTGCATGATGAGATTCAGTCAACACCCGATAGATACGATCTTTCTTTGAGTGAAAAGTATCAAAGCTTGTTTGAAATTGTATAATGATAAAGATCATCATACAAACCGCAACACCAACCGCCAGGCCGGCGATGTTTATAATCGTATAATTCCTGTTGCGGGTTAAACTTCTGAATGCGGTTTTAAAATAATTTTTGAACATAGAAGATGATTTCTGATGTTGATTTATTTGATTTCTGATTTACCAAAATTTTCAGTAAACCGAGAATAATTTGAATTTTTATTTTCAAATTATTTTCGTTTAACCATACCTGTTACATGAGTATTTCATTTTTACATTTTCCAATTTATTCTCATTCTGTTCTCAAACTCTTTACAGGATTTGCAACCGCCGCTTTTATCGCCTGCAAGCAAACAGTAATCAATGCAATTGCAATTGCGATCAATCCGGGCAATGCAAGCATCCACCATTCGATATTTATCCGGTATGCAAAATCCTCCAGCCAGGTATTCATTGCAAACCATGCAACCGGAATGGCAATGATTGTGGCAATGGCAACTAACTGCATAAAATTTTTGCCCAACATTATTGTTACGGAGGACACAGAAGCGCCCAATACTTTCCTGATACCAATTTCCTTTACACGTTGCGCTGTAGTAAAAATTACGAGGCCAAGTAAACCCAGGCAAGCTATTACAAAAGCCAAAATGGTAAATACAAGAGATAGCTGTTCCTGCTTTTGCTCGGCTGAATATTGCTTTTTAAAATTCTCATCTAAGAATTGGAAGTCGGCGGTGTTGTTGGGATCAAATTTTGAGTAAGCATTCTTTAAAAAAGCAATACCAGCGGCGGCTTTTCCTTTAGCTATTTTTACATACAAATTATCCTGTTCTTTATTATTCGGTGGCATCAGCATTACCATGGGTTCAATTTTATGTTGTAAAGAATAGGAATTAAAATCTTTTACAACACCAATGATTACACGCTTGCTCACACTGTCATTGGTAATGTTGTATTGCATTTTTTTCCCGTTGGCATTCGTATATCCGAGTTTATTCATTAACGTTTCGTTGATGATAACAGCATCGTCTTTATCGGTAGGCATATCTTTTGAAAAATTTCTTCCGTGGAGCAGTTGAATGCCTGAAGTTTTCAAAAAATCTTCGTCGATATAAAGTTTATTGGCTGATAGCGCTGTTGGCTCCATTTCGCCATTCTTTTCAAAAACAAAACCATTTTCACCGAGATCATTATTTCCAATCGGGTTACCTGCAATACCGACTCCTTCAATAAGCGGGCTTTGAAGCAATGCTTGTTTTAAGGCCGGTACTTCGTTCCGTACTTTCATATCTTCAATATGAAAACTAAGCACTTGTTCTTTATTAAAGCCGAGATCTTTGTTTGATACAAATTGCATTTGCTTATAAATAACATACGAACAACTAATCAGGCATACTGCAATTATAAACTGAAATACTACCAGCGATTTGCGAAACAGGATACTTGCCTGCATGTTGCCCAATTGCCCTTTTAGCGACGGGATCATTTTAAACCGGGATAAGAATAAAGCGGGATAACTTCCGCTAAGCATGCCGGTTAATACGGTGAAAGCCACAATTAAGCCAATAGTAGTTATTTTACCAAACCTCCAGAGGCTTAAATTTTTTCCTGCAAGCTGATTAAAATAAGGCAGGCTTAATTTGACGAGCATAAAACTTATTGCCGCTGCGATAAAAGTGATCAGCAATGCCTCCGAAATAAATAATCCGGTCAAATGTTTTTTGCCTGAACCAATCACTTTTCTGATACCTATTTCTTTTACACGCATTGATGCCCGCGCGGTGGAAAGATTCATGTAGTTAATAAGAGCTATCAGCAATACAAGCAGGCCAATGATAACAAACATATACACCCGGCTGATGCTTCCATTGTTGCTTAATTCATAATCCAAATTGGAATGCAAATGAATTGAAGTAAGCGGCTGCAGTTCTATTTGAAAAGAGGTATAATCCATTGCCCTGGAAATATCTTTTTCCAGAGGAGTTAATTTTTTTTCAAATGATTTTATATCCGTTCCTTTTTTTAGAAGCAGGTAGGTATAGAGATACGCATTTTGCCACTCAGTACTTTTAAATTCATCACCGGCGGAACGAATTCCACTGAATTGTAAATGAGAGTTTTGAGGCATATCTTTTATAACGCCTGTTACTTTGTTAGGATAATTATCGCTTCCAAAAAGAATAGTTTTATTAATGGCTTTCGACGGATCGCCAAATATTTTATTGGCAAGGCTTTCTGTGATAACGATAGATTGCGATTGAGATAAAGCCGTGTTTGGATCGCCATATAAAAAGTGATAATCGAATAATTTAAAAAATGAATTCTCTGAAAAACAAATATCATTTTGTTTGATCGTTTTTTCACCGTAATGTATAATACCACCGCCCTCAACGTCGATTCTTACTGCATCTTCTACCTGCGGAAAATCACTTTTGAAAGCCGTTGCAAAAGGAGCAGAAGTGGGCACTACATTCATGCTTCCACCCTGCCAGCTTGCATGTTGCACTATGCGGCAAATTCTGTTGGAATTGGCAAACGAAGTATCATAAGTCAGCTCGTCGCCTACATATAAAGCAATGAGCCAAAAGGCAGCAAGGCCAATGGCAATGCCGGAAATATTTATGACAGCATATATTTTATTCTTGCTGAGATTGCGCCACGCGGTTTTGAAATAATGATTTATCATTGTCTGAATTATGATTTATTTGATTAAATGATTTTATGATTATTGAGACATTTCAAAATTGACTATCACTTGTTCAACAGTAAACCAACAAATATTCAAGGATTCTGATTTCCTTCATCAGCACATTAGCACATTATCACATCAGCACATTATTCCGTTCTCAAACTCTTCACCGGATTTGCCACTGCCGCTTTTATTGCCTGGAAACTCACCGTAGCCAGAGCAATAATTATTGCCACTAAACCCGCAACAACAAAAATCCACCAACTGATATTTATCCTGTAAGCAAAGCTTTGCAACCATTTGTTCATTGCCCAATAAGATAATGGAAAGGCAATGAGACAGGCGATTCCAACTAATTTTATAAAATCTTTTGAAAGCATTTCTGTCACCTGAATTACGCTGGCGCCAAGCACTTTCCGAATGCCAATTTCTTTTGTTCTTTGTTCCGCTGTATAGGTTGCTAAGCCAAATAAACCAAGGCAGGCAACTAATATTGTAAGCACTGCGAAGATGTTGAGAATCGTTCCTGTTTTCACTTCAGCAGAATAGGTTTTGTTATACATATCATCCATAAAAGTGAATGTAAAAGGTTCCCCGGTATTGTACGAATCCCATTTCTTTTTCATCGAAGAAAGTAAAGCGTGGATATCTGCAGTTTTCACTTTAAATATCAATCCCTGATCTGGCTCAAGCGTCATCAGCAAAGGAGTGATAGGCTGATGCAGCGATTGAAAATTAAAATCTTTTACCACACCGATTACATGATAAGGCACATTCGTTCCCCTGCTGCTGTTTTCGCGGATGATCGTTTTTCCAATCGCCGTTGTATTGTTCCAGCCAAACGCTTTTGCGGCAGTTTCATTAATGATCATTGCTGTAGAATCGGTTGTAAAATTTTTAGAAAAATTTCTTCCGGAAGCCACCTTCATTTCAAACGTTGGAATATATTGCTCATCTACATGATACTCAGTTGTTCTCATGATCTCGTTTTCATGGCCTTCAGGATAGGCGAGAGCGTTTCCGCCGTTGCTTGGGCCTGCTGGTTTATAAGATGAAACAGTTGCATTTACAATTTGCGGATTCTGTAACATTTCCTGTTTATATACTTCTTCATTTTTTCCCAATACATAAGAGTTCGGAATGGTCAATAATTGTTCCTTATTATAGCCCAGTTTTTTGTTTTGAATAAATTTCATTTGCTGCCACACAACAATGGTACTGATGATCAATCCAACGGAAATAAAAAATTGAAACACTACCAAACTGCTACGCAATCCGAACGTTTTATTACTGCCGGAAAATTTTCCTTTTAGAACAGAAACAGGTTTGAAAGAAGAAAGAAAAAATGCCGGATACATGCCAGCAATAAGGGTTACAGCGATTCCTAAAGCAATAAAAGATGCAATTATCTTTGGATTAAAACGCAGAATTAAATTTTTTCCGGAAATCTGATTGAACTCTGGCAAGGCAAGTTTTATAATTAGCAATGAAAGTATCAGTGCAATAAACACAAGCAAGGAAGATTCAATTAAAAATTGTTTGACCAATTGAATTTTTCCAGAACCAATTACTTTTCTCACACCTACTTCTTTTGCACGTTTGGAGGCGCTTGCTGTTGATAGATTGATAAAATTAATGCAGGCAATCAGCAACATAAAAATGGCGATCGCGCCAAAAATATACACATACATTGCATTGCCTGAAGGGGTCAATTCGTAATTGGAATGTGAATACAAATGGATAGAAGTGAGAGGTTGTAAAGCAAATCCTAAATGATTTCCTTTTGTGATAAACTGATCTAAACTGATGCCCATGCTCTGTTGAATCTGCGGCCCCATATATTTCTTTACCAATCCCGGCAACTTTGCTTCTAATTTTTTGTAATCGTAACCGGGTTTCAATAATAAATAAGTGAAGAAATTTGATCCCATCCATGAATCAGATTTTGCAGCATCCAGGCCTGTCATAGAAGCAAACAGATCAAAATGAAAATGTGAATTGGCAGGAACTTTATCAATCAAACCAGTTACTTTAAATACGGCATGATTATCAGGAAAACTTAATGTTTTACCAAGTGGATCTTCATTCCCAAAGTATTTTTTTGCTATTTCTTTGGAAATAATAATCGAGTTTGGTTGCTGCAAAGCTGTTGCTGCATTGCCTTCCAGCAGAGGCAAAGTAAAAATGCTGAAGAAGTTTGGATCGACAAAGGCGAGTTCATCATTTTTAAAGGTTTTGTCTTTGTAAACAATTTTTGGTGTGCCTCCAACCTGTAATCTGGTGGCATCCTGCACTTCAGGATAATCATTTTTCATTGCGGAAGCAACAGGCGGCATTACATTGGCTTCAAAAATTTTTCCGCCATTAATATTTGCTTTAAAAACCACACGTACAATCCGGTCAGCATTTTTATTAAAACGGTCAAAGCTCAGCTCGTCCTGCACATATAGCATGATGATAAAGCAAACCGAAATTCCTAAGGATAATCCGGCGATATTGATGAAGGAAAAAGTGCGGTGCTTCGCCAGGTTCCGATAAGCGATTTTGAAATAATTTGTGAGCATTTTGATTTATTTTAAAATTCCTTCCTGGTTATTTTGAAAATTAATTTCCGTCATTGTTATTTTCGTTCATACATCACGTTATCGACACTTTTTCAAATTCAGTAAACAAAGAATTATTGTGAATTTTCATTTTCCCATTTTCACATTGATCACTCACTTCTCAAACTATCTACCGGATTTGCCATTGCTGCTTTTATTGCCTGGAAACTGATGGTTATTAATGCAATCAATAAAGCGGCAAGAGTGGTTATGGCAAAAACGCTCCAGTTAATGTGAATGCGATAGGCAAAGCTTTGTAACCATTTATTCATGGCGAACCAGGCAAGAGGCGATGCAATTAAAACTGCAATCCCGACCAGCTTTAAAAAGTCTTTTGACAATAGAGCCACAATGCTTGAAACACTTGCACCGAGCGTCTTCCGTACACCAATTTCTTTGATTCTCTGCTCGGCACTAAAGGTTGCTAATCCAAACAAACCCAAACAGGAAATGAGAATGGCAATGGCTGTAAAATATCCAACAATTTCAGACAAACGATTTTCAGCGTCATAATTTTTTTGAAAATCTTTATCTAAAAAACTGTATTCAAATGGTTCCGTCGGATTTAAATTATGCCAGCTATTTTTTATTGATGTAAGAATATTGTTCATATTTCCGGCTTTCGCATGAACGATCATATAATTGTATTGAGGATCTGACGAAAGTTGAAAAGCATAAGGCGTGATAGGCAAATGAAGATCTTCATAATGAAAATCTTTTACGACGCCGACAATATGAAAATTGTAATTTTTTCCCTGGAAATCGAAATACAATTTCTTTCCTATCGACTCCTGGGGTGAAGCGAATCCAAGTTCTTTAATTCCTTTTTCATTGACGATAATTGCCTGTGCAGTATCGGAAGGAAAATCATCAGAAAATAATCTTCCGGCAACCGGTTGGATATTTAGGGTTTGTAAAAAACGCGTATCCACATAATTCATTCGTATATCTTTTCCCTGCTGCATGCTTTCACCTCCCTTGTATAAAATATTATCAGCGAAATTGGTGATGCCCGGATAAAACATGGAAGCGCCGACATTAGCAACTGTTGATTGTTTCAGTAGTTCATCTTTGAAAGCGGTGTAGATTTTTTTCGCATTTTCACTGCGCAATGGAATTACAATTTGCCTTTCCTGGTCAAAACCTAGATCTGCAGAACGCAAATATTTCATTTGCTGCGCGATGACGACAGACGCAACAATCAACACGACAGAAATTACAAATTGAAAGATCACCAGGCCCTTTCTGAGAGATACTGCAGCAAACGAATTTGAAAATTTTCCTTTCAGAACTTTTGCAGGATTGAAAGAAGATAGATAAAACGCAGGATAACTTCCGGCCAGCAATCCGGTCAGTATTGACAGCAATAAAAAAACGATAACGATGCCGATATTTGAAAAAGAAAGCGAAAGATTTTTCCCTGAAATGGAATTGAATGCAGGAATTAAAAGTTCGGCAAATGCGATTGCAAAAATAAAAGCGATGAGGCTCATCATCACAGATTCCCCTAAAAACTGCGCGATCAGAAATTTCTTTTCTGCCCCCAAAACTTTCCTGATCCCGACTTCCGAAGAACGTTTGGAAGAGCGTGCTGTAGCGAGGTTCATGAAATTGATACATGCAATGAGTAATGTAAACAAAGCGATGGAAGCAAGAATGTATAAATAAGTAACGCTGCCACTTGGCGTTACATCATTGTCTGACCCCGAATGCAAATGAATGTCTTTTAATGGGATGAGATATTGCGCTTTCTGAAAGCCAACTGCTTTTAAATCTTTACCTGCATATTTATCAACAAATGCCGGAAACTGTGCTTCCAGTTTTTTCGGATCAGTACCCGGAGCAAGCAGCAGGTAAGTGTAATACATGTTGTTGTTGGCAAGATTGGTGCCCGCGTTTTTTATCATTTGAGCCACATCGCCGCCCATGATACTCATGAAAAATCTTGCGTCAATATGAGAAGGTTTATCAATGGGTTTAAACACACCGGTCACCTGGAAATCGTGATCTCCGTTGGTGCTGCTGCTTATATGAATTACTTTATTTAACGCAGGCTGATTACCAAAAATCTTTTTTGCAATTTCTTCACTCAGTACTACGGAATTTGGATTGCTCAAGGCAGTTACAGGATTTCCTTCTATAAAGTTGTAGGTAAACATTCTGAAAAAAGTGGAATCAGCAACGTATCCTTTTGTCTCATAAAACGATTTTACTGCACCATTTTGAGGAGTGTATTGAAGCAATGTTTTATCTTCGGCAAACAATCTTACTAATCTTGTCGTTTGTTTAATTTGCGGAAAGACAGATTTCATTATTTCTCCCATCGCCGCAGGTGTAGTAGGCTGTTTTTTAAAATTTCCAAGCCCTATAAAATCAGTGCCAACCTGGTAAAGATTATCTGCATTTTTCTGGTAACGATCGTAGCTCGTTTCGTTCAAAATGTATAAAGTGATCAGCATGCAACAGGTAAGCCCTGTGGATAAACCAAGTATATTGATGAAAGAAAAAACCTTGCTCTTCATTATATTGCGCCACGCGATCTTGAAATAGTTTTTAAGCATGTTCTTTTATTTTCGTTTGTATGTTTACGTTATGGTATTTCCATTTTGATGCTCAGAGAAATAGTTCGGATAGTAAAGCAACAAATATTAGAAATTCTGTTTTTGCTTTATTGGCGCATTAGCTAATCAGCACCTTATTCACTTCTCAAACTCTTCACCGGATTTGCCACTGCCGCTTTTATCGCCTGGAAACTTACTGTCAGAATTGCGATGATCGCCGACAAAATTCCCGCAAGTGCAAATACCCACCATTGAATACTGATCCGGTAAGTGTAGCCTTGTAACCATTTGCTCATTGCCCAATAGGCAACAGGTGCGGCAATGACAAAAGAAATGAGCACGAGCTTCAAAAAATCTTTTGACAAAAGGGTAGTGATGCTGGTAACAGAAGCGCCAAGCACTTTTCGCACGCCAATTTCCTTTACACGATTTTCAGCCATGTATGTTGCAAGGCCAAAAAGACCGAGGCAGGAAATGAAAATCGTTAATCCTGCAAATAAAGCCGCAAGAGTTGCTGTGCGTTTTTCTTCACCAAATTTTTTTGCATAATCTTCATCCGCAAAATGATAATCAAAAGGATATAATGGGTTGTATTTTTTGAAAACATCTTTGGCAAGATCGAGATCTTTTGAGGTAGTATTTGCAGGATTCAATTTAAAATGAATCGTCGTAAACCATGAACCCGGCCCCATCACAGCAAGAGGATTTATTTTTTCATAAGGCGATTCATAAATGAAATCTTTTATCACTCCAACAATCGTCCATTTTTTGTTGTCAGCATCAACCAGCTGGCCTACCGGATGTTTTAAACGCATTGCTTTTACAGCCGTTTCATTTAGCAACATAGAAAAGGAATCTGCAGGATAATTTTTGATATCAATATCTCTTCCTTCAAGTAATTTCACTCCCATAGTTTTGATGAAATCAGCGTCAGAAGCCATTCTTACAAAATCTGTTTTTTCATCAGCAGGAGTGCTTCCCTGCCATTTCCAGCCCCAGCCATCACTGTATCTTGTGGTGATCGGGCTCATCGATTTTGTAACGGCTATGGCAGCACCACTGTTTAACAGGTCATTTTTTACCAGCTCATAATGTTTGTCCAGTTCCCCGGTGATGGGCACATATACGAGTTTGTCTTTTGAATAACCGGCATCTCTTTCTTCTGCAAATTTTATCTGATGTTCCACAATAATGGTTGAGATGATTAATGCTATAGCAAACGTGAATTGCAGTACTACCAACACTTTCCGCGGACTGATCAATGCATTGGAAGCTTTGAAAGTTCCTTTCAAAACTTTCACCGGTTGAAACGATGAAAGGAAAAATGCCGGATAACTTCCTGCAAGAACTCCGGTAAATAAAATAAACGCAATTGCGATAAGCCACAACTCCGGATTTGAGAAATCAATGAAAAGTTGTTTTTGCACAAGCTGGTTGAAAGCAGGCAACACAAGCTGAACGATAATGATAGCAAGCATTCCTGCAATAAATGCAAGTAGAATGCTTTCGCCGATAAACTGGGCAATCAAAGAACCTTTTTGTGCACCAACTACTTTCCTGATACCCACTTCCTTTGCTCTTTTTTCACTTCTTGCAGTACTCAGGTTCATAAAATTGATACAGGCAATCAGCAAAATAAACGCGGCGATGATAGCAAATAATTTTACCCGTTCGATTCTTCCTCCCACGTATTTCCCATTTTCTTCTTTTGAATAAAGCCAATAATCATTGAGTGGTTGAGTAAAAACTTTGGTAGTAGACTGATCAGCTCCTTTTGTATGGCTAATAGTAATATCTTTTACTTTTTTATCGAAAGAACTTTCGGAAACACCGGGTTTCAAAAGAACTAATGTTTTTACTGAATTATTGCCCCAGTAATTATCATCCTGTCCGAGCGTTTTCATATAAGACCAGGGTAGTAGGTATTCAAAATCGAAAACGGTATTATTGGGAAGGTCTTTAAGAACCCCTGTTACCGTGAAATTTGCATTACTGTCAATCAGAATCGTTTTGCCCATAGCATCTTCATTTCCAAACAATTTTTTGGCAAGTTTTTCTGTAAGAACAATATGATAATTATCGTTTAAAGCTGTGGCTGCATTGCCTTCCAGCAGAGGAAAACTAAAGGTTGTAAGAAAGCCGGGATCAGTAAAAATCCCGTCCACATTCAAATGCTTGTCACCAACGGTAAATAAAAAACTGGTTTGATTGATCCTGACTGCATCTTCCACTTCAGGATATTCTGCTTTTAAAGTTGGTGCTAAAATCTTCGGTGTTGTTGACCACGCATGAGTTTGCCCGTTGAAATGATCGCGGTTGTTCATTACATAAATCCTGTCGCCTTTTTTATGAAAACGATCGTGGCTCACTTCATTCTGAATCCATAGTAAAATCAAAATAGCACTCGCCATGCCGATAGCAAGGCCAAAAATATTAATAGCAGAAAAACCTTTATTTCTCCATAAATTTCTGAAAGCGATCTTCAAATAATTCTTTAGCATTTTAGTTCATATTTCTTTGTTCTTATAAGAAATTTGGTGCCATTTACTTATTTGTTAGTTTTCAACGAGTTAAGAAATATGGAAAAACGAAACTGTCCGGTTTTGATACAATCTGTGTTTCGTTTTGATACACAGGCTGATTGCTTTTCACCGTTCAGACGAACGCCTTAAGCGCCGGAAATTTGACCAGTAAACAAACAAATAATGCCGATTTATATTTCACTGCAGGAATGCAAAGGGTGAATCGGTTCTCTTTTTAATGTCAATGGGAAAACACTTTTCGAAAATCAATGAAGCCGCTTCAGTAAACAAATAAATAATGTCAAATTTTATTTCAGAAAGATGAATATTCTTCCAAGCTTTATGTTCTTTGAAAGCTTTGATTTTTAATCAAAGAATTGAAACGTAAATAAAGTATAAAGTGTAACAATGATCCTATTCGGAACGTAAAGATTTCACCGGATTTGACATTGCTGCTTTTACCGCCTGGAAACTTACTGTTAATAATGCAATTGCAATCGCTAATAGTCCGGCTGCTAAAAATATCATCCAACTAATTGTTATTCTGTATTCATAGCCGTTCAACCAATTATGCATCATCCACCAGGCGAGCGGAAACGCGATTATACATGAGATCGCAACCAGTATTAAGAAATCTTTGGAAAGCAAAGCTGCCAGTCCTTTCGCCGAAGCTCCTAATACTTTTCTGATGCCTATTTCTTTGGTTCGTCTTTCTGCAGTATAAGCGGCCAAACCAAATAATCCGAGGCATGAAATAAAAATGGCGAGTATCGAAAAAACGCTTGCGAGTTCACCAATAAGCGTTTCTGTTTTGAATAGTTGATTAAAGTCTGTATCAACAAAATTAAATTCAACGGGATAACCCGGATTGTCATTCTTGATCACTGATTCGATTTTTGCCAAAGCCGGTTTTACGTCAGCATTCTGTTTTAGGCGGATGGTTAAATAGTTTACATAAGAGGTGTCGGAAAATAAGATAAGAGGCGCGGCTGGTGCAAACATATTGTTGTAAATAAAATCTTTAATTACTCCGACAATTGTCATGTTATACAATTCTCCTTTTTCATTGTGACGAGAAATGATGCTGCCAATAATACTTTTATTTCCGATTGCTTTTGCAAGTGATTCATTGATGATCACATTGTTGCTATCGGTTTTTATATTTGGATAAAAATCTCTCCCGGCTATGAGTTGCATACCGGTGGTAGAAATAAATTCAGGGCTGATATTATCTACGCTTATCAGCAATTGTTTGTCGGGGTTTTTTCCCGGCCAGGTGAAATCGCCTGTATTATTTCCAACCTGCAATACTGTTTGTGAACTTAAACTTGCATTTTCTACCAGTCCTGTTTGCATCAAGTCATTTTTTATCACGCCAAAATTTTCCTTCATTCTACCAGTAAGGGTGGTATAAATAAGTCCCTGCCGGTTATAACCTAAATCCCTTTCTTTTACATGAACCAGCTGACGGTAAATAACAATTGTACTGATGATGAGAATAATAGAAACTGTAAACTGCGCGATTACCAAACCTTTTCTGATAAAACCTGCGCTACCACCCGATTGTATTCTAACTCCCTTCAACACTTTGACAGGATTGAACGAAGAAAGATAAAATGCAGGATAACTTCCGGCGATCAATCCACACAATAATGCAATCAGCAATAAGCCACCAAAATGCAACGGGTCAAAAATATCAAGTGACAATTTTTTTTCAACAAGCGTATTAAAAGCAGGTAATGAAAGATAAATAATAAGAACAGCAAAAAAGGTTGAGAGCAACGCCATAAACAACGCTTCTCCGATAAACGGGGCAATGAGTTTCTTTTTGCCTGCGCCTAAAACTTTTCTTACGCCTACTTCTCTGGCGCGCTGCTCTGAGCGGGCGGTAGAGAGATTCATAAAATTAATGCAGGCAATAATTAAAATGATCCATGCAATCAAGCTAAACAGGTTTATATACTTTACCTGCCCTTCTTTCTCTTTTCCGCTTTTATCAAAACTGTTGTACATTCTCCACCGGTTCATGGGATAAATCGACAATTTTGCATTTGTCTCTTTTTGCTTCGTTTGTACATACCCGTAGAGTTTTTTATTGATTGCGGAGATATTGGCATTTGGCTCTGTTTCCACATAAGTTACAATGCCATTATTTCCCCATTGCTGTAACCAGTCATTCTGATTTAAAAAAATTTGAAATGGAGCCAGCCAGTCGAATTTGAAAGAAACATTTTCAGGCAAATCTTTTATAACGCCGCTGATCACATAATCGCGCTGATTATTCATCTTCAATGTTTTGCCTATTACATCTGTTGACTGAAAAAATTTCTTTGCCATTTTTTCTGAAATGACCAAAGAGTATAATTGCCTGAAAGCATTGTCTGCATTACCTTCTACAAACTGAAGCTGGAACATTTTCAGAAAAGAAGAATCGACGTAATTGCCGGATTCATAAATTGCTTTATCACCAAGAGAAAAAAGTTCTGAATTGCCCCAGGTGCTTCTTGCAGTTCTTTTGATACCAGGAATCTCAGCCTTGATGGATGGAGCTAAAGGGCCTGGTGTCGCATCAAATGTGAAAATAGTACCATCATATGTTTGCTGATCTTTTACCAGGTATAAGTTATCACGGTTGCTGAAATAATGATTCCATGTTAATTCATTTTCTACCCATAAAAAAATAAGTGCAGCACAGGCAATTCCAATTGCCAAACCAAATACGTTTAAAAAGCTGTAACCTTTGTTTTTCCAAAGATTCCTGAAGGTTGTTTTGATATAATTTTTAAACATCGATTTAAATTTTTGAGTTCAACGCAGACTCATCTTCAGAGGAGCGGGATGCGCTTCGAATCCTGATACATTATTACAGGTTTCGAATTCTTCCTCCTTTGCAGGGGCTAGGGGAGCTTATTCACTTCTCAAACTCTTCACAGGATTACTCCATGCTGCTTTTATCGCCTGGAAACTGATGGTAAACAATGCGATCAGCATGGCAGTAACGCCGGCAACTAAAAATATCCACCAGTTTATATTTACCCGGTACGCAAAATCTTTCAGCCATTGATGCATGAAATACCACGCGACCGGTGCTGCTATTACAAATGAAATGAATACTAATTTTAAAAAATCTATTGATAATAAATTGACAATACTTGAAACAGTTGCACCCATTACTTTCCGGATACCGATTTCTTTGGTGCGTTGAATGGTGCTGTAAGATGCAAGCCCTAATAATCCAAGACAGGAAATAAAAATAGCGAGTATCGCAAAGTTTAAAAACAGGTTTCCAAATCTTTGTTCACTACGATATTGCCGGTTAAAAAATTCGTCTAAAAAATAATAACTAAACGGCCTGTCGGGAATAAGGCTTTTCCATTTATTCTCAATAGCAGCAATGGTCTTCGGTAAATTAGTTGCCGCTACATTAATTGAAATAAGGTTACTTGCATCCGGCTCTATGCGCATGCTTAACGGTTTTATTTCTTCCTGCAAAGATTTGAAGTGAAAATCTTTAGCCACACCAATAATTTTCCCTTCTCTTCCCCATTGTTTAAAACGCTTGCCTATTGCTTGTTCCGGGGAAGTATAACCAAATAATTTCACGGCAGCTTCGTTTAAAACCATTGCCTGCGTGGTATCTGTTGCAAAATCTCTTGAGAAAGCACGACCGGCAACCATCTTTATTTTATATTGATTAATGAAATTAAAGCCTACAAAATATAAATCGAGATTGGCAATTTGCATATCGCCTTTTTTATTTTCTATTTCAGAATAAGCGCCAGGGTTGTTACCACCGGGAACACTACCGGACATGGCTACTGATTTTACTTCAGGCAATTCTTTAACTGCCTGTTCAAAAGCTTTTTTAGCAGGATCGCCATTCGT
>Ga0157371_10000607_pt1 | contig 42668 bp, 38 predicted proteins | sample C45metaG_FD_113462 | JGI IMG/M metagenome (GOLD analysis project Ga0157371, IMG submission 113462) | Corn rhizosphere microbial communities from Kellogg Biological Station, Michigan, USA - C4-5 metaG | ecosystem: Host-associated > Plants > Roots > Rhizosphere > Soil | place: USA: Michigan... | reverse complement strand
GTCGCGGCGGATCATCGAGGTGTGGCCCGGCAGGTATTCGCCGCCTGCCGAACCGCTCATGCAGCGGCTGGCGCCGGCGAAGAAACGGAACACGTCGGCAATCGCCGGGATCTCGTCATTGAGTGCCGCGCTATAAGGCTTGCCGCAATTGTCCGATTCCAGCTTGGCCAGCTCTTCGCCGTGGGCTTCGATGGCGTCGGCGAGTTTGAGCAGCAGCAACGAGCGCTCTTTCGGCGTGGTTTGCGACCAGCTGTCGAACGCACTGTCGGCGGCGCGCACGGCGGCATCGACCTGGGCTTCGCTGGCTTCATTGATTTCCACCAGCACACGACCCAGCGCCGGATTGAATACGGGTTGGGCGGGGCCTTCGCCGACGATCAGTTGGCCGTTGATCAGCAGTTTGATTTGCATACCTGTTCCTCAATTTTTTATAGGCCGGGGAAGTGAGACTCCCCCGGCACTTTGTCAGCGCTGTTGTACCGACACGCCGGAAATATCAGCGGGTTTGGCCAGCGGCTTGGAGAATTTCCAGGCATCGCCAGCGGGTGCGGTGCCTTTGTCGTAAGGCTTGCCGAGCAGCATGTAAACCAGGCCTGCTCCCATCACCACCAGAGTGGTCAGGATCATCGAGTAGTTTATGTACCACGGTGCATCCGGGGAGCGCGGCCAGACCATGTTGACGATGGCGCATACGCCATACACCAACGCTGCCAGGTTCACCCAAAGGCCCCAGGCGCCGAGAGTGAATTGGCCATTCGGGCGCCAACCCTTGGCGCGAGCGATCAATGCCGCAACGACGATCAACTGAAACGCGACGTAGATACCAATCGCCGCGAAACCGACGATGGTCGCCACCGCATCGGCCATGAACATTCCCAGGCAGACAATCGCTGCGGGCACCACTCCACTGATCAGCAACGCGAACGATGGCACGTGGTTGCCCGATAGTCGTTTGAGCAGCGAGCTACCGATGATCATTTCGTCACGGGCATAAGCGAACAACAGACGGCTGGCCGCTGCCTGCAGGCTCAAGACGCAGGAGATGAAGGACACCATTACGACCGCCATGACCAGTCGCGAACCGACCGGGCCAAAGGCGTTAGCCAGGATAGTCGCCACCGGATCGGTGTCCTCACCGTGCAGAACCTTGGCCATGTCAGGCACCGAAAGAATCAGCGCCAGGCAGGCGAACATCGCGGCCGCACCGCCAATATAGATCGTCATGCGCATGGCTTTAGGGATGCGCTTGCCCGGATTCGGGGTTTCTTCGGCAACATCGCCGCAGGCCTCAAATCCGTAGTACTGGAACAGGCCCGCCAGGGACGCCGCAAGGAACGCAGGTAAGTACGAGCCGTTGACTTGAAGGTTGAAGGTGTCGAACAGCACGCTGAACGGCTGGTGACGCTCGAAGATCAGCAAGTAGCCGCCAACGAGAATCGCCCCGACCAGCTCGCAGAGAAAGCCGAACATGGCGACGCGTGCCAGTAGTTTGGTGCCCACCAGATTCAGGCAGGTCGAGAGCAGGATGATCGACAGGGCAATATAGATATTGGCTTCGGGACCGGGATTGAAGCCCAGCATAATCGCCAGATAGGGTCCGGCACCGACCGCCACTCCGGCGATGGTTGCGCACAAGGCCCACGCATACACCCAGCCGACCATCCATGCCCAGCGCTTGCCTACCAAACGGCGGGCCCAAGGGTAGACACCGCCGGAAATCGGGAACTGCGAAACGATTTCACCGAAGATCAGGCACACCAGCAATTGACCGGCGCCGATCAACAGGTACGACCAGAACATCGGGGGGCCGCCCGCGGCCAGGCACAAACCGAACAAGGTGTAGACACCGACGACCGGCGACAGATAGGTGAAGCCCAGGGAAAAGTTTTCCCACAGACTCATGCTTCGATTGAAATCCGAACTGTAGCCGAGGGCGCGGAGTTGTTCCGCATCCTGATCGGCGACGCTTGCACGCGCGTTGGGTAAGCCACTCATTTTATTTCCTCATTATCAATGGCAGTTGATTGCAGTACCGGCAGGGTGTCCCGCCTATTCGAGTTTCTTGTTTTAGTGAATGGCAGACTTAAGCCTGTTTTTTGGTTTCGCTGTCGCGGCCGTCGTCGTACTTCGAGAGCCATTCGACGGCGGCATCGCGATAGCGGCTAAAGCCCTTGTAGTCGACCAGTTGCTGGTTCAGATCCCGCAGGACCCGATGCATGCGTCGGGCCCACGCCGGGTTGGTGGCAATGTCTTCGAGGCTGAGCAGATAGGTGCGAATCGGAAAGACAATGGCGTTACTGCGCGGCAGGCGATGCAGCGGCTGCAACTCGATGCGCAGGTAGACCAGCTTGCCGGCGTTTTCCGCAGTCACGATGGTGCGATCCGGTGCCCATTCCGGCAGACTTTCAGCCGAGACCTCGAGGCGTGGGTTGACGGTCAGTGACCAGTTCAAACGACGTACCGGATGTCCGGTGCGCAGGCGCAGCAGAAACTTCAGCGCGCGGTCGAGCATGCCGATTTCCTTTACCAGCGGCACCGGACCATGGAACTCTTCCCAGCTCATGCCAAGGTTGAAACGCAGGGAGTAATCGGCGCGCTGGGTCGCGATCCCGGCACCCCAGTACAGTGTGCCGTTGCGTTCTTCTTGCAGCACCCAATCGCCTTGGGCCTGACGGGTCACATATTCCATTGGCTCGTAGGGCAGGGTGGCCGGATCGCCGAAAGTAAAATGGTCATCGATGTCCAGCAGACGGTTGGTCCAATGCCACTGCCGACCTTCACGCGCCAGACTGAAGTACTGCGGATAGTCCCGGGCGTAGGACTCCATGATCAGTTCAAGCAAATCCCATTGCGCCTCCATCATGTGCGGCGCTGAGACGTAGTGCATACCCGGATCTTTCTCCAGGGTGATAGCGCGGTCCCGACACTCGCTGATGTAGTGCTCATCGATATCGAATGCGGCGCGAAAGGCGCCGTCTCCGATCGATACATGCGGCTCGAGGTTCATCGAGTACATGTAGTCGTCATCAGGGAACGGGAAGGGCGCGCGGACGATGGTCTCCGGGCTATTGGCGAAGGTGTAGTCGTCACGGTAGGTTTCGTCGGGATTGAATTTGATATTCATTGTTATGTCTCCGTCGATCAGAGGTCGATGACCAGGCGATTGCATTTGGCGCGGGATACGCAGGGCATGATTTTCTTGCGGCTGGATTTGTCTTCATCGCAAAGCCAGTCATCGGTGTGCAGCAGCTCGCCGTCGAGTTCCAGAACCTCGGTTTCGCAGTGGCCACAGGCGCCGCCACGACACAGGTAAGGCATGCTGTAGCCGGCGGCTTCTACCGCTTCGAGCATGGTTTGGTCTGGCGAAACGTCGATCGTCGCGCCGCTACGCCCAAGGGTGAAACTGAAGGCTTCGCCACCGCTGCTTTGTTCGAGGAAGCGCTCGAAGTGGACGTGGCTGTCGGTCCAGCCAAGGTCGCGGGCACAGCTCAGCGCGGCGTCGATCATGCTGTCTGGACCGCACGCGTAAACATGGCTGCCCAGTGGGCGGTCGGCGAGGATTCGCCCAATCTCCATACGCGATTCAATGCCTTTGCGGTACAGGTGTACCTGCTCGCCGTAGGTTGCCTGCAGCTCTTTGCCGAGCTGCGCGTGCTCTTCGCCACGAACTGCATAATGCAGCTCGAAGGGCACCTTGCTCAGGCGCAACTCCTCCAGCTGGGAAATGACCGGCGTGATACCGACCCCGCCGGCGATGAACAGGTGCAGGCGCGCCTGTTTGATCAACGGGAACAGGTTGACCGGTGGCGTGACCTCGATCAGATCGCCCTCATTGACGTTGTCGTGCAGCGAGACCGAACCGCCGCGACCGCTTTCCACTCGGCGCACGGCAATCTGATAGCTGCTGGTGTCGTAAGGCGAACTCAACAGTGAGTAGGGATTGCGCAAGGTATTGTTCTGATTGGCGATCAGCACAACGATGTGGCTGCCGCCGGAGAACGCCGGCAGATGCGCGCCGGTCGGCGAGACCAAGGTGAAGCGTTTGATTTCCGGAGTCACCGATTCGATTCGGGCCACGCGCAGATTTAATGTCCCATTGTTCTGGCTCATGTGTCGAGCTCCTCGGCTTCGGGTAATTCACCCGGGACTTCGGCATCGGCTTTGACCGCCTGAAAGGCTGCCAGCCGCCGGGAATAGTGATCGCGCACCACCAGCGTCAGACCGCAACCGGGGCAGTCGTAGACGCGTTGGGTGACGTTTTCGGTGTAGCTGTCGCAGTGCACACACCAGACCCGGCGGACCAGCGTTCCAGAGTGTTCGCGTAGCACTTCGTCGTGATTGAGGTCGAAATGCGTGGCCACCTGCATGGCGCTACCCAGGAAGCTTTCAGAACCGGCGAGGTAAAGCCGGGTCCCCATATGCGCGTCGCCGAGCAAGGTTTTGAGCTCGTCAATCAGCGCTTGGTTAGACGCATGCACGTGCAGTGCGTGTTCGGGGTACTGCTGCAATTGGGCAAGGAAATCCTGGCCAGAAAACGACTCCTGGGAGTACAGCAAGGTGATTGGGCGATCCAGTCCTGCCATATCGCTCAACAAGCGCAACATCGCGCGACCGCCGCTACCTTGGCCAGCAATGATGTGCCGAGTGCCTCCAGGCAGCGGTTGCAACTGGTCATAGACCGGTCGGCTTTTGATCCCGGTGATCAACATTTTTATTATTCCTCCTGACTACCGGCTCGGCTGATGGAAGCCGGCCCTGATGCAAAGCCCAATGATGATGGGGTGCAAATAGCAGGAGCACAGGTCGTGCCAGATAATTAACGTGTTGAATCTAAAGGGTTTTATTAAGCGGAAGGAGTGGAGTGCAGGCAAGAATAGACACGGCTGTATGCGTTTTTGCAACGCTTTATGCGAAAAAGAAGGGGGTTGGACACATCCCTGTGTCGGGGAGGTTCAGTCGCGTTGGAGCTTGCGAATCAGTGTGCCGATATCGATGCCCAGGTGCAGCGCGGCTTTGCGCTTGCTGCCGCATAGATGTACGGCCCTGAGAATGACCTGGCGTTCAAAATGCTGGACTTGAAGCTTGAGATTCCGTTCCTGATAGTCCTCCGATTCATCCTCTACAGCCGAGGGTTTCAAGCGTTCCTGAGGTCGCGAAGGTTCGAGCAGTTCGGCGGGCAGATGATGTTCTTGTGCTTCATCGTCGGCAAGGACAGCTAGCCGCTCAAAGATGTTCACCAACTCGCGGATGTTGCCCGGAAAATCATAGTCCATCAGCCGCTTCCGGCAGCCCGCAGACAGACTCAGTGAGGGTTCGCGATCGCCATTAATGCGGCTCAACAAAATGTCGATGAGAAACGGCAAGTCATCCCGGTGCTGGCGCAACGGCGGAATTTCCACGGGCAGGACGGCGAGTCGGTAGTAGAGATCAGCACGAAACTCTCCAATACTCACCAGGTGGCTCAGGTCTTTGTTGGTGGCCGCAATGACTTGTACTTGAACAGTTTTACTCAGCGGCGAACCGACCGATTGGATAGTACTGTCCTCAAGGAACTTCAACAACTTGGCCTGAACATGCAGGGGGATTTCGCCGATCTCATCGAGGAACAAGGTGCCGCCAGAAGCCGCTTCGATATAGCCTTGCTTGCCGCCCTGCAGTGCGCCGGTGAAAGCGCCACGCTCATAGCCGAACATTTCCGATTCGAACAAACTCTCTGGAATGCTCCCACAGTTAACGTGAATAAAAGGGCGATCACCCCAACCAGCCGCACGGTGGATATGCCGCGCGATGGCAGTCTTGCCAACGCCAGGCTCGCCAAGCAATAACAGCCGCGCACGACGTCGGAAGGCGCGCACGCCAGTGTCGGCGATACTCGATAGCTGAGGCGACAGGTGTAGGGCGCTGTCTTGGGGGTCGCGTAGACCTTGTGGTTCCACTGGACGGTTGCCCAGCGACGCCCGCCGCTGCGGCTGACTGCCATCGAAGTCTTTTTGAGCCAACATTCTGAACGGCTTTTCATAGGCGCCAGTGGGAATGGCGTGGGTGCTGCTGAGCAGAACCCGGCCTTCCCGCGAGCGGGTCAGGGCGCTGTTACCGCCGCGATTCAGTGCTGCTTGCAAGTCGTCGTAATTCAATGCCGAGCGTTGGTAAAACTCGCTGTCGGACAGCCCGACGGCTTGCTGTTTGGACAGCCGGTTAACACGCTCGGCGGCCAGATTGAGAAAACGCACGCGGCCTTCGCCATCCGTCACGACCAGCGCTTCGCTGAAGCTGTCGAGCAGGGCGTGCAGCGCGGGTGTTTCCAGTAACGCGCCGAGAGCATCGCTGCTGGCGTTTACTGATGAACGCATGCCCATCTGCAGCGTAGGTGGCAGGTTCTTGTCTTTCATGGGTGCAACTCTTGCGCACGACGTACGCCCTGGCTTTCGCGAAACACTGCGACCCGCCAGGCCACGCCTTCACGAATCAGGATACGCGAACAATGCACATTGAAGTTCAAGTTACGGCCGCTCAAATCAGGCAGCGGCAGGCTGTGCCAGGTGCGTTCGGGCAGGGCGGTATCCAGTAGCAGTCGAGCAATGCCGGTGCCACGGGTAATGCCAAAGGTCTCTTCGAAGGCTGCGTTGCGCCATTGCGGTTGCAGGTGTTCATCGATCACCAGCACCGCATCAGGCACTGCATCGAAAACCCGGCGCAAGGCATCGATGCGCTGCTCGGCGTCGTGCTGCATGCGTAATTCCTGGCTGACGTCACGAATGCTGCCCCACATCCTCAGCAGATGTCCGTTGACGATGGTCGCGCGAACATCATTCTCGACGTAGGCCGGAGAGCCATCGTGACGTCGGTCCACCGAAAGCGCGCAGTCGACGCTGAAATCGGCTTCAATCAAGCGTCGCACGAACTCTTCATTAGCCGGGCTGCGTGGCCAGTAAAGACGAACCGGTTGCTGGTTGAAGTCGACATCGGAGGGCATCTCATAGACGTCGGCCATGGCCCTGTTGCACAGCCGCCAGTGGGAGTCGTTTTCGAATACCTGTCGGACGATTTCATCCGGCGACGTGTTGATGTCCACTGCCTCGGCAAACTCGATGCACCAGTACGCGACCTTGGCGCTCTGCAGCATCTGGCTCATGACTTCGTTGGCGTTTTGCATTTCCCGCAGACGATGGCCTAACGACCCGAGCGGGATTTTCAGCAGGTGCAGGCGTGCTGGTTGAACCGAGCGCCATTCCATGAGACCGCAGGCGACTACTTGCAGCAAACCGCCGTTATGGCGAATCAGAGTCAGCTCCAGACTGTGGATTTGCTCGTCAGCAGGAGGGTTTGCGAACAGTAACTGCAATGCACGCACTGATTCGACGCTGTAGATACGTTCAATTGGCTGATCGAGCAGCTCATCTGGCGCATAACCCAGTTGATCACTCAGGCTGGCGGACAGACTGACGAGTTGCCCGTCAGCATTCACTGTGCTTGAAAGGGGCTGGATTTTGTTGACCAGTAAATTCAGGGTATCCATCGATGGATCGGCTCGGTTTGGCTTATGGGTACCTGATTGAAAACACTCAGGCTACAAACGCAGGGGCATATCGCATGCCAATTAAATGGCTGGCAAACATTGAGGTTCAACACCCAGGAAGTGAGTGACTGCTGTGATATTGCAGCGTAATGCGCATTTTTGCAGCACTTTGGGTCTGAGTTTAGTCCACGGCCTATATCGTTGTGCTTTCCGGCATCCACGTGGTGAGTTTGTAGTGGTCAACTAATCCCGGAGACGATGTTAAGTTTTTCTTCGGCCCGGGCTGGCGCCAGCCCACCATTGAGTTGATGGGGCGAATCTTGGTTGGGTACAGGGACGTCAATCTCTCGATTCAAGATCGGCATATCCAACCGCCGCTCGTTTGTAGGAATGACAACCTGGTTGCTTGCTGACGAGATCAATCTCACGCATCAAGCTGCGCATTTTGAACCGACCGATTTGCTCACCATCGTTACGCATCAACGAGAGAAGGTTACGGTTGCCGGCAGCACTACGACTTTCTGAGAACAACGCGCTCACCCGGCTGTGCAACCGAAGCCGTTCGAGATCAGGCGTTCGGCGCTTGAGGCGGTGGGCGTAGTAACTTGACCGGTGTTAAACCTTCTCTATCGTCTCTTCAGACTAAGACGCCCATCTGTTTGACCTTTAGGATCAGATCCAAAGGCCAATTCCAGAGAGAGCGTCGGGTATGACTGTCGAACGAGATTTCACCAATAAAGTGGTGTTGGTTACAGGTGGCACCAAAGGGATTGGATACGGAATAGCAGAGTGCTTCCTGAAGGCCGGCGCCACGGTACTGGTGTGCGGACGTAATTCTCCACTGACATTGCCGGGCGTGGAGGGGCGATCGGCGGAGTTTTTTCCTGCAGATGTTCGCGAGAGCGCCGATCTGGACAGACTCTTCACCCACATCCATCAGCGTTATGGCCGGCTTGATGTGCTGGTTAAAAATGCCGGCGGTACTCCTTATTCTCTTGCAGCCAGCGGATCAGCCCGCTTCCACGAGTCGTTGATCAGCCTGAACCTGACCGCACCGTTGCTTACTGCATTGCGGGCGAATGCCCTTATGCAGGATCAGGACACGGGAGGAGTCATTCTGTTCATCGGCAGCGTCGGCGCTTACTCGGCCAGGCCTGGTAGTGCCACCTATGCGGCGGCCAAGGCTGGCGTGCTGAGTTTGACCAAATCATTGGCGGTAGAGTGGGCGCCTAAAGTCCGGGTGGTCTGTGTCAGCCCCGGACTGGTGCAAACCGAGCAGTCTCATTTGCATTATGGCGATGATGACGGCATTGCTGCGGTGTCCGCTACCGTGCCACTTGGACGCATGGCACAGCCTTCAGATATCGGTGAAGCCTGCTTGTTTATGGCGTCTTCGCAGGCAGCCTACATCAGTGGGGTAGACCTGCTGGTCCATGGCGGGGGCGAGCGCCCTGCGTTTCTCAATGCTGCGAGTGTGAACAACGAATGAATTTCCCTTTTTACTCTAGTCCTGATGGACGATGAGTCCGCTTGTGCTCTCCGCCAGCATCTGACCAGGTTCAACTCTTCAGAATAGGAAATGACAAATGACACAGGCGGTCATCGTATCTGTAGCGCGCACGGCAATGGGCAAGGCCTTTCGAGGGGCTTTCAATGACACTGAGGCGCCAGTACTCGGTGGTCATGTAGTGCGTGCAGTTGTCGAACGGGCAGGTATCGAAGCGTCAGAGGTCGATGATGTGGTCATCGGCGCAGCTGCACAGCAGGGGTCTCAAGGCTACAATCTGGGTCGGTTGTGCGCTTACACAGGCGGCCTGCCTGACTCTGTGCCCGGCATGGCAGTGGACCGGATGTGCGCTTCGGGATTGATGAGCATCGCAACTGTCGCCAAGGGCATCATGTGCGGCGAATTGAACATTGCAGTGGCCGGTGGTCTGGAGTCAATTTCGCTGGTCCAGAATAAACACAAAAACACTTATCGGTCCCTGTCCAAAGCCGTGCTGGAGACCGCGCCCAGCGCCTACATCCAGATGATAGAAACCGCTGAAATCGTCGCGAAGAAATATGCGATCCCGCGTGCCTTACAGGATGAGTACTCCCTTCAAAGCCAACAACGTATCGCAGCGGCTCAACGTGATGGGCTATTCAACGATGAAATCGTACCTATCACCACGGCCAAACAACTGTTCGACAAAGAAGGCAATAGCCTTGGCCATGAACTTGTCACTCTGACCCAGGATGAATGCAATCGGGCGGATACAACACTCGAGAGCCTGGCGAACCTGAAGCCGGTTTGGAAGGGGGGCAATTGGATCGCTGAAGGACAACACATAACCGCGGGCAACGCCTCGCAATTGTCCGACGGAGCTGCCGCCAGTCTACTGATGAGTGCTGCTGAAGCAAAACGCAGAGGATTAGAACCGTTGGGGGCTTACCTTGGCCTTGCGGTGGCTGGCTGTAAACCCGAAGAAATGGGCATCGGTCCGGTTTATGCGATTCCCAAACTACTTAAGCAGCACGGGTTGGCGGTCAAGGATATTGGGCTGTGGGAGATCAACGAGGCTTTCGCCTGTCAGGTGATTTACAGCCGCGATCAGTTGGGTATTCCTCAGGACAGGCTTAACGTCAACGGCGGAGCTATTGCCATTGGACACCCTTTTGGAATGAGTGGCACGCGGATGGTCAACCATGCCTTGCTCGAAGGCCGACGTCGCGGCGTTAAATATGTCGTTGTGGCAATGTGTATCGGCGGTGGCATGGGAGCCGCCGGGCTTTTCGAGGTGTTTTGAGCATGAACGCCCAAATCGGTGATTGGTTATCACGGATTCAAGCGCGCATCGATCAGCCTTATGCTCGCGTATTGGCGTGTGATCCAGTGAATTCAAGCATGATTCGACACTGGTGCGAGGCTCACGGCGTCGATGATCCACGCTATCGGGTAGGCGTGGGTGAATGCACTGACGCACAGTTGGCCCCACCGAGTATGTTGCAAGTCTGGCTTCAGCCGGGCCCTTCAGGCTGGCGGCCAGAAGGCTCGGCGCAAGTGGATGCGACGGAAATTATCCGGCTGTTCAGTGAAGGGGGGTATACCGGTCTGGTCGGCGTCAATGTTGATCAGGAGTTTGTTCGATACCTTCACGCAGGTGAGCGGCTTTATAGTGTTAGTACCCTTGTGTTGGTGAGTGATCGCAAATCTACAGGGTTGGGTGACGGATACTTCTTCACTGTGCGCCAGGATGTATTTGCACAGGACGATGAAAAGGTTGCAGTCCTGCACTTTCGTCAGTTGTGCTATTTGCCGAAGGAGTCATCATGATCCGAGCTTCGCCTGTGCGTTTTGAAGATATTTGTGTCGGCCAATCCTTGCCGACACTGCGGGCTGAGGTGACGACCAGCAGCATCGTTACCAGTGCCATGGCCACCCGTGATTTTCATCCGATTCACCATGATCTCGATACAGTCCGTAAGTTGGGGCACCCTGGACTTTTCTTGAACATCTTTTCAAGCGCGGCCTATGTCGAGCGCTTCGTCAGTCAATGGGCAGGAACCGAGGCGCGTCTTAGCAGGATGAGCATTCGGCTAGGTGCTCCGTGTTATGCAGGAAACACGTTACGCATTGAGGGCAATGTCAGCGACTCAGGGGCCACGCCAGTTCGCTGGGTTGAAATTGAGATGCGCGCCTACGGGAATGAAATCGTGCATGCCAGTGGCGCGGTCAGGCTGGAGTGGCCTTGAGTGGTTATTTTCTGCCCGCAAATGTAGTGTCCGATTCTCAAACAAGAATAAGCAGAGGATGACCGTGATGAACGATGGCAGTACTGCGGCCGGTATAGGCCACAATGAAAACGCCAAAGCGTGTGTGGTTGTGGCCGGCCCTGCGCTGGTTGCACTGATCCCAATGGCGGCGGCGCCTGCTCTACCGGCCATGGCGGTACAGTTCGCCGCTGGAGGTGACGGGGCACTCTTTGCACAGTTGGTGATGACGATTCCAGCGGTCATGGTCATTCTCGCCGCTCCTCTCATGGGCTATCTCGCTGAGCGTATTGGACGTCGACTGGTACTGCTAAGTTGTCTGTTTCTGTTCACCCTTTCGGGTGCTTGTGTGATGTTGTTGAGCGATCCCTGGTTACTGATCGGCTCACGATTATTGTTGGGTGTTGCTGGCGGTGGGCTGCTAACCATTTCATTTGCATTGGCAGGGGATTTCCAGGGGCACCTTCGGGAGCGCGTACTCGGTTTTGCCGGAGCAGGCGCAGCGCTGATGGCCATAGTTGCGATGGTCGCCGGCGGACATCTGGTGGACTTATTGGGATGGCGAGGACCTTTCATACTTTATTTGTTCGGTTTGCCCGTGGTGCTTCTCGGCTGGTTTGTAGTGGCCAAGCATAGTGCTGTGGAGCGTATTGTTAGTGACGTCAAGTTTCCGATACGCAGCCTCTGGCCGCTTTATTTGCTAACCATCGTTTTGACCATTGGCCTATTCATGCCGGGTATTCAGGGGCCATTCCTACTTGAGGCAGATGGAGTGGAAAGCGCGACGACTCGAGGTCTCGTGCTATCGTCATACTCACTGGTAGCTGCGATTGCCGCCGGTAGCTTCGGTTACTTGCGCCGTCGTTTAGAGCCAAGAGCAGTGTTGGTACTTACGGCGCTCGCTCTGGGCATCGGCAGCTTGGTCATGGCCACTGCTCACAGCGTCTTTGGATTGATCCTGGGTTGTGTGATTACCGGGATCGGGGCTGGTCTGGTGGAGCCGATTACGGTATCAATGATTTTGTCCCGTGCACCGGAACCCGTTCGGGCACGGGCTGTTGGGTTGCTCTTGAGTGCAGTGTTCCTCGGGCAATTCCTTAACCCATTAGCGGTTGGTCCACTGCGGACTCTTTACAATATCCATGGTGCATTTTTCGGTGTCGGCCTGATCTTCGTTGGCCTGGCGATCATGCTTTGGCTGGTCAAACGCAAGCGTGCAGATAGCTCGGTGCCAGTGCCTTCCAATAGCGAACTTTGAGCGCTGAGTTGGCAATCCAAAAATGCCCCAGCCCGGTATTTAAGGCTGGGGCATTTTTCATTTTGCGTTTTTGAAGGCACGCTGCAGGGCAGTCGCTGCCACGCTCAAGGCATCGTCGGCCGCATCAATAACCCCGAGCATGCTGGCGAAACCATGGATTTGCCCCTCCCACCGGTGAAGGCGAGCAATGACTCCTGCAGCCCTCAGTGCTTTGGCATACGCCTCGCCCTCGTCGCACAAGGGGTCATACTCGGCGGTGATCACGGTTGCTGGCGCTACTGCAGGCGAAAGTGTGGCTCGTAACGGAGAGGCGTGTGGGTCGTTCGCCGCCGATTGATCAGGCAGATATTGTTTCCAATACCACTGCATCATTTCAGTAGTAAGAAAATAATCTTCGCCACGTGCCTGGTAGGAGGAGCTGTCGAAGCGGCAGTCGGTTACCGGATACAGCAGCACTTGATGGCAGAGTGTCGGTGCGGAGTTTTGTGCGTCGATGTTGGCGATCACCGTGGCCAGATTACCTCCGGCACTGTCACCGGCGATGGCTATGCGAGTTGGGTCGCCACCGAGTGAGGCGGCGTTCGTGATGATCCAGTTCAGCGCGGCAAGGCTATCATCCAAGGCCGCAGGAAATTTCGCTTCTGGCGCCAGGCGATAGTCGACCGACACAACCAGGCTTGCTGCCCGATTAGCCAGACAACGGCAGACGTTGTCGTGCATCTGTGGAGAGCCGAAGACAAAGCCACCACCGTGCAGATAAAGCGTAATGGGTAGCGGACTTTCAGCGTCGGGGTAGTACAGGCGCAGGCTCAGTTGGCCAGCAGGGCCCTCGATACTGAGGTCTTCAATACGTCGCACCTCATCACCGGGACTGAAGGGTGATTCGCCTTTTGGCATTTGGGTCAAGGCAGCACGGATCTGGGCGCCGTCCATGCTGTAGTCCATCGGTGGCATCAAGGCCAGTAACTCTAGGGCGGCCTTGGCCTGTGGGTGAAGTGGCATGAGTCTGTTCCTGTTCGTTGTGGAGGTAATCAATCGTGCTTAGTGCTCGCCAGGATGCGCTGTAGTCGGCGCTCGGCCGCTGTGCGAACTTCCTGTTGGGGGAAAATCCAGAACCGTTGCGCTTCGATACCGGCCAGCACTTTTTCAGCCAGAACTTCGGGGGACATGGCATGGCTGATCAAATCACGTAAATGTGCATTCAGCTCCGCACTGTGGACAGAGCCATTGTCATTCAGGTTTCGGGCGATACCTGTGCTGATAGCCGCAGGGCAGACCACCGAGACGGTGATGGGATGTTCGGTAGCTGCCATTTCCGCGGCCAGGCATTCGCTCAGAGCAATTACTCCATGCTTGGACACGGTATAGGGCGCCACCCATGCGCCGCTGGTGAGGCCGGCCAGTGAGGCGATGTTCACGACATGGGCGCCGCCTGTTTGTTTGAGCAGACGCGGGATAAAGGCATGAATGGCGTGAATCACGCTCCACAGATTGATATCCAGCACACGCTTCCATTCTTGCAAATCGAGTTCCCAGCTAGCACCGCTGCTCAACACACCAGCATTATTGATTAGCAGGTCGACGCGGCCGAACTGTTCGAATGCCCTGATAGCCAGGTTCTCCACGGCGGCAGACTCTGCGACATCCGTTTCGACAGATATGGCCGTGACGCCCTGCGCGCGCACCTCGGCATGGACCTGCTCCAGACCAGTCAAGTTTGTATCCGCCAGCACCAGCTTGCAGCCGCGTTTGGCCATTGCAAGTGCCAGGCCTTTGCCGATACCGCTGGCGGCGCCGGTCACAACAGTGACCGAGTTTTTGCAGATGCGCATAGGGGGCTTGCTCCAACCTTGAAATAGACATTGTTCTAGCGTGAAAGGCGTCTGCGCAGCATCGTCCGCACGGACTAACCGGCAACTCGTCCAAATGGGGTATGTGCATATTGGAGGTGGCGCCTAACGTGAGCAAAACCTGAGCGCGATGCGTGCCTGACGCGCGCGCTTTATGAGGTCCGGCTGGATTCGGCGCCAACGTGCGCGACGTATTGAGGAGAGAGAGATGGCACTGGGACACAAGATCGAGACACAAGCGATCCCGGAGCGTTACGCCCGTGGCTGGCATTGTCTGGGGTTGGCGCAGGATTACAAGGACGGCAAACCACATAAGCTCGATGTGTTTGGGACCAAGCTAGTAGCCTTTCAGGGTGAAGATGGCAACGTGCATATACTCGATGCGTACTGCATTCACATGGGCGCCGATCTGAGTATGGGAGAAGTGCAAGGCAACTCTGTCGTATGTCCTTTCCACCATTGGAGTTGGGGGGCGGATGGTAAGTGCAACAGCATTCCTTACTGCAAGCGAATACCTCCAAGAGCCAAGACAAAAACCTGGCCGACGCGTGAGCAGAATCTGCTGCTGTTCGTTTACAACGACCCAGAGGGCAATCCACCGCCGCCAGAAGTCGAGATTCCGCGCATTGATGCCTGTTTCTCTGATGAGTGGACGGATTGGAGCGTCAAGTATTGGCTGTTCAATACCAACTGCCGCGAGCTGGTCGATAACTTGGCGGATGAAGGTCATTTTGGTGCGGTCCACCATGCTCCCAATGATTATTTTGCAAACATCTTTGAAGGGCACAAGGCCAGTCAGATCACTATCGGTGGAAGTGAAACGCTAACGGAGGGGGGGTTGAGTACCTACAACACCTATTTCGGACCGGCGTATCACATTACCCACATGATCGCCGAACAAGGCGGTATGACAATTGAGTCGATTCTTTTGAACTCGCATGTACCTAGGGATCTGAACAGCTTTCATCAACGTTTTGGTGTAATCGTCAAGCGAGTGCCAGGAATGTCCGATGCCGAGAACGAGGCATTGGCTGAGGCGTACTCGAAGGCAGTATTCGATGCCTTTGCCCAGGACCAAGTGATTTGGGATAACAAGGTGAGGATCGACAATCCAATGCTTTGTGAGAACGACGGACCGATTTATCAGTTACGCAAGTGGTACTCGCAGTTCTACACCGACGTCGCAGATCTGCCTGCAGATGTGGGGGAACGCAAGATCTTTGAAACCGTTACCAAAGTCGAATCGCCAGCAATGCACCACGTCTTCGAGCAGGCAGATTCCGGGGATCAATGTTCCACTCCGCTGCAGGCCGGTCGCACGGCTTGAGGTGACATGCGCAAGGCGGGTGGAGGGCGGGCCAGGATAATCTTGGCCCGCCCTTTTTTACGTCAGTTAGATGTCTGTTGGGGTATGTGCATTAGTCTTTTTGGACGATGCCTGGGGCCCGTACGAATGGAAGGATAGGGTTAAAGGCGCACAGTTTCTGGTGTGACCATCAGCTTTTATAGGGAGAAATTGCATGTCCATTCAGTCCGTACCCAAGACGGCGATCCCGAGTGAGTTCGATCTCGTACAGCGTGCACGCGCGATGGTGCCGCGGTTGCTTGAGCGTGCAGAACAGGCCGAGCGAGACGGTAAGGTCCCCGATGAAACGGTCGGAGAAATGCTGGAAGCAGGTTTCTTTAGGGTCCTGCAACCCAAACGGTATGGCGGTTATGAAATGTCACCGACGACCTTCTACAAGGTGCAGATGACCTTGGCAGAGGGCTGCATGTCGACCGCCTGGATCTACGGTGTTTTGGGGGTCCATCCGTGGCAGATGGCCTTGTTCGATGAGCGTGCCCAAGACGAAGTTTGGGGGGGGGACACTTCCACACTGATAGGGTCAACTTACATGCCCGTCGGTAAAGTCACGCCGACAGAGAAGGGGTTTCGTTTGAGTGGGCGTTGGAGTTTCTCCAGCGGTTGCGAGCATGTCGAATGGATTTTCTTAGGGGGAATGGTTCCTCCCGTTACCGAGGGTGGTACGCCGGAGTATCGGACTTTTCTGTTGCCCAAAAGCGACTTCAAGATCGTTCGCAACTGGAACACGTTCGGCCTCAAGGGCACTGGGAGCCATGATATTTTGGTCGAGGATGTTTTCGTCCCAGAGTATCGAACCCATCGCACCCGTGACGATTCAATAGCGGCCCGTCCAGGCCTGGCCATCAACGATGCTCCGCTGTACCTCTTGCCATTTGCACAGGTGTTTGTGCGTGCAGTGTCGTCCTCCTGTATCGGCGGGCTGCAGGGTGCGCTGAATGCATTTCGAGCGAGTGCCGCAGTGCAGGTCAGTCGCAATTTCCTCGGTGCCACCGCCAATGATCCATCGGCTCAACTCGTGGCTAGCGAAGCGGCTTCAGCGGTTGATCAGCTCAAAACGACATTGTTTCGCAATTTTGAGGCGCTAATGAGTGCTGCTCAAAAGGGTGAGCCGGCCCCTATCGAAGACCGATTGCTGTATCGCTTTCAATCGTCTCAGGCGCCGGAAATCTGCGCTCATCATGTCAGTCGACTACTCAAGGCATGTGGCGGCTCTGGACTTTATCAAAGCCATCCTGTGGTGCGCTATTTCCTCGATATTCATGCTGGACGTGCGCATGTTGCCAACTATGCAGACCCAGTGGGGCGCAACTTTGGAGGGGTGCTCTGTGGCCTCGAGAATAAAGACACAACTGTTTAAGCGCCTCCGGGCATCTTTCAGTCCCGCCGATAATAACGACAAGATCAGGCCATGAACGCGATAGCAAACCGGGAAGAAACATACGATGTGGTGGTGGTCGGGACCGGCGCGGGCGCAATGCTGACAGCTGCGCGAGCCCACGACCTGGGGCTGTCTGTACTGGTAATCGAAAAAACTGATAAATACGGCGGTACGTCCGCAGTGTCGGGTGGGGGGATCTGGATCCCCAATAACGACCACATCGCAGCCAGCGGTGGCACCGACTGCTCGGAAGATGCAATGAAATATCTGCTTGCTGCGGCCAAGGGCGAAGTGGCTCCGGAGCGTATTCGTGCCTATGTCGAGCAGGCGCCACTGATGTTGCGCTATGCCGAAAAAAAGACGCGCGTGCGTTATCGCGCCGTGCCCAATTACGCCGATTATTATCAGGAATTGCCCGGTGCCAAGCTGGGTTACCGGACCCTCGACCCTTTGGCATTCGATGGTCGCTCCCTCGGTTCGCTACTGTCACGTTTGCGTGAAACTTCTCCCACCATGCTGATATTTGGGCGAATGGGCATGACCACGTTCGAAGCCATGACCCTGTTGGCCCGGGTGCCTGGCTGGAAGAAACTCGCGTTCAAGCTGGGTTGCAAATATTGGCTGGACCTGCCTGGACGGCTTCGCAGCAAGCGCGATCGTCGGTTGACCATGGGCAACGCGCTGGTGGGCGCGCTTCTGCGCTCGTTGCTGGATCGCAAAATTTCGATTTGGTTGAACACACCGTTGAAAAGCCTGCGAGAAGAGGGCGGCCGTGTGGTTGGCGTACAGGTGACTCATCAGGGTCGGGAGCTGTTCATTCGTGCCCGAAAGGGTGTTGTGCTGGCTGCCGGTGGATTTGAGCGCAATCAGCAGATGCGTGAACAGTACTTGCCCAAGCCCACTCAAACCGATTGGACTGCAGCGCCACCCTGCAATACCGGGGATGCGATTCTGGCCGGACAACAGCTGGGGGCTGCGGTGGATCTGATGCAGCATGCCTGGTGGACTCCTACCGTGCATGTACCGGGTGAGGAGAAGCAGCGCGGCCTGTTTTCCGAGCGTGCGTTGCCAGGGTGCATCGTGGTCAATCGACTGGGTAAGCGCTTTGCCAACGAAGCGCAGGACTACCTGGACTTCGTCCTGGCGATGTATGAAGACCACGCCAGGACGAAAGCCAATTTACCGGCCTGGATGATTTTCGACGCTAACTTCCGGCGCAAGTACAACGCAGGTCCGCTGGTGTCTGCTTCGGTCATGCCTGATGCGCTGCTGCCACGTGATTGGTTGGGCAACGTGTTCTATCGCGGTCAAACCCTCGAATCCCTCGCCAGCGCCATTGGTGTCGATGCAGCCGGTCTGACGGATAGCGTGCAGCGGATCAATCGCTACGCGGCTTCGGGTATCGATACAGATTTTGCAAAAGGCGGTAACCAGTATGACTTGTTCTATGGCGATCCTACCGTCGAGCCCAATCCGTGCCTTGGACCGATTCTCAAACCACCGTTCTACGCACTGAAGCTCGACGCCGGGGAGATCGGAACCAAAGGCGGACTGGTGACCGATGAGTTCGCTCGTGTGTTGAACGAGTCCGGGCAGCCAATCGTCGGGCTCTATGCCACCGGCAATACATCGGCCTCGGTAACCGGGCCTTCTTATCCGGGGGCGGGCGCCACGCTTGGACCCGCGTTGACATTCGGTTTCATCGCCGCCAACCATCTTGCGGGAGAGAAAAATGCTTGAAGGAAAAATCTGCTTGGTTACGGGTGCGAGTCGAGGCGTTGGCCGTGGCGTAGCACTCGCGCTGGGCGCCGCGGGCGCTACGGTCTACGTGACTGGACGCAGTGTGCGAGAAGGTGATGCGCCTTTACCCGGCACAGTTTATCGCACCGCTGAAGATATCGACCAGGCAGGCGGGCAGGGCATCGCCGTGGTCTGTGATCATGCCGACGATGTTCAGGTTCAGGCCTTGTTCGAGCGGGTTCAGCGTGAGCAGGGGCGGCTCGATATTCTGGTTAACTGTGCCATCGCCATTCCTGCAGAGCTGACGGATATCGCGCCGTTCTGGAAGAAGCCGTTGGCAATGACCGAGTTATTCGGGGTCGGTATGCATTCGGTGTATGTCGCCTGTTATCACGCGGCACCCTTGCTGCTCGAAACCCAGGGGTTGATCGTCAATATCTCTTCCGCTGGCGGACGTTGCTATATGCATGGCCCCGCTTATGGCGGTGCAAAAGCGGCGACCGACAAAATGTCCCATGACATGGCCCACGACTTTCGCGCATTTGGAGTCAGTGTTGTGTCTCTGTGGCCGGGCCTGGTCAAAACCGAGCGGACCTTGGCTGTCTGTGCTGCGGAGCCGGAGAAGTACGGCGACTGGCTGGCCATGGGCGAAACGCCGGAGTTTCTTGGGCGGGTAGTGGCGGCGTTGTATCTAGACAGCGAGCGACAGACGCGCTCGGGAAAAGTCTACTATGCCGCCGAATTGGCAGTGGGTTACGGCGTGCAGGATGAAGGCGGCATACAGCCTCCATCCCATCGTGCGTTCCTCGGTGATCCTCCTGAGTTCTCTCCGGCAGTGGTGGAGTAGCACGCAATCTTTTTTGATCATTGCTCCCCTTCACAAACTGATCATGGCGCCCCATAAAAGGGGCGTTTTTTTTCGGTAAAGATTTAAACCGCTGGCGATAGTCCTATTGGACGATGAGTCCAGACGCATTGAATCCGAGAATCCAGACATCCCAGAACCAATTACAAAAAAGTAAGGGGCGCGCTTTTGAAGACTCGCATGCAAGACAAGGTGGTGTTGATCACCGGCGCAGCCAGTGGTGTAGGCCAAGCGGCCGCGCAAGCACTGGTGGAGCAGGGAGCCCGCGTGGTCGTCGCCGATGTTGATGAGCACAATGGTCGTGAAACCGCTCAACGCTTGGGTGAGGCGGCACTGTTCGTGCGCTTGAACATCGCTGATGAGTACGATTGGGAGCAGGCTATGGCCGTGACTTATGCGCATTTCGGACGCCTGGACGCGGTCGTCAATAATGCCGGTATTTTACCGATGGGAGATATCGAGCAGACCAGCCTGCAAGAGTGGCGGCGAACACTTTCGATCAATGCCGATGGGACTTTCCTTGGCTGCAAATACGCCATTCAGGCGCTGCGTGAGAAGGGCGGCGCGATCGTCAACCTCGCTTCAACCGCCGCTGTCGCGGGTCACCCTGGCATGTGCGCTTACTCGGCTTCCAAGGGGGCCGTGGCTGCGCTGACACGTAACGTGGCTGCGCATTGTCTCAGTCATGGCTATCGAATCCGTTGCAATACGATCATTCCCGGGGGGATCCGCACACCGATGACGGCTGCTATCTGGCAGGGGAATGGCGACCTCAGCTTTGCTGACAATCCCAAGTCGCCTTTCTGTGAGCCAGAGGATGTCGCCAATCTGATTGTGTTCCTCGTCTCGGATGAATCGCGATATATCAATGGTGCTGAAATGCGAGTCGATAATGCATTTCTGGTGGCGCTCGGTTGAGCAGGAGATCTTAAAACATGAGCGGCCCGGTTTATCACACCCTTCGTATCCGAACCGTCATTGAAGAAACGCAGGACGCCAAGTCCCTCGTGTTCGATGTTCCGCTGTCGTTGGCTGACACCTTTCGCTATCGGCCGGGCCAGTTCCTCACATTGCGTTTACCCGTTGGCGAGCGGCACTTGCCCCGTTGTTACTCTTTGGCCAGTTCGCCCTTGGTCGACGGTGCAATGCGGGTTACCGTCAAGCGAGTTCGCGACGGGCGGGGCTCCAACTGGGTCTGCGACAACCTGAACGCCGGTGATGAGTTGCAGGTGCTGCCACCTGCTGGCGTATTTACGCCGAAATCCTTCGAGGGCGACTTTTTGCTCTTTGGTGGGGGCAGTGGCATCACCCCGGTGCTGTCGATTCTGCGCTCGGTGTTGGTGGCGGGTACGGGACGGATCTGTTTGATCTATGCCAATCGCGATGAAGCCTCGATCATCTTCCGTGATGAGTTGAAGACCCTTGCTGCCGCCCATCCATCACGCCTGCAAGTCTTACATTGGCTGGACTCGGTTCAGGGTATTCCTTCGGTCGCCCAACTTGCGGAACTGGCCCGGCCGTGGCGCCAGGCCAATTGTTTTATCTGCGGTCCCGGGCCTTTCATGGATGCGTCGGTCGAGGCGTTGCACGGTCTGGAGCTTCCCCAGGCACGGATCCATGTCGAGCGCTTCGTGTCCTTGCCTGAAGAAGGGGCTGAGGTCGTGTCTATTCAAGGAGATGGCCCGGTCAAGGAAGTGCGGCTTGACATTACGCTCGATGGAGAGCGTCACCAATTGACCTGTACCAATCAGGAATCCCTGCTCGACGCCATGCTGCGCGCTGGTATCGATGCGCCTTATTCCTGTCGCGCAGGTGCCTGTGCCACCTGCATGTGCACGTTGGTGAGCGGAAAAGTGAATTTACGCGTGAATGATGTGTTGGATAAAAACGAGCTGGCTGAAGGCTGGACGTTGGCATGCCAGGCGGTCGCAGACAGCGATCACATCACTTTGCGCTTCCCGGATTGATCGTCCCGGGTCGTCTAAACATTGAGGTTTATTGAACATGGCGTCGAATACTCTGACAATCCCTCGCATGCTGGCGCACTCGGCGCAGCGCCACGGTGAACGTATCGCTATCGAAGAAAACGGTGTTGCGATCACGTACGCGCAGTTACATGGCAACGCCTTGAGAGTCGCTGCGGGACTTATCGCCCTGGGCGTCGAGCCCGGTGACCGAGTGGCCATCTGGGCACCCAACGGCAGCCAGTGGATCGTCGCGGCGCTGGGTATTCATTGCGCAGGTGCGGCGTTGGTGCCGGTCAACACCCGCATGAAAGGCAGTGAAGCCGGTTATGTGTTGGCGTCCAGTGGTGCGCGCGTCCTGTTCAGTGCCGGGCAGTTTCTCGGCAGTCACTATCCTGAGTTGCTGGCTGAGCATCGTCCCTCCTCATTGGTGCAGATCGTCGTCCTCAATGACGCACTTCCCGCCGAACTGAGCTGGGAAAACTTTCTCAATAAGGCGCAGGAGATTAATGATGCCGTGGCGGTCCAACGTGCGTTAGCGGTGACGCCGGACATGCTCAGCGATGTGATGTTCACCTCTGGCACTACGGGCAACCCCAAAGGCGTCATGACCGCACATGGGCAGAACCTGAAAGCTATCGACGGCTGGGCCCAGGCCATGGGCTTGTGCGCAGAAGACCGCTATTTGATCGTCAATCCGTTTTTTCATGCCATGGGTTACAAGGCAGGCTGGTTGGCAGCCTTGTTGCGCGGCGCGACTATCCTGCCGCAACAGGTTTTTGATACGTCGGCAGTATTGAAAGCCATCGAGCGTGACCGCATCAGCGTATTACCTGGACCGCCCACGGTATTCCATAGCTTGTTGGCCGACCCTGCTTTGGCGACGACTGATCTTTCAAGCTTGCGCGCAACCATCACCGGCTCGACCACCATCCCCCCCAGCCTGATTGAGCGTATGCGTAGCGAGTTGGGTTTCAAAGTCGTACTGACCGGTTACGGTCTGACGGAATCCTGTGGGTTTGCCACGTTGACCTCCCGAGATGATTCGCCACAGGTGGTCGCTCATAGTTGTGGCCGAGCGATGCCGGGCGTTGAGCTGAGAATTGTTGATGAGCAGGACCAGGAGGTTGTGCCAGGAACGGCGGGTGAGGTGCTGATTCGTGGCTACAACGTCATGCAGGGGTATTTTTCCGACGATGTCGCCACTCGTGAGGTGGTAGACACCGAAGGTTGGCTGCACACAGGAGATATCGGTTTGCTTGATGAGGCGGGCTGCTTGCGCATCACGGATCGACTCAAGGACATGTACATAGTGGGTGGCTTCAACTGTTACCCGGCCGAGATCGAACGTTTGATCGCTGCTCACTCAGCCATCGCTCAAGTGGCGGTAGTCGGTGTCCTGGATGATCGTATGGGGGAAGTTGGGCGAGCCTTTGTGGTGTTACGTCCCGGGGCGTCGATGAGTGGCGAGGAGTTCATTGCCTGGTGCCGCACGAACATGTCGAACTATAAAGTGCCGCGCTACGTTGATTTTGTTGACAGCCTGCCCACTAACCCGAGCGGTAAAGTCCTCAAGCGTGAACTGCGATCGTTCGCGCTGGCGCAGGTTTCCTGAGCGGGAAGCGAGCGTAGTGATTAAATGAAAGGGAACCGATCGGTTCCCTTTTTACGCTGTACCTGGCGCATCGGCCACAAAATAATCCTGTCTGTCAGCATGCGCATCGAATCCATTCCAGCAGGGTTCGAGGGGCCGTCGATCCGCCGATCTTCGCGGGCTTTTGATTATCGAATCGATAGTCTCAATGGACGATGTTTGATCCCGCTATCCGTCTGAGAATCCTCATCAGGTAATCGAAATTTCTGAGAGGCACTCATGATCGATATCAGAGGACTGGCCTACGTGGTCGCGGAGTCGACCGACATTGCCCGCTGGATACGCTATGGCGAACAGGTAATGGGCTGCATGTCGACACCGACGACGGCAGGTGGCGTCTATCTCAAGCTCGACGAGCGTCCCTATCGCTATGTCATCACACCGGGTCAGCGTGATTGTTACTTCGCTTCCGGTTGGGAAGTTGCAGATCAACAGGCATTCGATAAGGCCGTTGTTGAACTGGAGGCCGCCGGTGTCAGCCCGCGCAAGGCAACCGCGGTTGAGCTGGTATCACGCATGTTTCAAGACATGGTCTGGTTCCTCGATCCTTCTGGAAATCGCCATGAAGTGGTCTGGGGCATGAAGTCTGACTTCAAACTATTCGACTCGCCGGTTGGTATTCCGAAATTTATTACGGGAGACATGGGGCTGGGGCACACCGTGCTGCCTGCCGCCAATTTCGACGCCACCTGGGCTTTTTTTCGCGATGTGATGGGTTTCGGTTTGTCCGATATCTACAACCATCAGGCGGGGCCGGATGCGCCAGTCCAGCGTCTGCACTTCACCCATTGCAACAACGGTCGTCAACACAGCTTGGCGTTGTTCGAAGCTGAGGCGCCGTCCGGCTGCATTCATGTCATGGCCGAAGTCGATTCGATGACTGAAGTCGGACGGGCCATGGATCGTTGCAAGGCGCAGGGGTTCAAGCTTCTGGCGAGCCTGGGTCAGCACGTCAATGACGAAATGGTTTCCTTCTACATGGAAACCCCGGGAGGTTTCGCGTTGGAGTACGGCTATGGCGGATTGGTCGTCGACTGGAACCAGCACTCGGTCTTTGAGGCCACTGCGATCAGTTATTGGGGGCATGACTGGAGTCTCGGTCTCGCCACTGCACACCTGGATAAATGAGGCCCACGATGAATAAAGAACTCAGCGCAAAGGATGTCGTCGCTCGACTGCGTGATGGCATGACCATCGGTATCGGTGGTTGGGGGCCGCGTCGCAAACCTATGGCGATCGTTCGTGAACTGCTGCGCTCCGACCTCAAAGATCTGACGATCGTCAGCTACGGTGGGCCAGAGGTAGGAATGCTTTGTGCCGCGGGCAAGGTCAGAAAACTGATTTTCGGCTTCGTCACACTCGACGCCATTCCGCTGGAACCTTACTTCCGTAAAGCCCGTGAAGCCGGTGAGTTACAGGTCATGGAGCTGGACGAAGGGATGTTCGAGTGGGGCTTGCGCGCTGCTGGTATGCGTATGTCTTTCCTGCCGACCCGCTGCGGATTGGGGACCGACGTGCTTGACCGCAATCCTGATCTGCGCACTGTGCGCTCGCCTTATGACGACGGCGAGGTCTATGTCGCCATGCCGGCGCTTAATCTCGACGTGGCGCTGATTCACGTCAATGAATCAGACCGTTTGGGTAACACCTTGGTCAAGGGGGGCGATCCGCTTTTTGATCACCTATTCGCCCGTGCCGCCAAAGAGTGCTACGTCAGCACGGAAGTCTTGCATGACTGCTTCGGTCTTGTTCCAGAGATGGCCCGCCTGAATTTTTTCGAGCGTTATCTGGTCACTGGCGTGGTGCACGCACCCTATGGAGCGCACCCCACCTACAGTGGCCCCGACTACGGCTGGGATCTGGAGCACTTGAAGCGTTATTGCGCCAGTGCCACCCAGGAAGATGGCTGGCAAGGCTACGTCGATGAATTCATTGCCTGCAGTGAAGCCGAGTACCTGAACAAGGTCGGAGGCGCCGAGCGCCTCAGCAAATTACCTTTGCCGATTTTCTAGTTTTCGCAGCCTAAAGATAAGGACAACCGTCATGACTCAAGCGTCTACCGCCGCCGCTGGCTACAGCCTTGCAGAGCTGCTGATCGTCGCCGCCAGCGAAGCCTGGCGTGGCAATGGTGAAATTCTTGCTTCCGGTATCGGCGTGGTGCCGCGCCTGGGGGCTAGCCTGGCCAAGCTCACTCATTCGCCAGAGCTATTGATGACCGACAGCGAATGCTTTCTGGTCGAAGAGCCAATTCCCCTTGGTCCGCGTGGCGATTACCAGCCCAAGTATTCCGGCTACATGTCTTTCGACCGAGTGTTCGAATGCGTTTGGGGCGGTCGTCGGCACGCGATGATCGGTCCGACTCAGATTGATCGCTACGGTCAGACGAACCTGTCACTGGTGGGCGATTACGACAAACCTAAAACTGCCGTTCTAGGCGTTCGCGGTCTGCCGGGAAACAGCATCAACCACGCCAACTCGTTATTCGTGCCTAACCACAGCGTGCGCGTTTTCGTCGGCGCCGAGGTCGATATGGTCTCCGGTGCCGGGTACAACCCGGAACGTTGGCCGGAAGGCGCACGCAATGATTTTGTCGATCTGCGATTGATCATTACCGATCTGTGCGTCATGGATTTCGGTGGTCCCAACCATGGGATTCGAGTGGTTTCGCTGCATCCCGGTGTGACATTCGAACAGGTTCAGAGTGCCACCGGTTTCAGCCTGCTGAAGGTTGACGATCTGCTGACGACGCCTGCACCGACTGAAGAACAGCTGGAAGTCATTCGCCGTCTCGATCCGCACAACTTGCGAGCAAGTGTGATCAAAAACAATCCGCCTGGCGTACGCACCGCCTGAAGCCGCTGCAAGAACGGGGAGCACCGTATGGCTGAACAACAAGAAGCAGGCGTCGACAGTGCGCAAGAGGTGGTCCTGTACAGCGTGCAGGATGGCATCGCGACGGTGACGATGAACCGTCCCGAGTTCAACAATGCGCAGAACTCCAAGATGACCTATGCACTGGACGCTGCGTTTCGCCGCGCGGTGGATGATGACGAGGTCAAGGTCATCATCCTGCGTGGCAGTGGCAAACACTTTTCTGCCGGTCATGACATCGGCACGCCAGGACGAGACATCAATCAGAGTTTTGATCGCGCCTCGCTGTGGTACGACCATGTGAACAAGCCAGGTGGCGAGTTTCTTTATGTGCGTGAGCAAGAAGTGTATCTGGGCATGTGCCGACGCTGGCGCGACCTGCCCAAACCGACTATTGCCATGGTCCAGGGTGCCTGTGTAGCCGGTGGTCTGATGCTGGCCTGGGTTTGCGACATGATAGTTGCCAGTGACGATGCGTTCTTCTCCGATCCAGTTGTGCGTATGGGTATTCCGGGCGTCGAGTACTTTGCCCATGCTTTTGAATTGAACCCACGTATTGCCAAGGAGTTTCTGTTTCTCGGTGAGCGCATGAACGCCGAGCGTGCCTACCAGATGGGCATGGTCAACCGCATTGCCAGTCGGGAGAACCTCGAGGAAGAGACTTATAGCATCGCTCAGCGGATCGGCAAGATGCCACGCATGGGGCTGGCCTTGACCAAGCAGGCGATTAATCACATAGAAGACCTGCAAGGCAAACGGGCCGGCATGGATGCTGCGTTCGCCTGGCACCATTTTGCCCATGCTCACAATGAGTTGATCTCCGGTGACAAGTTGGGCGGCTATGACGCCAAGGCCATGGCTGATTCGCAGCGCACTCCAGGTGAAATCCGTTCTGGCGAGGCGCACAACAAATGACCCTGAGCTTGCATACACCGATCTGTGACCTGCTGGGTTGCCGCTATCCGGTGATTCAGACCGCGATGGGCTGGGTGGCGGATGCACGGCTGGTGGCGGCAGTCGGCAATGCAGGCGGTTTTGGTTTTCTGGCGGCGGCAACATTGCCGTCGGACCGGCTGGAGGCGGAAATTCGTCAGGCGCTGGCGCTCACTGATCAGCCGTTCGGAATCAATTTTCACATGTTCCAGGCGAATGCCGAGCAAGTGTTGGCCTTGATCGTCAAATACCGTTTGCGTGCAGCAAGTTATGGGCGAGGTGCGGATCGGCGGAGCATCGACCGGTTGAAGCAGGCAGGGGTGATTTGCATACCTACCGTGGGTGCCGTAAGGCATGCGCGTAAAGCCGTGGAGTTCGGTGCTGACGCCCTGGTCATCCAGGGTTCCGAAGGCGGTGGGCATACCGGTGCCGTGCCTACCAGCATGCTCCTGCCAATGGTGCTCGATGCGGTGAATGTGCCCGTTCTGGCGGCCGGTGGACTGCACGATGGTCGGGGGCTGGCGGCGGCTTTGGCGTGTGGCGCTCAGGGGATAGCAATGGGCACGCGCTTTTTGCTGACTGAGGAATCCCCCGTGCCGGCGACCACGCTGGAACGCTATTTGAATGTTAGAGATCCAGCCAGTATACGCGTCTCCCTGGCGGTGGACGGATTACCGCAACGGATGATCGATAACCCGACACTGCAGCGTCTGGAGCGCTCGGGTGTGGTACGTCAAACCTGGCAGGCCCTGTGTAGTGCCTGGCATTACAAACAGCAGGCCGGACTGAGCCTTTTCCAATCGTTGCGGATTGCGCTGGGCACCTGGCGGGCTGACAGCGAGCTCTCGCTGAGCATGGCCGCCCGCGCCGCCAACGCCCCACAACTGATTCGCCTGGCATTGAGTGACGGACGCCCCGACGACGGCGTGCTACCCAGTGGCCAGGTGGCTGCCAACATCGATCGACTACAGAGCTGTGCACAGGTTATCGAAACAATCGTTGTCCAGGCCCGTGAACGGCTACTGGCTCTTCAGACCTGGATGGCAACGACTCCGGAGGTAAAGATATGACTCAAGGATTTCATAGCTCGATAGAAGACGGTGTCGCGGAATTGGTCATCGATCATCCCCCGGTCAACGCCCTCGACAGCGCGGGCTGGTTAGCCCTGGCTTTGGCGATTGATGCTCTCGGTTCACGAAGCGACGTTCATGTGATTGTGATTCGAGCTGAAGGTCGAGGTTTTTGCGCAGGTGTCGACATCAAAGAGCTGGCGACCTATCCGGAGCGCATCGTAGCGGTCAACGCAGGCAACTATGAAACCTTCAGGGCGGTTCACCGCTGTCCGGTGCCTGTGATTGCAGCGGTGCACGGCTTCGTTCTGGGTGGAGGCATCGGGATCGCCGGTGCGGCAGACATCGTCATCGGTGCCGAGTGCGCAACGTTCGGTGTACCGGAAGTTGATCGTGGCGCGATGGGTGGCGGAGCTCATTTGCAGCGCCTTTTCCCGGTTCAGAAAGTGCGCCACATGTATTTCACTGGAGAAAAAATCACTGCCGCCGAGGCCTATCGCCTTGGTGCGCTGGAGCAGGTGGTACCGCGCCCGCAGCTACGGGAAACCGCACTGACCGTCGCGCGCAAGATTGCTTCGAAAAGTCCGGCAATGATTCGCCTGGCCAAAGAAGCATTGAATGGTGTCGAAGACGGAAACCTGGAGGACAAGTATCGCTGGGAGCAGGGTTTTACACTTCAGGCCTATCTGAATGCCGACTCCGCCGAAACCCGCCAGGCCTTCGTCGAGAAGCGCCAAGCGAGCTTTATTCCACACAGCGCGGATTGATCAGGAGAGCCTTTGATGAAACTCGAATATACCGATCAGCAACAGGCGTTCCGCCAGGAAGTCCGCAATTGGCTGGCAGTGCATGTACCCAAGCGACCATTGGACAGTTTCGACTCGGCGGAGGGCTTCGAACAGCACCGCGAATGGGAGCGAACGCTGGCAACCGGCAACTGGAGCATGGTGACCTGGCCCAAGGAATTAGGCGGTCGTGCTTGCGATCTGATTGAGTGGTTGATCTTCGAAGAAGAATACTGGCGCGCCGGTGCACCAATGCGGGTTAACCAGAACGGGATTTTCCTGCTCGGCCCAACGTTGATGGATTTCGGCACACCCGAACAGAAGCAGCGTTTCCTGCCCATGATGGCCAGCGGTGAAAGCATTTGGGCTCAAGGCTGGTCGGAACCAAATGCTGGCTCGGACATGGCGGCCATTCGTGCCAAAGCGACCCGTGATGGTGATCACTACGTGCTTAACGGTCAGAAAACCTGGTCGACCCGAGCGGTTTGGGCTGACTGGTTGTTCGGGATGTTCCGTAGCGACCCGAACTCGCAGCGTCATCATGGCTTGAGTTTTCTTCTGGTGCCGTTGGATTCGCCAGGCATCACGGTTCGTCCGATCCGTCAGCTCAACGGTCTGCCAGGTTTTGCCGAAGTGTTCTTCGATGATGTACGGGTTCCGGTTGAAAACCGGTTGAGTGAAGAGGGTGCGGGTTGGCAGGTGGCGATGTCCACGGCCGGTTTCGAGCGCGGTTTGATGCTGCGCTCACCCGCGCGGTTCCAGGCCACCGCCAAAGCGCTGGTGCAGCTGTATCTGGCAAACCAGGCTTCGGCCGATCAGGATCCATCGGTCCGTGAGGCGGTAGTCAGTGCCTGGATGCAAGCAGAGGCCTACGCGCTTGCGACCTATCGCACCGCCAGCAGCCTGATTGCCGGTGGGCATATCGGCGCTGAGTCCAGTACCAACAAAATCTTTTGGTCCGAGCTTGATCAACGTATGCACGAGACGGCCATGCAAATACTCGGTGCGCGCGCAGAGCTGTTGCCGCACTCACCTGCGGCCCAAGACGTTGGCGCTTGGCTGGAGGGGTTCATGTTCGCCCAGGCCGGGCCTATCTACGCTGGCACCAACGAGATCCAGCGCGACATTATTGCCGAGCGCATGCTCGGTATGCCTCGCTGAGGAGACGTCCATGGAATTTAAATTTACAGCGGATCAGATTCTGTTTCGCGACACCATGCGGCGATTCTTTCTGGTCGAAGCTGCCCCTGAAATGCTTCGCGAGCTCTGGGAAACTGAAGCTGGCCGGTCTCCGCAGTTGCGCCGCAAGATTGCCGAACAGGGCTTGACTGCGCTGTCGGTCGGTGAGGCCTATGGTGGCCTGGGATGTGGTGATGTTGACTGGGCGTTGATGATGCCCGAACTCGGCTACTTTGCGATCCCCGACTCATTGGCGGGTACTGCCTACCTGGCGGCAGCCATGCTCAGTGCCTTGCCCGATGAGTCGCTGATCAAGCAGGAATGGTTGCCACGTGTTGCTGACGGTAGTGCAAGGATTGCCGTGGGTCACCCGATCAACCCATTGGTGGCTGACGCACACCTTTGTGACTTGCTGCTCTTAGCTCATGAAGGTGAGGTCCACGCGTTGCATCGTGACGAGGTGAAGCTGGAGCGCAATTTGAGCGTCGATTTATCACGGCGCCTGTCCCAAGTGAGCTGGACACCGAGCGACAGCAGCCGCATTGCCGATGCCCAGAGCGGGCAACTGATTTGGACCGACACCCTTGAGCGTGGTGCCTTGGCCACCAGTGGGCAGCTATTGGGCCTGGCCAAACGCATGCTTGACCTCTCCATCGATTACACCGCCGAGCGCAAGCAATTCGGTAAGCCGATTGGCAGTTTTCAGGCGGTCAAGCACCACTTGGCAAACGTTGCTGTGCTGATCGAGTTCGCCAAACCCGTGTTCTATCGGGCCGCTTATGCAGTTGAGCAGCAACTCCCAAACCGTGAAATCTATGTATCCCACGCCAAGTTGGCGGCAGGTGAGGCCGCTTTGCTCGCCGCAAAAATGGGGATTCAGGTTCATGGGGCCATGGGGTACACCTGGGAAGTCGACCTGCAAATTTTCATGAAGCGCGCTTGGGCCCTGGTGGGCACCTGGGGCGATCGTGGCTTCCACAAAGCCCGGGTTGCCGAGTTCGTACTCGGTAACGTTGACCAGCTAGGTCCGGGTAATACCTTTAACTTGAATGAATGAGGTCCAGCATGGCGCAAGCCTATATCGTCGATGCACTGCGTACGCCGACCGGAAAACGTCGCGGCTCGTTGTCCGGGGTTCATCCTGCTGACCTGGGTGCACACGTTTTAAGAACCTTGGTCGAACGCAATGATATTCCTGCTGAAGACTACGAAGATGTGATCTTCGGTTGCGTGGATGCGGTCGGTCCCAATGCCGGTGTTATCAGCCGCACGTCCTGGTTGGCGGCCGGTTTGCCTGACCATGTGCCGGGCACGGTGATCGACCGCGCCTGCGGCTCCTCGCAGCAGGCCCTGCACTTTGCCGCGCAAGCAGTGATGAGCGGCACCCAGGATGTGATTGCCGTGGGCGGCGTGCAGAACATGAGCATGGTTCCGATTGCCTATGCCATGACCGCCGCGAACCCCTTGGGTTTTACTGACCCGTTCTCGGGCAGCAAGGGTTGGAAAGCGCGTTACGGCGATCAGTCAGTCAATCAGTTTTATGCGGCGCAGATTATTGCCGAAAAATGGAAACTCACCCGCGAAGACATGGAGCGATTCTCTCTGGAGAGCCATGAGCGCGCGTTAAGGGCTATCAAGGAAGGGCGCTTCGAGCGCGAGATCGTCGGCCTTGATGGTTTTTCCATCGACGAGACACCACGTGTCAGTAATCTGGAAAAAATGGCCACGCTGGAGCCAGTCGATCCGGCTTACCCGATGATCACTGCCGCGGTGTCCAGCCAGACCTGTGATGCGGCCGCCGCTCTGCTGGTGGTTTCCGAGGCGGCGCTCAAACGTTACAACCTGACGCCCCGTGCACGGATCGAGCACATCAGCGTGCGTGCCGACGATCCGATCTGGCACCTGACTGCGCCGATTCCAGCCACCGCTGCCGCTTTGAAAAAGGCTGGCCTGCGCTTGGAAGACATCGATCTGGTGGAGATCAATGAAGCCTTCGCTTCCGTGGTCCAGGCCTGGCTCAAAGAAACTGGCTATCCCCATGAACGAACTAACGTCAATGGCGGGGCTATAGGTCTGGGTCATCCGCTGGGCGCAAGTGGCGCACGCTTGATGACAACCTTGCTGCACGAGCTGGAACGCACCGGTGGCCGTTATGGCTTGCAGACAATGTGCGAGGGTGGCGGCCAAGCCAACGTCACCATTATCGAACGACTTGGGTGAGGGATTTGAAAATGGGTATTTGTGCTAACAGAACAGTGATTATCACCGGCGCCGGTGGCGGTCTTGGGCGTGCTTATGCGTTGGCCTTCGCTGCCGAAGGCGCGAATGTGGTGGTCAACGACATTCGTCGTGAGGCTGCCGAGGCGGTGGTCGCCGATATCGCCGCCGCCGGTGGGCAGGCAGTGGCCAACGATGACGACATTACCCGTCTCGACCACGCTCAAGCGATTGTCGAGAAGGCCGTAGCACATTTTGGTGAAGTGCATGTACTGGTCAACAACGCCGGCAACTTGCGCGACCGGATGTTTGTCAGCCTGAGCGAAGATGACTGGGACGAGGTCATGCGCGTCCATCTCAAAGGTCACTTTTGCCTGGCCAATACCTTGGCCAAACGCTGGCGCGACAAGGCCAAGGCGGGCGAACCCGTCGATGCACGGATTATCAACACCAGCTCCGGCGCCGGGCTGCAAGGCTCGGTCGGACAATCCAATTACGCCACCGCTAAAGCCGGCATTTGTGCACTGACACTGGTGCAGTCGGCAGAGTTAATCCGCTACGGCATCACCTCTAATGCCCTGGCGCCGGCAGCGCGTACCAGCATGACCGAGTCGGCAATGCCCGACGTGGTGAAAAAACCCAGTGACGACAGTTTTGATTTTTGGGACCCCGCCAACGTCGCGCCGCTGGTGGTCTGGCTAGGCAGTGAACAGTCTCGACACATCAACGGGCGGGTCTTTGAGGCTTCCGGTGGCAAGCTGTCGCTGGCCGATGGCTGGCGCCTTGGCCCACAGCGCGATAAAGCGGCGCGCTGGCTGCCGGCTGAAATTGCAGAGGTCGTCGATGCACTGGTTGCTGAAGCGGTACCCCCACAAAAGGTGTATGGGGCATGAGTGCCGGTATGGATTTTTCCCTCAACGACGATCAGAAGATGATCGCTGAAGCCGCCGAAAGCTTCATGGCCGAGGCCTGTCCATCGTCGTCAGTGCGTGAGGCCATGGAAAGCCCGACTGGCTACGACGCCGTGCTGTGGAAGCAGATTGCTGAGGACATGGGCTGGTGCGCCACGCATATTCCTGAAAGCCAGGGCGGACTGGGTTTATCGTGGGTCGAGCTGACCCTGATTTTCGAACAAATGGGACGACGTCTGCTGCCATCGCCGTTTTTCGCGACAGTGGGCCTGGCTGCGACGACATTGCTCGAAGCGGTTGACGAATCCACACGTGCTCCTTATCTGGAGAAAATTGCCGTCGGGCATTTGCGGGCGACTGTGGCGTTGGCGGGCAAAGGCTTATCCTGGTGCGCCGAATTGCCTGGTGCCACGGCTCAGGCCTGCGCCGAGGGCTATCGTCTGCAAGGACGATTCCGACACGTCCCTGATGGCGCCAGCGCCGAGCTGTTTTTGTTGCCTGCGCGGCTGGAAAACGGTGAGTTGGCGTTATTCGCGGTGGCCGCAGACCTGCCAGGGATCGAGCGGCAGGAACACGTCGGTGTCGATCTGACGCGACGCTTGACTGAGGTTGTTTTAACCGACGTTACGGTTGGTAAAGCCTGCAAGCTGGCAGCAGGTCCACAACTGGATGATCGCTTGAAACGTGTGCAGGCCCTCGCAACGCTGGCGCTCGCCGCCGAGCAATTGGGTGGCGCGCAACAGTGCCTGGATCTGACATTGGCCTATGCTGCTGAGCGGGTGCAGTTTGGTCGTCCGATCAATGCGTTTCAGGCGGTCAAACACCGCTGTGCGGAAATGATGGTGAAGATCGAGGCGACGCGTTCTGCCGTCGGTGGTGCTGCTCGTATTGCAGCCACTGTACCGGGGACGGCCGAGTTGCTGCGCGAGGCGGCCTGCGTCAAGAGCTTCGCCAGCGAGACTTTCTATTTCTGCGCTCAAGAAGCAATTCAGTTGCACGGCGGCGTGGGGTTCACCTGGGAATACGATCCGCAGCTGTATTTCAAGCGTGCACAGGCCAGTGCTCATTGGTTTGGCGATGTCGATGCCTCCCGCGAAGCCATTGCCAGCTGGCTGATCACGGGTGGCGAAGCCGGACTGGCCAAGCCTGAAGAACCGGCTGAAATGGTAGCTTTTCGCGCAGAGATTTCGCAGTGGATGGGGGCGCATTTAACGGGTCGCTTTGCCTGTCTGAAGCATCGCGGTGGTGCCGGAGACGAGGATGCCTATCCGGAGCTGCGTAAGGAGTGGGAGCAGGAACTGGCCAAAGGCGGTTGGACCTGTGTCGGCTGGCCAAAGGAATACGGGGGCCGTGGCCTCAGCGTGGCGCAGCAGATTATTTTTCACGAGGAGTACGCGCGTGCAGGTGGTCCGGGCAATATCGGTCATTTGGGTGAAACGTTACTAGGTCCCACCGTGATTGCCTTTGGCAGCGAAGCACAGAAACAGCAGTTTCTACCGGGAATCGTGGCAGGTACTGAGTATTGGTGCCAGGGGTATTCCGAACCCAGTGCCGGCTCGGACCTGGCCAATGTACAGACTCGTGCACGCCTTGACCCTGCGACCGGTGAATGGGTGTTGCACGGTCAAAAAGTCTGGACCTCTCTGGCACACGAATCGCAGTGGATTTTCGTCGTGGCACGTTGTGAGCCCGAGTCTCGTGGGCATCACGGGCTGATCTTCCTGCTGGTCAAGCTGGATCAGCCAGGTGTCGACGTTCGCGGGATCAAACAGATCACCGGCACCTGTGAGTTCAACGAAGTATTCTTCGATGGTGCACGCTGTCCCGCACAGAATGTTATTGGTCAACCTGGTGAAGGCTGGAAGATCGCCATGGCCTTGCTTGGATTTGAGCGCGGGCTGTCCTGGATCGGCATGCAGATGCATTTTGCGCATCAGCTCGAGCTGGTCTGTAAAGCAGCCCGGGATACGGGCAGCGTCGACAACCCATTGATTCGTGCGCGAATCGGCCAAGCCTGGATGGGCCTCAAGGTTATGCACTACAACACCTTGCGCACACTCAGCGGCGGGGATGATGGAAGTCTTTCCCGAGAGGGTTACATCATCAAGCACTACTGGTCCAACTGGCACCGCGATCTGGGCAAGTTGGCCGTCGATGCGTTAGGTATCGAAGGCGATATTTTGATCGATGACTTCTCTCGAACCCGGTTGCAACAAGTGTTCCTGTTCAGTCGCTCGGACACCATCGTCGCGGGTACCAATGAGATACAGCTCAATATTATTGCCGAACGTGCCTTGGGTATGCCCAAAGAAGCACGACCGACGCGCTAGCTCAACAGGAGTCTCGCATGATTAATGTTCCTGCCTATGTTCCCGGCCATGATCTGCTCAAGGGCAAGTCAGCGCTGGTCACCGCCGCCGCTGGCGGTGGTATTGGCTATTCCACTGCGCAACGATTTGCCGAGGAGGGTGTGCGCGCGTTGATGCTTTCTGACGTGCACCCGCGTCGCCTTGAAGAGGCGGTAGCCCGTTTGCGTGAGGAAACCGGGCTCGACGCGATTTACGGCCAGGTCTGCGACGTGACACAAGAAGATCAAGTGCAGGCCTTGGTTGCCGAGGCTGAGGCGCGTCTTGGCGGCACCGATATCCTGTTCAACAACGCAGGTCTGGGCGGGCAAAAGCGCATCACTGAAATGAGCGATGAGGAATGGCTTCGGGTAATCGATGTATCGCTCAACGGTACATTCCGCATGACCCGCGCGATGCTCAAGGTCATGCAACCGCGTGGCCATGGCGCAATCATCAATAACGCCTCGGTACTGGGCTGGCGCGCTCAGAAAGAGCAGGCGCACTATGCGGCGGCCAAGGCCGGGGTCATGGGCCTGACGCGCTGCAGTGCGCTGGAAGCGGCCGAGTACGGCATCCGCATCAACGCAATATCTCCGAGCATTGCCATGCATGCGTTCCTGAAAAAGACAGCGGATGAAAACCTGCTTTCAGCTTTATCCGCCAACGAAGCCTTTGGGCGCCCTGCGGAAGTCTGGGAGATGGCCAATATTGCAGTTTTCCTGGCCAGTGAATATGCCTCCTATCTCGTCGGAGAAGTCATTTCTGCCAGTAGTCAACGGGCTTGAGGGGCGGCGCATGGTAAACATCTACAACAATGCCGAAGAAGTGCTCGCAGCTGTTGGCACTTCTCTTGGTGTGACCGAGTGGCTGAGTATCGATCAGTCTCGGGTAACGGGGTTCGCCGAGGCGACCAATGATCATCAATGGATTCATGTCGATGCCGAGCAGGCCAAGGAGGGACCGTTTGGCACCACCATAGCGCATGGGTATTTGACGTTGGCCCTGGCCGGCAGCTATTTCCTCTCGCAACTTATCGATGTGCGAATGCGCATGGGCGTCAATTACGGTACCGACCGTGTCCGCTTTCCTGCACCAGTGCCCGTCGGGGCGTCTATTCGGGGGAGAGGAGAGATCATCAAGGCTGAGGTTGTGGATGGAGGAGTGCAGGCAACTGTGCGGGTCACGGTGGAGATTCAAGGGACTGAGCGACCGGCCTGCATCGTCGACACAATCAGTCGTTACTACTTCGATTGATTCAACGGAGTCATCCAATGCTTGGCATCGTACGAATGAAGTCAATTTTTCAGCATTATGTTGACGGCTTTGAGCGTGCTGATGCTCAGGCAGTCATCGCGCTCTTCGCTGAAGACGCAAGTATCGAAGATCCAGTTGGATCGAAAGTGCATGTTGGCAGAGCAGCTATCGTCGATTTCTACAACAAAGCCATTGCAGCAGAAACAGTTGTGAAGGTTCGAGGACCGATCCGAGGCGCTCCTCATGGTAACGCGCTAGCCGTTGTCCTGGAGACATTGGAACCCACAGCAAAAGGTCTTGAGGTCTACTCAAGAATTGACGTGTTTCGGTTCGATGATTCGGGAAAAATAATTTCACGACAATCTTTTTATGGGCCTGATGATTTGTTACTGGTCACGCCTGGTTAGTTCTATCGATAACTGCATTGCGCCCTCATTCGGAGGCGCACTTTTCTATGAGGTTTGAACACCGTGGATGCTACTGACTATTTTGAAATCCAGAACCTGATTTACGAATATGCGGCGCGTCTGGATCAAGGTGATCTTGATGGTGTTGGCAGGTTGTTCGCACACGCGGATGTTCATATTCCTGGGCGCAGTGCTCCGGTGAGCAACGACCCTAAACTGTTGTCCGAGCTGTTCAGGGACTTTGTTCGCCTGTATGACGGCAAGCCGCGTACCCGGCATATGATGAGCAATGTGCAGATCCGCCCCAATGGTACGAATCGGGCCAAGGCCAATGTCTATGTGGTGGTTTTTCAACAGACCGCTGAACTGCCGCTGCAGCCGATCATTGGCGGTGACTATGTCGACAAGTTCGAGAAGGTGGATAACGTCTGGCGGTTTTCCGAACGGATCATTGCCAATGATTTGTACGGGGACCTGAGTGCCCATGGAAAGTACACCTATGCTCCAGGCGGAGCATAAAGTCTTAAGCGACTACTCCGGATGGACGATGCAGCGCGGAGCTCTGCACGGCACATTCCAGTAAGCCTATGACGCAGTGATCCGTGACTGCTCGGCGATGCTTAATCAGGAGGAGTCATGAATCAGCAGTCAACAATAATCAACAATGAATCTGCTACGCGAAGTGCCCATCGGCAGCCGCCTTTAGGCCTGCACTCCACCGAATCAGGACGACATCGGGTCTGGGGCGGTTTGGCCATGGCTCTTCTGGTTGCTATAGGCACGGTTGTTTCCTTTTTGCCTCGGCCGAGCCCACATTTCCCTGCTACCTCAGTCCAGCCGCAGCGCATGCTGATCAATAGTGCCACTCAAGTTGATGCGCAAATTGTCGCAGCCGGGGAATTGGGACATCTTTTCTTCAGTACGGACGCAGGCAAGAGCTGGCAGGACGCTAAAGTCGATCCGCAACGTGGCTCGACCCTGACAAGAGTTTTCTTCCCCAGCCCGACACTCGGTTTCGCGGTCGGTCACGACAACTGGATTTTACGAACGGAGGACGGTGGCAAGACCTGGCAGGAGGCCGGCTTCGCGGGTGAAAACTCAGAAGTACTGCTTGATGTCTGGGGGCAGGCGCAGGGGCCGTTTTTTGCTGTCGGTAGTTTTGGCAGTTTTCTCACCTCGACAGATAAGGGGAAATCCTGGACAGCACGTGATATGGGGCTAGGTGACCGACATTTGTATGCATTATCCGGAGCCGGCGAGACTCATCTGATGCTGGTGGGGGAGAGTGGATTAGTAGCGAGGTCTTCTGATCAGGGGGCGACTTGGACTCGCTTGCCGGAGTTCTACAAAGGTTCGTTTTTCGGTCTGGTCGCGCTTTCCCCTGATACCTGGCTGGTGTACGGCATGCGTGGCAAGGTTTACCGCACTCAGGATTTCGGTGTGACCTGGAAGGAGATCGACTCGGGCACTACCGCTGCGCTTTACGGTGGGACCCGGACCCGGGAAGGCAACGTTGTTCTGGTGGGTGAGGGCGGTGTGGTCACTGTCTCGCAAGATCACGGGCAGACATTTAAGCGCACGCACGCAGGGGGTGGCCAAAGTCTCTCGAGTGTCAGTGAGGCTACTGATACAAGACTGATATTTGTCGGCCTGGCGGGTATCACGCAGCAGGCACAACAGCCTGTGCAACGCAAAACCGTCGAATGAGGAACGCGTCGTGAATAACAAGAAATCCATCTTCGTCGATCGTTGCGCCGATCTATTGATGGCGCACCGCCGTTGGTTGTTCGTGCTATTCGTGCTGCTTACATTAGTGTTTGCCGGCACGGCTACACGCATCAAGCTGGACCCTGGTTTCTATAAAATGATCCCGCTGCAACATCCCTATATGCAGACCTTCGTCGACTATCTGAAGGTGTTTCCCGGGGCAAATCGGGTCTTGGTCAATCTTCGCTGGAAAGGTGAGGGTGACATCTACAACAAACAATTTTTACAAGCCTTGCGCGAAGCTACCGATGAGGTGTTTTTCATTCCCGGAGTGGACCGCACACGGGTCTCGTCACTGTTTACCCCTGATACCCGCTTTATCGAAGTGACAGAAGAGGGCTTTTACGGTGACGTGGTAGTTCCGTCGCGGTTTGGCGGAACTGAGGAGGACCTTGCGGTGGTTCGGCGCAACGTGGCTCGTTCCGGAGTCATTGGACGGCTGGTCCAGATCGATCTGAAGGGGGCCCTGATTCGCGCCGATCTGCAGGAACTCAATCCGCAAACCGGCGAAAAGGTCGATTACGAAAAAGTCGCGGCCGCGCTGGAAAAAGTTCGAGCGAAATTCAGTAGCGATCAGCTTGACGTCAATATCATCGGTTTTCCGGTGTTGATCGGTGAGATTATTAACGGTTTGGTTGGGGTGATTGCGTTTTTTGGGGTTGCATTCGCGATCACTGCAGTCTTGCTGTTTTTCTATTGCCGATCATTTCGCCTGACTCTGCTGACATTGGCGGTAGCGTTGCTGCCCGTCATCTGGCTGTTGGGTTTGTTGCCGCTGCTGGGCTATGGCATCGACCCACTGTCTATTCTGGTGCCGTTCTTGATCTTCTCCATCGGCGTCTCTCATGCGGTACAGATGACCAACGCCTGGAAGCAGTCGGTACTAGGTGGTGCTGACTCACTGTCTGCGGCGCATTCGGCGTTCCGTCGACTGTTTATTCCCGGGGCGTTGGCCTTGCTGACCAACGCATTGGGCTTCGCGGTGATCATGCGAATTCAGATCGATAGTGTGCGTGAGCTGGGCATTACCGCTTGCCTGGGCGTTCTATTGATGATCATTACCAATAAAATGATGTTGCCAATACTGCTTTCCAGAATGCGTCTGGAGAGTTCTGCTCGGAACATCAAGACCGATCCGGTTGGTCGTCATCCTGTCTGGTGGAAACTGTCGGCGGTCACGCGGCCAGGGCCGGCCATGGTTGTCTTCGTGGTTTGGCTGGCGTTGCTGGTGGTGGGGACGCTGGAGTCGCGCCACCTTACGGTGGGCGATATCGGTAGCGGCGCTCCGGAGCTGCGAACTGACTCACGTTATAACCAGGATAATGAGGCTATCGTCGGCCACTACGCCATTGGCGTCGATGTACTGACAGTAGTAGTCGAGGCCAAGGGGTTCGATGGGGATGCCTGTCTTTATTATTCGGTGATGAATAACGTCGATCGTTTTGAAATGTTCTTGCGCGGCGTGTACGGCGTGCAGTCGGTGGTCAGCGTACCGGACCTGGCGAAGGTCGGTATTGCTGCCAACAACGAAGGTAATCCGCGTTGGGCGGCGCTACCGCGTAGCAGTCAGGCGTTGCAGCAGGGATCTGCAGCCTATAACCCTGACTTGGGTTTGAATACGGACAGCTGTACTGCCATGCAAGTATTGATCTACACCAAAGATCACCAGGGTGTGACGCTTGATCACCTGACCAGGGAAATCAAACGCTATATCGCTGAGCAACCGACCGAGGGCGTTGAGTTTCGGGTGGATCAGTCGTTCCGTCTGGCGGGTGGCAACGCTGGCGTAATGGCAGCCACCAACGAAGCTGTCGAGCAAGCAGAAGTGACCATGCTGGCCTCAATCTTCGGTGCGATCACGCTTCTTTGTCTATTTACCTTCCGTTCCTGGAAGGCGGTGCTGTGCATCATCATGCCGCTGGCGATTGTCTCGATCCTGTGCAATGCGCTGATGGCGCAGCTGGGGATCGGCCTGAAAGTCGCGACGCTCCCGGTTATCGCGCTGGGCGTCGGGGTAGGAGTGGATTATGGGATCTATCTCTATGAATGCATCAGGCATCATCTCGACGAAGGGGATGACTTGCGCTCAGCGTTTTATGAAGCAATGCGTCAGCGGGGGACGGCTGCGGTGTTTACTGCCGTGACCATGTCGGTGGGCGTTGGCACTTGGGCATTCTCCGCACTGAAGTTTCAAGCTGACATGGGTATTTTGCTGGCCTTCATGTTCCTGGTGAATATGTTCGGCGCGGTGCTCTTGCTGCCGGCATTTGCCAGTTGGCTAAACGTCGGAGCCAAGGTTGAAACTAAGTTCAACGCTCCGGCTTCCATTAAGTAAAACAACACTTTCTGGTTGTACATCGCATCGACAACTTTGTTGTCGATGCGCCTTTGTGCCCTCTATTCAACATTCAGTCGAGGACGTTATGCATATCGCAATACCGAGGGAGACACTCGCCGGTGAAACACGGGTTGCTGCAACCCCGGAAACCATCAAGAAGCTGATCGGCCAAGGTCATAAGGTCACTGTACAAAGCGGCGCCGGCATTAACGCCAGCGTTGTCGACAGTGCTTATGAAGCGGCAGGCGCGACCATTGGCAGCGCCAACGATGCGTTTGGTGCCGAGCTGATTCTCAAGGTAGTCGCACCCAGCGACAGCGAGCTGGCGCTGATCAAGCGCGGCACCGTTGTGGTCGGCATGCTCAACCCGTTCAGCAATGAAACCATTGCCAAGCTGGCCGAGTGCGGCATTACCGCGTTCGCGCTGGAAGCTGCGCCACGCACCTCCCGCGCCCAAAGCCTTGATGTACTGTCCTCCCAAGCGAACATCGCCGGTTATAATGCCGTGTTGCTGGCCGCTCATCACTACCCTCGCTTCATGCCGATGCTGATGACTGCTGCGGGCACCGTGAAAGCGGCACGCGTGCTGATTCTCGGTGCGGGTGTAGCCGGTTTGCAGGCGATCGCCACGGCGAAACGTCTGGGTGCTGTGATCGAAGCGTCCGATGTGCGCCCTGCTGTGAAAGAGCAGATCGAGTCTCTGGGCGCCAAGTTCGTCGACGTCCCTTATGAAACCGATGAAGAGCGCGAATGCGCCGTCGGTGTCGGCGGCTACGCACGCCCAATGCCAGCCAGCTGGATGCAGCGTCAGGCCCTGGCCGTGCACGAACGCGCCAAACAGGCCGACATCGTCATCACCACCGCCCTGATCCCGGGCCGCAAGGCTCCGATACTGTTGAGCGCCGAAACCGTGGCGCAGATGAAGCCTGGCTCGGTAGTCATTGACCTCGCAGCAGCCCAGGGCGGCAACTGCCCGCTGACCGTGGCTGACCAGGTCGTCGTCGAGAACGGCGTGACCATTTGCGGCCCGACCAACCTGGCCGGTGAAGTCGCCGCAGATGCTTCGGCCCTGTACGCCCGCAACTTGCTGGACTTCCTGAAGCTGGTCTTCAACAAGGAAGGACAGTTTGAAGTGAACCTCGAAGACGACATCGTCGCCGCGTGCCTGATGTGCCGCGACGGCCAAGTCATCCGCAAAAACGCCTAAGCAAGGATTCAGTCGTTGGAAGAGCTTATGTCCCCCG
>Ga0157371_10000605_pt1 | contig 42830 bp, 46 predicted proteins | sample C45metaG_FD_113462 | JGI IMG/M metagenome (GOLD analysis project Ga0157371, IMG submission 113462) | Corn rhizosphere microbial communities from Kellogg Biological Station, Michigan, USA - C4-5 metaG | ecosystem: Host-associated > Plants > Roots > Rhizosphere > Soil | place: USA: Michigan... | reverse complement strand
TCAAGGACGCGCATTTTCAGCACTCGCACCATCACCAACCGGTCAGTCATGTTTCCGTCAAAGCGCTGGCAATGCATATGGCTATGACATTACAGTCGGTACAGCCAACTACGGTACCTACAGCGGTACCTCTTGGCAGGATGTAAACTGTACTGGTACGAGCTTTAACCTCAAGTACGGTCAACAGGCAATCGTTGTTTCAAACTTCAACGCTGAGTCAGACTGTCAGGGCACATCGCCAACAAATGGCCAATGGTGCTTGACTCGTGCTCTCCTGAACGGCACAGAAGGCTCACCAGTTGCTTCTGACCCAGATTCATTTGCGTACGACAGTGTTGCCGGTACACCATACAACTGGCAGGCTAACTCAATGCAACGCTCTTGGAACATCCGCTGTGGTGTACAGGCTGGTTGTAAGTACAAGTTTGTCGTTCAGACACGCATGCACGACAGCACAGTCAGTAGCATGTGGCTCGACGACATCAGTACTCACCTGCGTGTGAATATTGGTGCTCCTGTAGCCCTGTAGACAAAGTAATCTCTTTGCCTTGGCGCCCTCACCACGTGAGGGCGCTTCTATTTGTGGTAATAGTCACCCTGTAGCCGTCGCCAACTACCTGATACCATATATTGATGCATGAACTACCCACACAGCCCCCAGAGCCCCAGTTTCGCCGCTTGATTTACGTTGAAGATCTGCTTGCCCTCGACCCGTTGCGTCGCGTGCATATGCCTCATGAGCTCAACAGTCCGGACCCAACCGCTCCGCGGAGCGGCATGAAGTTCGGAGTGCTTAACCTAGGCAGTGCCCTCGTCCGTATTGCCGATGGGAGTGAGCTACTGCTCGGTGATGAAGGGTATCATTATTTGGGCAATGATCTGGTGACGAGCGAGGAGATCGAGCAGCGTAGTTGGTCAACAACCCAGCTATCACCCTACGACCACGCACAGCTCGATCGTCTTGGCATTGCCCGGCGTGATTTCCCTGTTATGGGGTACGAAGTTCCCTACTACCAGGGAATCTATCCGCGTGGCTACAAACAGGCTGGCGATGGACGAAGGCAATATCACGCCTACCGTCGTATGCCACTATTCAGTGACATGGATCCATCATCTCGCGGCTATCTCGAAAAGCTTTTTGGTGGTATCAACCTCCGAAATAACCGTCCGGGCGCAGTTCTGACTGAAGTACGCATTGGAGAAAAGCGCCGCATGGTTCCGATGGGTGCTGCGCTGCTTCGCACGATGAACATAGGTGATACAGTGCTCGACGCGAGTGACGCACAGCACTTTATAGAGAATGCTCGTTCTTTAGGTTAGGTTGCGCAGGTGGCGCCAACAAAAATACCCGCTTTTGGCAGCGGGTATTTTTTGGTTCAAACACGATCGAAGAATAGAGGTGGTAATACCAAAAAGGTATTAGGCCAATTCAACAGTAGCGCCAGCTTCTTCCAAAGCCTTCTTGGCGTTCTCAGCGTCTTCCTTCTTAGCAGCTTCAAGGATAGCCTTAGGAGCGCCATCAACGAGAGCCTTAGCTTCACCAAGACCAAGACCAGTAAGGTCCTTAACAGCCTTGATAACAGCTACCTTCTGAGCACCAGCGTCCTTCAAGATAACGTCAAATTCGCTCTTCTCGTCAGCAGCTTCGCCAGCTTCAGCAGCAGGACCAGCAACAGCAACAGCTGCAGCAGCTGGCTCAATGCCGTATTCATCCTTAAGGATGGTCTTAAGTTCGTTTACTTCGAGTACAGTCAAGCCAACGAGCTGTTCTGCAAATTTCTTTAAATCAGCCATGATAGTGATCCTTCTTCGTAATAGTTAAAATTAGCTTGCTTTTGCTTCAACACCATCCAAGAGCGCGTGCAGGTTGCCCGAAAGCGCGTTGGTAACGTCGTTGACTGGTGATTGAAGGGTTGCAATAACTTGAGCAATAAGTTGCTCTTTGCTTGGCAATGAAGCCAATGCCTTGACGTCGTCGGCAGAGATAAACTTGCCTTCGGCGCTAATGGCACCAACGAATTCAATCGTTGGATTTTTCTTGGCGAAGTCGGCCAATGCGCTTGCTGGGGCTACTTCGTCTTCGCTGTTGAAAGCGTAGAGGAGCTGACCAGTAAATGCACTTACGTCGACATCTTTCAAGTTGTCGTTCTGTTGAAGAGCCTTGATAACCAGGCGGTTCTTCACAACGCGTACTTGCGTACCGTTGTTACGAGCCTCGCGGCGAAGCTGTTGGATGGCCTTAACGGTGGTGCCTTGGTAGGCAGCAACGACAGTCATCTTTGAGCTAGTCAAGAGTTCTGCAACATCAGAGACAACCTGGTTCTTTTGGTCTTTGGTTAAAGCCATAAGCCATGTCCCTTTGTTTACTGTTGATAGTATTCTTCGATCTGTGTTGTTAACGAACGGTATTTGAGAATCAAAAAAGTCTTTGGTTCTCGCATTACCAAAGACTCGGACGAAAAAACGAAATGTTTGTTTCATTGCCTCGGTAGCCTTCTTAAATCTTTCGATCGCTACTGTCTTCGGTGATGTACAGGCGTAATTATACAGAATCACCCCTGAAAGGTCAAGCCCTTACTACTGCGAGCGGGCGACCTTTTGAAGGTAATTAACAAGCACGTGGGCATACTGCTCGTAGCCAGCTTTATCGATCCATTCGCCATCTGCATGCTGCCCACCGCCTGCAGGACGGCAAATGATGGCAGGTATGCCCTTTTCGGCAAAGAATCGCGCATCGCTAGCGCCGGTCGAGATAGTGCCCGAGGAATCAATGCCAACCACCGAGCGGATACTGTCAATGAATGGCGCAATCAGCGGGTCAGATAAGCTGTTGATGCACGGTGCACCGCGTAGCGGCTCTTCGGTATAGACGGCACCGTATTTGGCGCAAAGCTCGTTAATGCGAACCTCGATTTTGCGTTTCTCATCTGGTGAAATAAATCGTATATCAAGAGATGCAGAGGCATAAGGTGGTATCTGATTTTTGGCTGCACCACCTTCGAGCATGCCAATGTTGAGCGTGTTGCTGTGCAGTGTCTGTTCGCTAAAGAATGCCCGTAGCTCTTGGAGAAAGTCGAGTAGCTTGTAAGTGGCGCTATCACCATCCCACGGCTTAGAGCCGTGCGCGGCCTTGCCAGTAACCTCTACTTTACTGTACAGAAAACCTTTGGCGAGCGTTTCGATCTGCCAGTCGTGTGCTCCATCAGGCAAAATAACAACCTCAGGGAGGTATCCCAAGTCAACGAGCCGCGCGACGCCCTCGAGGCCACCCATCTCCTCTTCGGTGGTGACCATAATGCCAATGTCCAGCGTATGGACGTCGTCGCCCAGTAGGTCAATAGCCTCCATATAGCTGGCGGCAGCAAATTTCATGTCAAAGACGCCGCGCCCGTAATACTTCCCGTCGCGTTCGGTCAAGGCAAACATCTCAGGCGGTGCCGGCACTACATCGATGTGGACAGCAAGCAGCACCTTTGGCCGTTTGTTGCCCTTTTTTGTTGTCGCCACGAGTGCGTCATGTTCGCTAAACGTAAAGCGTTCACAAAAAAGCCCACGCTCTGTTAAGAATGTTTGCATGTAATCAACGGCTTGTTTATTAGCAGCGATGTTTGTTGAGACAGAAGGTATCTCGATAAGGTCTTTGAGGTATGTATTCATGAATTGTCGTTATGTTTTATTTCCAGAGCGATTCTACGCTGTTTGTTTGATTTATGCTAGCGGTTTCTCGAAATTTTTAATAATAATTACGGTACGTTCCTCCGGAGGTAGCTCTGGCCCGAACTGCGCGCTCGGCTCTGGCAATGTCGGTACGCCGTCCATAACCTGTACTTCTACGCGGCCTCTGCCTATCACAAAGCTGCGCTCAGCGTTGGGCTGTGAGGTCGGCTCTTCAGGCTGTGGCCCACCTCCCCAGATGCCAAAGCGGTCAAGGTCGTCCCCATAGAGGCCGCCTCCAAATTGGTCGTCCCCGAAGTGTTCGAGGCAGAATTGACCATAATTTCGCAATTGCTCTGCCTGGCGTACTTTTTCTTCTAACGCTGCCCGCGCTGCCGCAGCAGCTTCTGGCCCACTCGTGCGAGCCAAAAGCGTGAATGATACTTCGCTCATTGGTTCTCTCCTTCATTAAAAAAACCGAGCTTCTGCTAGTGAAGCTCGGTTGATGTTGACGTTTGCAAGTATGGGTATCTTGGCAACTCTTAACCGCGCTCCATCGAGCCGAGAATGAGGTGCATGCAAGAGACAAAATTAACCATACTAAAATAGTTTAAGAAACAATGTGGCAGTCTGTCAATAGCTGCTGCTTGATATAGGCGTGGATCGCTACGGGCTAAGCAAATCCAGCCAGATCTTAACTGGTAATCTACTGAGGTATAATATGGATATGCCAAGCTTCAAAAAAATATACCAATTTGTTGCCTTTGTCGACAAGTACAATACTAAAGATAACGAAGAAGACGACGCCACGCTTAACAACTTGGCTGATCGCAACTATCACATAAACAAAGCTATCAAAGAAGATAACGCCCTTAGAAAATTTAAGGATAAGCTTAAGTATGACAATGTCCAGGTAGCACAAATCTATAGTCAGGCCAAAGAGCTAGGCTTTTTGGAGAGAGTTGATAATACAGTGCAGCCCAACTTGGCGGGCGTATGTATCCTCGTGACATTTAGAGGAAAAGAGCTTATTCATACTTCAAAAAGGTTGCGATTTAAAACGGGTATGCTCGATGCCTGGTTACGGTATCATGATAAGAAACTTATACTTTTCGTTGCATTTATAGGTGGCGGTTTAGTGGGCAACCTCGAGTATGTGGTTAGCTTCTTTAAGTGGCTACCATCTTTGCTCCCAAGCTAATCTGCCTATTTATAGTCGGGAATAGAGTAGCTGTCGACTATTGACTACTTTTCAGATGTAGCGTCGAGCTGCTGCAGCTTGTATTGGGTGTAGCGCTCAGCAGCAAGGCGCGTTAGATCGGCATCTTCGCCTTGATTCACAAACTGCATGGCGTCGGCCATAACCGGGTGAACCTCGGCTAGCTTGCTGTGCATTTGCTGTACGAGCTTGCGGTAGCCTGGGTGGCCCTGAGGGCTTGTACGGAGCTCGTGGAAGTGGAATGCTTCGCGGGCGTTATACGTGATCTTCCAGCGCATGCGGTGGCCAAGCAGCGTCGCATATTGTGCTTCCTGCGCAAAGCCAGCTCCTTGCAGGAGGCTGTAGAGCTTAAGACTCATATCAAAACAGGCTTCAAACTGGTCGCTTAGGCCAGCATCTTCAATCAGCTGAGGCACCTCGTAGCCATAGCGAGGAGTCAGTTGCTGCCACGCCAAATCGTCAACCATACGGTGACGCTGGAGGTCACGGAAGATGCCGTAGTCACAGACCAGATCCCAGCTATAGTGTGCTTTTTCGAGGGCACGGCCTGGACGGTGGCGGCGATTCAGGCGCTCACCCATGTAGGCTTCGATGACGTCCGCTTTGCGGTCGTATGACCAGCCAGCCACTTCGGCACGGATGTCAGTGAGCGGCAAGCTGCTGTGTTCGTAGAGCATGTCAGGAATCAAGTCAAACTCGTTGCGCGGCCATACGTCAGTAAGTGTGACGGGCTCGGTTTGCGCTGCATGTTGCTCGGGGAGCCACTGCTGTGCGAGGTCACGGACTGCGTGACGTGTGTTGGCGCGGTACGCAATAGCTGCTCCACCTCGTTCTGGCTTGTCGGCGCGCTCGAACAAGATAGGCGCAACTTTACGAACTTCGTCCAAAATCTTTTGACCAGTTTCGCGTGCTTCAGGCAAGTCTTCGCTCATAAGGTGCATGACGAGGCTCTCGATAGCTTGCCCTGAGCCGTAAATACCCACGGTCGAAGTTGTAGCAACTGGCAGTAATGCACGTGCTGCATCACACGCCTGGGCACGAGTTGCGCTGCGCCAAAAGCCATCACGCTCGGCGGCCGGAGTCGAATCGCGGTCCTGAATGTACATTGTTAGCTCGCGAACCAGTGACGAGTAATTGTCAAAAATGGCGTCCATGATCTGCTCATACTGCTGCTTGATATCAGCTGGCAGATATTCGGGGGTATGGTAGCGGTACTTTCCTGCCGGGTCTTTTTGGTCAAAGTAAATGTAGCGCGTTGATTGCTCTAGGTATGCTGCCAAACGACCCCATTCGAGAAATTTGCTCAAAAGGTTGCTGGCGCCTTCTACGACTAAGTGGATGCCTGCAAGCTGTTGCACAGAGTCGTCCCCGTAGGCGGTAATGACGCGCTGTAATAATTTTTCATCTTTACCAAGTTTGCCTGCAAATTCATCAAGCAGCGTTACGCGCATGTCGTCACCACGGCGGCTCAAGCGCGCCATAGCGGCCGCAATAGTAATTGGGCTCAGCTTGTCGTTAAAGCTATAAACATTGCCATCTAGGTTGGTAACGGCCTCTTCGAGGTACGATCGTCCGGCGTCGGTAATTTCGTATTGACCTTCGGCATTCTTGCGTACGAGTGGCGTATCTTGCTCGGTCTCGCTGGCCGCCACAACCGTTGCCTCAACGGCTGGCTTGGTAGGCGCGGTGCTAACAACTGGCGTGCTCATATCGAGTTGGGCGGGTGGTGGCAAGAGCGGGCTGATGCGCTGCCAGAGTAGTTCTTGGACTGTTTCGATGTCCATGAGCTGTCCGCCTCGCACGCAATCGACACGCACAAAGTCGCGCGGGAACAATTCGCACATTTCATCGTATACCTGTACTGCTCGCTGCAAATGGCTGAGGTCGGCCTCGTGGATATCACGCTTTTTATCTGTGTAGCTACGGGCTTCTTTTTGGTCAACGAGCTCTTGGGCTATTTCGGCAGGCACGCGGAGCACAAAGCTGGCGTGCGGGCGTGGGACGCGTAGCATCTCGAACTCAAGATTGTCGAGCCAGATAAAGTAGCCACGGCGCTCTTCAGGATTAATAAATTTGGTACCTTGGTGTGCCATGTTTGAGCCGACAAAGCGGTTAGCTAGGACAATTTTGCCTGCTGCCAGTGCTTCACGGATGGCTTGGGCGGCCTCAAAGCGATCAAGCGCGTAAAACAATGAGCCAGTGTATGGGCCAATTTCGTCAGCTGAACCATATTTGCCATTGAGATACTGGCGTACGAAGTAGCTCGACTCGTTTTCGTACTGCGGAAAATCGAAGAGTGCCACCTCGTATCCGGCTTGCTGTAAGCGTTCGGCGAGTAGCTGAAATTGTGTGCCCTTACCCGATCCGTCGGTCCCCTCGATAACGATAAATGTGCCAGCATCTGTATGCATAATGTGCTCCTCTACTTGGCTTTTAAACCGGGGATTGGTTCCGGCATGTGACGTTGATCTTTATAAGCGCGCGGTAACATCTGGTTTGGCTCCCACGTAGCAATGAGGGTTTCGAGGTCAGTACCAAGCTGGTATTTGCCGCTAAAACCACCATCGCGCCCTTCGCCGTAGTTGCCGTCAACAGGTCCTGTCTGATGGAATACGGCCTGCGCAATACGTTCGCCAACGGGCAGTAGGACCGTTTCGTGTTGGTTGAGGTTAAAGATTTCGAGTGTCAGGCGGTTGATATATCCTGGGTCTACCCAGCCAGCATCAAAACAAACGGCGATGCCATTGCGGCCCCAGCTCGAACGAGACTTGAGCTCGTATGCACCGGGTGGAGTTATGCCAAAGAACTCATGTGTGTGCGCCAAAATACGCTCACCAGGGCGAATAGGAATAACAGGATGGTCAAACGGGATACCGCTGACTGGCTGCATACCGTTGGCATCACACCACTCTTTATGTGGAACGGCTTCTTTGACTTCACCGAAGTAGCGCTTTACGTCTGTTTCGAAGAACGGATTGTAGAGCGTGTGATCTCCGGCGCGCTCGGTGCGGTAGTAGTAATGGCCAAGTGTAACGTCGAGACTAGCGTGGCTGACGTGCCTTGGATTAAATGGCACGCACACAATATGCCCGGTTTGTATGGCTGTCAAAATGTCTGAGTTACTGTATACACTCATCCCCTAATTGTCTCCCCTCAAATTAGACATATTGTACGACCTGTCAAAAGCGTGACGCAAGCAGACAGTCTAAAATTACAACCATATGCTCCGCCAGATACAGCAGGTAAAATGGCGTATAATACGCTATATATAATGAACTACAGACATCCTGACACTCGCGGTAAGCGCAACCTCATCGCTACGATTATCGCCTATTGCGTAGCGCTGCACGGCGCTCTTATTTTGGCGACACCCCTTATTTTTATATCGCTTGCCGATCGCACGCTACATTTCTATCCTGGACGACTGGTTTTTGATGTCCAGCTCTTTTTGGCGCTCGCCCTCATATATATAAGTATGCAGCTCAGCCGCCGCAAGCAAACGGCGTGGTTTATTACCATCGGCTTATACGGTGTTCTGGCTGGATTTAGTGTGGCTCACTTGCTGGGCGCTCATGCACCGATTCAGCTGGCGGTTGGAACAATCCGAGATATCGGCGTTCCGATCATGATTGTCACTGGCCTGGTGCTCTCACGCCGAACATTTACGGTGCGCAGTGATATTCGTACGTTTGCCTACTCGCTGCGCGTATCGGTGGTAGTGCTGATGGCGACATTGGCGTACGGCACGGTCGGATTTATGATTCTCGATCAGCATGACTTTCATCAAGAGATTTCGCTGTTCGAGGCGGCGCATCGCACTATTGACCAACTTGACCTCACTACCGGCGAACCGCTCGAGCCCTTGACACGCCGCGCCGACGCATTTATCGACTCGCTGTCACTGCTGAGTATTTCATCGGTAGGCTATGTATTCTTTTCGCTGTTTCAGCCAATTCGTGCCCGCCTGAGCGATCAGTCGGTGGGTCGCGCTGACGCCGAACGATTGCTTCGTCGCCACCCATCAACCAGTGAAGACTTCTTTAAGCTATGGCCGCACGATAAGTTTTACTACTTTAATGGTGCTCGTACGGCTGCGCTGGCGTATGGTGTTCGGTCTCATATTGCACTTGTGGTCGGTGACCCGATGGGTGATCCAGCATCGTTTGGCACGCTGCTGACCGACTTTGACTCGTACGCGCGCGTTAACGATTGGGCGGTCGCTTACGTGCACACCGAGCCACGCTACAAGGATGCATACAAAGAGCACGGCTTCAGTCTGCAAAAAATTGGCGAAGAAGCGATCGTCGACATCGACACTTTTGTCGCCAAGACAGCACACAGCAAGTACTTTAGACAGATTAGTAATCGCTTTACCAAGCAGGGCTACACTGTTTCGGTGCTGCAGCCGCCGCACGCCTATGAAATATTTGGGCAACTCAGCGAAATATCTCGCGATTGGCTAGCAACGCCGGGCCGCAAAGAACGTACCTTCATGATGGGGTCTTTCAACTACGAATACATGGCTCAGTGCCCTGTTGCCGTACTGCGTGATAAGCACGAACACATAGTGGCTTTCATCAATCAGTTGCCGTCACCCAACAAAAACGAGGCAAACTTTGACCTTCTACGCCACAGCCACAAGGCACCGGGCAACAGTAATGACTTTATCCTTATGGAATTCATCCGCATGCTACAGACTCAAGGATACAAAACGATCAACCTAGGGCTGTGCCCTCTGGCCGGGCTCGAGGATGGCGACAACGCCGATTCGGTGACTAACAATGCCCTCCGATTCTTGTACGCTAATGGTGACCGCTTCTATTCATTTAACGGTTTGCGCCGCTTTAAGGCCAAATACAACCCCCGCTGGGAGAGTCGCTATATCGTCTATCGCGGCGGCATTGCCGGCTTCACAAAGGTGCTCAGCGCACTAAATCGTGCCATGCGCCCCTAGACTGTTGTCGGACTTACGGTTGACGACTGCCCGAGAGAAGCATAGAGTCTAGGGATTATGAGTGAAAGAGTTACCGCCGAACAGGTAGAAGCGTGCCTTGCTGCCGCTGATAGATATGTGGCTGATCACCAGCAATACCAACAAGAGATCGAAGCTGCTAACCCGCAAAATAGATACGACGAAGAGAATTTGGGGTATGGCTTTCGATTAAACTCGTCTCGGATGCCCGAGTTTGTATCGGGTCTACTTATCGAGCCACCATTTAGCGAGTCGGTAAATGCAGACCACTTCGATGTGTCACTCGTACGAAATTATATGGATAAGGGTGCACTAGTATGTCCAGAGAGCGCACTCGTCCTGACATTTCTGCGTAGCTTTAAAACACCCGATATTAGTGGATCCACTTCACTGCGTTGCAAAATCGACTTCCCCGAAGACGGTAGATACAAGGCGCGTATGGATGCAGAGATATCAGCCGGAGCCCGCAACCACACATATGAGCGCTTCAAAGAGGCTACTGATCGCCTGCTTCACGCGCGGCAGCTAGAGGTACGACTCGAGGATGCTGGACTCGAAGTTGGAGAAAAGTCCCCCGAGCGCCTGGCCGCCGAGGAATTCTTGGAAGATTTCATGCGATCCGGCCGCGAGCTGGGCTCACACGGTATGGCAATGGACATTATGCCCTTCTTGAGTGGCGAAGATAAAGATCTCATCCACCACCCTCGCCCTATGACGGGGCAACAGGTTGAAGCATTGGGCGGTTTTATTACCACCTTGCAGGTTCGAGATCGTCAAAGAACAGGATATGAGGCCCTCTGTGAACGCTTCGGAACAACTGCTTAGGTCAATCGACGCGTACTCTGCGCGCGCTAGAGGGCGGCACCTTAACGCAGACCCTGCTGCTGACGAACGCTTTGAGTACGAGTATCGCACGCGTACGGAGCGACTCAAAAGGACGATGCATCCTGAATTGCTCCGCGATCGCCTAAAGCTACCCCAGGCGATTGGCATTGTTGCAACAGAACACACGCTACGCGGCGGTGTTATGCGACATACCTTTGACGGCTGGCCGTCCCTATGGAATGAAAACAACGCCCAGCTGGCATCCACCACCCTCTATCGTCCTTTTAAGGGACTAGACGGCATCAGAGGAGTGGTGAGTGCTACTTGGCAGGTACTGTCCACGCCAGAAGTGGGCGTCAACGAGGTTGTAACGTATTCAGACGTTACTGCGCACAAAGAGGTAGATGGTGTGCGTACGGCTGTCGACTGTGCAAATTCTCTGGATTTAACGATGCAGGCGAATATGATGCCCCACCCTGCATCACTGGAGGAGACTATCGCAATAGCATCGCTGCTTGACACGGTTAACCTGCTCAACATGAAGCAACCCCCGGAGCGCCAATAAAAAAACACCTCCTGCGCGGGAGGTGTTTTTGGTTGTTAGCGACTAACTAGAGTTCGCTATTTTCAACAGTAATAGATGGACCCATAGTAGTAGCAATGTGAATCGCCTTTACGTAGGTGCCCTTTACTGAGTTTGGCTTGTTGCTCTTAAGGCTCGTGAAGATAGCGCGGACGTTCTCTTCGAGCTTAGCAGCACCAAAGCTTACCTTACCAACACCAAGGTGTACGATACCAGTGCTGTCAACGCGGTATTCAACGCGGCCAGCCTTGGCTTCTTTTACAGCCTTTGCAACGTCAGTCGTAACAGTACCACTCTTAGGGTTTGGCATAAGGCCACGTGGACCCAAAGCGCGAGCGTACTTACCAAGCTTAGCCATGTTGGCAGGAGTAGCAATCAGGATGTCAAAGTTCATTTGACCCTTGTCCAATTCCTTGGTGATTGCTTCAACACCAGCGATGTCAGCACCAGCCTTGGTAGCGTCAGCGGCTTCGTCGTCAGCAAATACAGCAACGCGAACAGTCTTACCGGTACCTTGTGGCAACACGAGGTTGTCGCGGAGGTTTTGGTCGGCGTGACGTGGGTCAACGTTGAGGTTTACGTGCAATTCGACGCTTGCGTCAAACTTTACGGGGCTTGTCTTGGTTGCAAGCTCAAGTGCTTCAGCGAGGCTGTAAGTCTTGTCTTGGGCAACTTTTTCAGCAGCAGAACGGAAGTTCTTGCCCTGGCGCTCGAGGCGTGAGCGAGTTGGGTTAGCCTTTTGAACTGGCTTTTCAGCTTCTTCAGCAGCCTGTTCTTTGCGCTCTTCCTTAGCTTGCTTTTCTTCAGCTTCGGCGATTGCCTTGTTGCTGCGCTTGCCGGCCTTAGCAGTAGCCTTTTCAGGAGTTGCTTCAACAACCATTTCGGCTGCTTCTACAACTTCTTCAGTTGGTTTCTTGGCTTCTTCTGCCATGAGTGTATCCTTTCGTGGTGCAAACGACGCTCAGAGCGCCTCCCACAAACTACGTTAATATCAGGGGTTATTATACTACTGTTTACGCTGTTCGTCCAGGGCGGCTGCAGCGAGGGCATCAGCGACCATGCTTTGCGAAATTTGATGGTTGGCATTAAGGACGCTCAATAAAGGAACAAAGCCTTGCGAAGTCTGAACGCCAATAACATCATGCTCTTTAGCAGCGTCCAAAACCAAAGGAACGCCAGTTGTTTTATGTGGCTGGAGCGAATAGTGCATTGCCCGGCTAAAGCCATCTGAGAGCAGTGAAAATAATGGGTCTTTCTTGCCTGCGTCTTCTGCCCCTGTAATAGCCATGGTGCCGTCCTTATGGAGCACAGCGCCTTCATCGTTCACCATAATACAAGTACCGCTTTCTTCAAAGAGGGTGAGGGCTGCACAGTCTGCAACAGGGCCTGGCGATGTTACGCCTCTGGCTAGCTCAGGCGTTAAGACATCGACAAGCTCACCAGTATTGTCGACGAGGCTGTATACTGCATCTTCACGGACTGCTTCACGAATAATGAAGTCGCTGTTCCCTTGGCCTGCAAATAGCGCGTCATCACCCTGATCAAGGGCCTTATCGTACGAGACGCGCTGCGCAATAATCGCCTCCTGAATCTTAGGCCATGCGAGTTGAAGGTGTCTGGTAAAGGTATCGATGGTTGGGGTATCAAGCCGCGGGTCATCAATATCAGCGTATCGGTAGAGCTGGCGGGTATCTTCAGGGGATGCCATAGAATTACTCCGCGCTTCCCTGCCATGCGGGCCATGGTGTTCGTGTAGACGGTCTGATTCTCGCCCCAATTCCAAAAGCACGTCGGCGTGCTTCGTTGTTAGCTGCTGCGACAGCAAGCGCCATCCTACCAACAAGCATAAAGCCTGGTTCTACCTCTTCAGATTCAAAACGGGCCGTAATCGTATCTTCGAGTATAGCTCTGGTGTCAGCGTCGAAGATGACGTCGTTCTGGAGCGTATCTGGCGCTTCTTGGGGCATATTGCCGATGGATTCTGGCATGTGTAGCCTCCTTTTTTGGTGAAAATAAAAGATGGGCTGCTTTTGTAGCGAGCCCATCCATAAAGCAAAAACGAGGTGTTTAGGCTTCGATTTCGACACCCATACTGCGAGCAGTACCGGCAACCATCTTTTTGACAGCTGCAACGTCTTGGGTGTTCATGTCCTTGGCCTTAGCTTCGGCGATTTTGGTCACCTGAGCGTCAGTCAATTTCTTGGCGATCTTTTCGCTGTTTGGCTTGCCTGAACCCTTTTTGATGCCCAATTCGGCACGGATAAGGTCGTCAGTTGGCGCACCAACAACGTAAAAGCTCATAGTGCGGTCTTCGTAAATTGTTACGTGAACAGTTACGGTTGCGCCTTGCATGTCCTTGGTTTGGTCGTTAAATGGATTAATGAAATCCATCATGTTAACACCGTGCGCACCAAGAATGCTACCAACTGGAGGCGCAGCAGTTGCGCGGCCAGCTTGCAATTTCATCTTTACATTTGCTTTTACAGCTTTTGCCATGTGATTAGTTCCTTATAGATTTGTCATACGAACTGAGTTAGTGTGAAGCGACTCAAGTTCATGTGCGTAACAGCGCTATTATACTACTGTTTACGCTGTTCGTCCAGTTTCGGACACCTTGTGGTGCTTGCTCAGGAGCGATTTATGTACTAAACGCGCTTAACCTGGAGGCTGTCGAGCTCGACAGGAGTTTCACGGCCAAACATGTTGACCAATACCTTGAGCTTGCCCTTTGCAGAGTCAATCTCGTTGATTGCGCCATCAAAGCCCTTGAATGGACCATCGATAATGCTAACAACTTCGCCGATGCGGAAGTCGATCTTGTGCTTAGGCTGTTCGAGGCCCATGCGCTTCTGAATCTTTTCGATTTCTTCTTTGCTAATAGGGGTTGGCTCGGTGCCTGAACCAACAAAGCCGGTAACACCAGGGGTGTTTCGAACGATGTACCAAGCATCTTCACTCATCTTGATTTCGACCAAGACGTATCCTTGGAAAATGCGCTTCTCAACGACACGACGCTTGCCATTCTTGATTTCGATCATCTTTTCCTTTGGTACGAGTACCTGGAAAATCTTATCTTTCATATCAAGAGAATCTGCGCGCTGACGGATAGATTCTGCTACTTTTTCTTCGTAACCGCTGTACGTGTGGATTGCATACCACTGTTTTGATTCGTCGTAACGTTTGCTCATACTTCCTACTTCACTAATATCTGCTTAAATACTTTATCGAGACCAAAGTCAATTACTGCTACAAAGATGCCAAAGATTAAGGCAAAAATGATAACAGCCATTGTCAGTTGTCGGGACTGTTTGCCACTTGGCCACGTCACCTGGCGGAGTTCTTTCCAGCTGTTGCGGAAATATGGCGGCCAAAAAATAAGACCAATTATGTGGAACACCTTTACGCGGTCAAGCGTAGCGCCCACTTTTTTGAAGCCCCTACCAACAAAGCGGAGTGGCGCGGTAAACCCACGACCAATCTGTTGTTTGCGGCTGGGTTGCACATCACTACTACTTGTAGAGATTTCGCGAACCGTTTCGACTTTGCGAATTCGGCGTTTTGATTTGTTGGATTCTTGCTCGGCCACAATATGTTCTCCTGCACATAAAAAGAGCTTACTACTAGAGTAAGCCCCGATGTGTCAAGTATACGCCTGGTAACAGGCGTGCGTCAAGGTCAATTTAACGGCGTGGACTGTTTAGGTTGTCACGGATACGCATTGCGCCAAATGACGCGCCCAAGGCAACAATGCCAGCGACGCCAGCAATGTGGTATGACTGGTCCATTGCTTCGGCGTTGAGAACTTCGCCGACGGCCGTGGTTTCGGGCACGGTGTGCTCTGCGGCAGTACCGACAACGCCGTACATAACACCGGCAAGGCCAATGACGGCGAGTGTATTCATAATAACGTGCATGCGGTCAGCGCGTCGTTCTTGTTGTTCGGGGTTTGGGATTCTAGCGTGTTCAGACATCTCGAAAGCGTAGCACACGCTCTCGCGCTCGCAAGTAAGAAAATTAACAACGCCCCTTAGACTAGCGCGTCAGGGTCGTCGTCGCTTGCGCCGTACGTACGCTCATCAGATGTCAGTGGGCGACTCGAGAAGCCACCACCCATGGCCTTTAACCTGCGTCGATTGCGTACACTCATGCCCGCAGCTGTAAGCACTGACGTCGCTAAAACAAGGCTGGCGGGGCCGAATGTTTCTTCGCGGATATACTCGGCCCGAGCCTTGGCTGCGTCAACTTCTTCTTGGGTTGTTGCATGGGCCGCCTTGTGCGATTCGTGAACGGCAACTGCGCTACCACCTAGCCACATCGTAGCGGCGGCTGCCATGCCGCCCAATAATACTGGTATAGGCTGCCACATAGCCTTGTCTATGGCTTCTTGTGGTAAAGGCGCTGAAGCTGGCTGTGGTTCTTGAGGTGGTTGGTACTCTGACATATCTAGTGATTACTATGACACTTTTGCTTATAAAATACAACGTTGCGGTATAGTAAGAGTATGAAGCTTATGTTTGTTTTGTTCGGAGTGAGTGTCGCTCTCGAAGTCCTGCTCTTTACGCTACCCTTTCTGTGGTCGGCACGCAAAATACTCTCCCCCATTGCTACTCTGTTATCTGTCGTTGCCACCGCTGGTCTGGTAGGACTCTTTCCTAATACAGGCACCGTTTTGCTGCTTATTGCGAGCATGTACCGCGTGTTTAACACCCGCCGCATCGTACAGGCCCGGATGCACGAACGGTACCTCCGACGCGCTACGCGCCGTACGGCACTGCTTATATCCCTAGGGCAGCTTGTGCTGATGGGCGCCTGGTGGACGTGGTACCAGACCGCGGCAAGTCGACAGGCGCTGTGGTTGGTCCTGGCAGGCGCACAAGTGGTAGCGGCGGCAATACTGTTAGCTTCAACGCTTCGTCGCATCCGTCGTACGCACCCTATCCTTGACCCTAACGCCTTCTTTACGGACGCCGAACTACCATCTGTTACAGTGGCTATTCCGGCACGTAACGAGACGCAAGATCTCCAGGAGTGCCTCGAGTCGCTGGTAGCCAGTAATTACCCAAAGCTAGAAATTATTGTGCTCGATGATTGCTCACAAAATAAGCATACCCCCGAGATTATCCGATCATTTGCCCATGATGGCGTTCGGTTCATTCAGGGCGAGGAGCCCAAAGCAACCTGGCTGGCCAAAAACCAAGCCTACGACCGCCTGGCGCAAGAAGCCAGCGGCGAATATGTCATGTTTTGCGGTGTTGACCTCCGATTTGATGCTGATAGTATCCGTCGTTTAGTGACAATTATGCTTACAAAACGCAAGCGGATGATCAGTATTTTGCCACACCTGCAAACGGTCAATGGTGGCTTGCCGGTGCTACAAGCGATGCGATATTGGTGGGAGCTCGTACCGCCCCGCCGTTTCTTCGGCCGTCCTGCGGTACTAAGCAGCTGCTGGATGATCGAGCGCAAGGCCTTGCGTCAAACCGGTGGCTTCGCAGCAGTAACACGTGCTATTGTCCCCGAGGCTTATTTTGCCAAAGCACTGGTGCGCGATGACGCGTACAGTTTTATGCGCAGTAATATGGTGCTCGGCATTACGAGCGTCAAGCAAGCGGTCGACCAGCGCGACACAGCTATCCGCATGCGGTACCCCCAGCTGCATCGCCGCCCCGAACAAGCGCTTATTACGAGCCTGGTTGAGTTTACGTTCTTAATACTGCCCTTTGTCATGGCCAGTGCTGGCTGGTGGCTGCCTATTACCGGCCTTACACAGGCCTGCGCCGCGCTCGCGGCTGTTCTGCTCGTCATAACTTATCAGTGTATGGCAAGCGCATCGCAGCTTGGCCACCAGCTGTTTGGCCTCGTGGCGACGCCTATCATGGTGGCTGCTGACATTTGTGTAATCTATCAGTCGATGTGGCAGTACGAATTTTCGGAAGTCGTATGGAAAGACCGTAACGTCTGTATACCGGTCATGCACACCGTACCTCACTTGCCAAAAGTGTAGACATATGGCATCCTTGTCCGATGAACAAAGAAACTATTATTCGACCATGCGTTGATGCCGTTGTTGGCGCAGCAATAACGTTTGCGGGCTTGCAAGTTGTCGCCTGTGCTGTCGAGCTGGGCTTTGAGTGCGCTACACAAAGCCCCGAAGCCATGGACACTCTTGCCCGCACTGCTGAATCAGGTGCGGTTACTCTCGGGATGGCAGCAGGCTACCTTGTGCTTCGCGAGATAATAACTGAACGCCTCGCTGGCCGCCTGAATCGCCCCGACGGAAGTCACGACGATGTTTAATCCTACTACTCCTGAAGAGGCCTATACGGCTTCGTGCGAGTTCGTTGAAAAGACAGTGCGATTTACTAAGAATGCTATGTATACACTTGGGGCAGCTGCGACTGCGTATGGCATGATTGGTGTTGGCTATGGCTCTTACGAGCTGGCTGCCGGAACCAACGAAGCCGAGGGCGTATACAACGTTACGCACGGCCTCTACGACGTGTGCCTCGGTGGCTCAGTTGCTGGTATTACTTTTGCAACAGTGTCTTTTGTTATGCGTGGCTGTGAGCGTGTACTGCGAAATGCCTCTCAGATACCTCGCAGTTATCCTGTGGCTGAAGCTATGCGGCCGTATGTTGAGGGGCAGCCGGATCTGCCGCAGGCGCCGCCTGAGCAGTAGACTCACCTAAATTGGGAATAAAAATACTAAAGGTTGAACCGTGGTTGAGCTTGCTTTCGACCTCTATTTCGGCATGCAGGAGGCGCGCTAATTTCATCGTGACATACAGTCCAAGGCCGGTACCGTTATTTTTACGCGTGCGGTAGTCTTCGGAGCGAAAAAACTTATCGAAGATCTTTTCTTGGTCACTTTTGCTAATGCCAATACCGGTATCTTTGATCGTAAACTGTGTGCCCTTCTCGACAGATTTGGCACCAATTGTAACCGAGCCTTCGTCGGTGTATTTAATGGCGTTGGTGATGAAGTTTTGAAGCACCTCACGGACGTACAATCGCCCTGAAAGTAGTTGGGCTTCGTGGTCAGATACATCGGTGTGTATGGTGAGTTTCTTTTCGGCTGCGCTCTTTTCGTAGCTTTTGGCGAGGTCGAGTACCAAGCTGCGCACGTCGATTGGCTCGACTTCGAGGTTGAGCTTGCCACGTTCGGCGCGTGACAACGTCGCAAGGTCGTTAACCATGCTCGCCAAAAACATAATCTGTTCGTGGGACTCTTTGAGTGCGCTTTTGATTGCTTCGATATCGCCAGTTTTCTCGCTAATAAATTGCGCATTACTGATGTTTCCTTCGGCAATGGCAATTGGCGTGCGTAGTTCGTGGCTGACAACGCTGATAAATTCGTCGCGCTCTTCTTCGAGTGATTTTTCGTGTGTGATGTCACGCAAAAGGAGTACGTAGCCACGTGAGCCTTTTTGTCCGTAGCCAAGATGTACCGGCGCAACGCTTAAGTACAGGTTTACCTTGCTGCCGTCGCTGTAATGCAGTAGCAAATCGCGGCGAGAGGTGCCAGTGGTTGCATCGCGCACCAGCTGTGCGATATCGACGGGCTGGTTGTTTTTGTCGTATGGCTGCAATACCTCGTGCAAGGCCCTGCCATGCATGCTAGTATTGGCATCCAAAATGTTGAGGGCAGCACCGTTGTAGATCACGACGTTCATGCGTGTATCAACGGCCAGAACTCCATCGGCCATGCTGTTAATGAGGCTCGTTAAGCGTTGGTGTTCAATTTCGGCTCGTTTAGTACGGCGGCGAGGAAGAAGGCGCTGAATCATAATGCTTCTATTATGCCACAGTTAGTGGTTCTGGTGAGAGAACTGGCTGGTAGGTGTTAATTTCATTTTTGAGCGCTTTAGCCCGCGGCAGGTGTGACTCAAGTTCGCGCCAAAACGGCTCGCCGTGCTGCATTACTTTGGTGTGCGTGAGCTCGTGGAGTAATACATAGTCGATCAGGTGCCATGGCAACTGCATCAAGAACAGATTGAGCGTAATTTCTTGCATCGAATTGCAACTGCCCCAGCGACTCTTGAGCTGCTTGACGTCAACGCTGGTAAACGAAAAACCGTGCTTTTCGGCCAGCGTGCGGAGACGCCCTGGTAGCAACCGCTCGGCCTCTTGGCGCAAGGCTCGAATACTTGCCTGCTGTGCCTTGGTCTGCACACTATCATCCGAAACTGGCAATGCCAAAGGGTGCAATATGCGTACTTCTGTCGGTAAAATGCGCGTCGTTGTGCGAGCACTAGCAGTGGGCTGAAATGTCAGGCGATGCGCCTTGCCGATCAGTTGGCCGTGCCGTAGCTCGGGGTTACGCTCGGACTGGTGATTGGCGATCCAGCTGGCTTTGCTCTTTGCAAACTCAATAGCCGCTGCATACGGTACCCAGTATGGTAGCGAGACGCGCACCTCGCCATTCAGTCCCACGCTCAGGCGCAAACTGCGATTACCACGTCGTTTGTACAGGGTGACGTCGCCGATCCCAGGAATAGTGAGTTGCTTGGTTGCCATTACTGGCCTCTTTTCTTTATCGGATAACGATGTTTCGGCGGCTTAAGTCGACGCGCCCGGCAGTCGGATTAGGAACAAGATTGACCAGACCCGGCTTTACGAGTTTTGGCGCAGTCTGGTTGGTGGTCGCCAGGCCAAGTTCGCGCAGGCGCTTCATGAAGGCACTGAGCTGTGTGTTAAAGGTGTGCTTGCCACTGATAACAATATAATCTTCGTTTTGTGGGTTTTGCATACCGCTCACGAGCCGCTCGAAGACCTCGCGGTCGAGTGGCATCGCAAACTTGTCATCGCTTCGGCGACGGTCACGCTTGGTGACACGGGCAATTGCGCTTTCGTGGTCGATCTGGAACCAGATAAGCAGCGTCTGAGCGTGTGACTTGCGAGCCAAGTCGCGCAGTGCGCGGCGCTGGCTAATGCGCATGGCGTTGGCATCGTAGACGACGCTAATACCAGCGTTTAGAAATTCGCCAGTCATGTAGTCCATGAGCTGGGCAATAACTTGGTTTTCTTCTTTGTCGTACTGCGGACTATCAAACAGTTCGCCGCGAATGCGGTCGCCCTGAATGTGCGCAGCTTGCAAGTGTTCACACAGTTGTCGTGCAAAATAGGTCTTACCTGCTCCCGGAAAACCGTAGAGCATTATTAGCAGGGGTTTATTCGGTATAACCTTAGACATCAAATATTAGTATGCCAGAATTTTTACAGCATGCAAAGTCCAGAGTGGCATTTGAGGTGTATTATTACCTTGACGCGGTCATAGGTGATAGGTAAAATTGCCAACCAACCATGATTAACTACGCCAACCTCCACCCAAAGCTCGCCTACGCACTTGCCACTAATGACATCGACAGAACAGTTGACCTCCAGCGGCCCTACCTGAGCCCTAACCGGTTCTTTGGCGGCGCCATTATGGCTGGCTACATGCTTCGCCGTCCGCACTGCGAAGATGTTACCCGCAAGCCACACCGCGCCTTGGCCCGTCGCCCCATGGCTGGCTCGCCCGACGAGCGCCCAGAGCTGACATTTTTGCGAACCATCGTGAACACCAGTATTCAGCCCGAAAAGACGGTGCTCAATCTGCGACAGCAACCACACCGCCTGGGAGCCGGCGCCTGTTCGTATGCCGATGTCTCTATGGCCTCTTCTCTCAATTCGCTGCAAAAAGAAAATCATATCTTTCGCGGCGGACGCATCGTTACCGATGAGCACGCTGGGCCAGTTTTTTGGCAAAAAGCCGTCGGCTCTCTTACCGCTCTAGCGCTGCAGCCTGTGGCTATCGAAAGCGTTACCTACCCGGCTGGCTCAATTATGGACCTTTCCATTCATGACGACTTTGAATTCCGCAATTACGGCTATGCCGCCGGTGACGGAGATGTCGAGGTGGTTGACGTCTCCAAGATCGAAGCAGCCTCATTTATTCGACCATCAGCGTTTGTGATGCCACCCGAGCAGCGCCTGAAGCACTTCCCTGATCTCATCGAGCCCGTGGGATTTATGAGAGTACACAGTCAGGCAAGCGCCCTGCTTGGATCAGCGACACTCCAGGATGTCCTAAGTATTGTTCAAAGTAAAATTGCTTAAATAACAAACAAATTTTATAATTAGTGCATGGAATATGCACAGCCGCAGCAAACCGACCACAATGCCTACCTCGAGCGCATGGGTTTGCCGCACAATTGGCCCGACTATCAAGCGAAGGCACTTGCGGCGCAAGTTGAGCGCGATGTAAACAGACGACCCGAAACAAAAAGCTTCGCAGAGAGAACTGGTTACGTGGAGGCGCTCGTTAACTACGGCAATGCTTTATGCAAACCCGAGGGGCTCAGCTGTGATCTGACTGACCCAGAAAGCGTTGCTGCTGCCCAGGCCGTTGCCTACGAACTAGCCAACCAATCAAAAGCTGCCGAAGAGACCCGTGCATTTGCTGCCCAAAGGCTTGCCTCGTCGGTATTCTTTAACGAAGCATTGCGATCAATTCCGCAAGACGAAATACCACCCCACTTGGTCTCGCTTGTCGGATACGCAACCGTCTTTGGCGCTCAACGCCAGACATATCAGCCAGTAGAGCACGGTGCTGCCCGCTTGGCGGACATGCGTCAAACCGTTCCGAGTTCGCCTGTGCGGAGCGACCCAGACCAGGCATGGCGCATCGGCTTTGATCTGCCAGAATCGCCCCTGACCGAGGCCATGCGCCCGCTCTCCGATCGTCGAATCGCCACCAGCGATGCTCGCCAAGCACCACCCGAATACGTTGCGCCGCTTGGCCGTGCCTACACCGCGACACTTGATGTCGTGACGCGCCACATCGGCCGTGAAATAACGCGTGCCATGCATATTATCGATGTTCTAAACGCGCACAATGCTCCCGAGAATGTCGATCCTAATCAGTTTAGCGAAATCGGTCAGCAGCAAAATGCCGTGGCTGCAGCGCTTGCTAGCGCCGCCAGGCAAGACGTGCATGATATGCGCTGCTTTACCGCTGACCTTGCCCGAGAGCGCCAACGCCGATGGGATCAGGCGATTTTCGACAGCTCATTTGGCCATGATCTTACCGCTGACCAGTGGGAAAATGACGTCGCCTTTCGCGTTCTGTTTCCCAACCTAGACTATGACGATCCAACTGCTTACAATAAGCAGTAATGACACAAAAACCGCCCACGCTCGAGACACTGTACGCGACCACTACGCAAGCACTCGCCCACCGTATCGAAAACGTCGACTGGCTCAACCGTGGCTGGCACTCGACAGCACAACCCCACCAGTGGGAACGAGCCCGCACCATTCGCGAAGTGCGCATCGTGCCAGCCATAATGCGCATGACCGCTCGCTTATTTGACGACCAAGGCGAACCCACCGCGCGAACCAGGTCACTCGGCATAACCCGCGGCACCCTGCACCAAGAAGTTGTGCTCCGTGAGTCACAAACAATGAGACACCGCTCGCGCTTTCAGGGACCACCAGCCGACGTCGACCCCGACGAGCTCCTCGTTCGCCGCTTCGAGCTGTCAGCTCGCACCGTCGGCCACGAAATCACCATTCCAGCATACTGCGAAAACGTTCCCGACGCGCCTCACTTACTCGGCGTTGCCTACCCCGCTCAAGTGCCCATCGACTACCATGCTTCACGCCACCACCCCACCGATGAAATAGCAGAACACTACCTCGACGTCTACGACCGAGCCAACAACGAACGATGGTATTCGCACGGCCCCGTACGCGGCCCCGAACCCCTCGAACGCCTGAACCGTCACGTACAAGCGCTCTTCCCATTAGCCATCGAAACCTAGCATGTATATGACTGAATTATCATTTACGACCCAAGAACGGCTAGCCACCCCTGAGCAAGCGCAGGATTTGTACCATACATACCGTGACGTGCTCAAGGGTATCATCAGCGGCACCCTTGATCTCGACCAAGACCCGGCTATCGTGCCCCACTTCACAGCCACCCCCGGCCCAGAGCTCTGTGACGCCAGCGGCGTAGCCATCAGGCCAGAACATGCCGCCGCAATCGCTATGGATCTACCCGGTGACTGGATTCGCGCCAAACTAGGCCAACTCCCCGCCGCGCCCGGAGTGTCATACGCTGCCGGCATGTTTGCAACCACCGAAAGCCTTAGCTTAGGTTGGGTGGATGCACACCTGACGCCCCTGGGGCCACTACACCACAAAACCAACTCCCCTCCGGGCGTCCCCGCTCATCTGTATATCGGATTTACCGATCATAGCTCCGACATGGCAAGCCTCACAGTCGTGAGCGACGGCTCGGCCGAATGGGACGAAAACCGTCCAGCTGGCCTCTCGGGTCCTCGCCCCGACGCATCCAACGCTTTGTCATTTGCTGACGGCGAAGCCCTCAGCAGCAACGAATACCACACCCTCAAATGGGTTGCCGGTGCAGTGCGCCAGGCGCTCACCCGTCCTGCCCCACAAGCCTAGGGCCATTCAGCCGTAATTACATGGGGCTCTGCAAGCAGCCTGGCCCCATAAAATAAGATGACAAAACCCACAAAATACCGTATACTGGCGGTATTCCATATCCATAGGGGAGTAGCTCAGTTGGTAGAGCACCGGTCTCCAAAACCGGGTGTCGCAGGTTCGAGTCCTGTCTCCCCTGCCAAAGTAAAAAGCTCAGATCGTAAGGTCTGGGCTTTTTACTTTAGTTGAGGTAGTCACAGGACGAGAATGAATAAAAGTAATATGTTGGGAACATATTGCGGCCGACCCGTATCGAGTCCTGTCACTCTCCCAGACTGTCGATGTTCGAACAAAGTTATTTGTAATGCTTGAACCAGTCAACAAACTTTTCAAGGCCATCTTGCATACTGGTGTCAGGTGCAAATCCTATAGCGCGCCTAAGTTTTGATGTATCCGCATATGTCTTATCAGCCTCATCAGCACCCTTTTCTACGTAGGCTGTTTGTTCTGACGGCCCAATTTTTTTATTGAGATAGTCAAAAACGTCTTGAATTATTACGGGGCTGCTATTGCCTATATTAAAGATCTCGTGGTTATTGTAGATTCCTTTAGGATTGATAGGAGATCGCATAGGCGCGTAATGTTCCATGAGTCTAAACATTGCTTCAGTAACGTCATCAATGTATGTCATGTCTCTTAGCATTTTTCCTTGGCCGTGGATAGCTAGCGGCAATTTATCACGAATTGCTGTTGACCATGAATAATAGGCCATATCGGGGCGTCCCCATGGACCGTAAACATTAAAGAAACGCAATCCAACACAGTGAAGTGATGTGGCCTGAGAATATGCGCAAGCCATTAGCTCGCCACTTAACTTGGTGGCAGCGTAAAAAGAAAGAGGCATAAGACCATCTGCCGTCTCTTTAAAAGGAATGGGCGTAGTATTGCCATAGACAGACGATGATGACGCGTAGAGGCATATGTCTACATTGTGATCTGCAGATTGCTGCATAATATTAAAGAATCCGTCAATATTAGACTCAACGTATGCTCGTGGATTTTTCTTAGCGTAGCGTACTCCAGCTTGTGCGGCTAGATTCACGACGACATTGATTTCATGCTCGCCAAATAACGTATGCATGGCCTGGGTATCTGCTATATTTGCTTTGTAAAAGACTATTCTTGAGGTTTTGTGAGTGTCCACGCTACTAGGGTCTACCCCTAAATCTTTAAGCCGATCCTTTTTAAGGTCTACTCGGTAATAATCATTAAGATTATCAACAATGATAATCTTGCAAGTTGACTCATCAAGTAGTTTTTTGGCTAGGTGATACCCAATAAAGCCTGCGCCACCTGTTATGAGTACTGTCTTTCCGGCGAGATAATTCATGACTACATTTCTTCGATTATGTCTAAAGCACGACGTACGCCGCCGTATGCAACAAGTTCACCTCCAACCCGTGAGGCGTTTTCGGTATAAGCCGGGTCTTCTAGGACATTAAAAATAGATTGTCTAATAGACTCACCGTTTAGACCAGTACGCCAATAGCCGAATATATCAATATTATCTCCTAAATCAGGTGCTTGAACTCTCTCTAGCGGACCTTCGGAATGTGGAAGATAAATGCCCGCCCCTGCTTTATCGACATTACGAAGTGTTGTTGCCGCTTCTGTCTGGTATGCTCCAATGCCTATAAGTGGCTTGCCTAGTGATAGGGCAAGACAGGTGGTGCTGTGTCCGCCGTGAGTCAAGAGGACCGAACTATTTGCGAGAGCAGCTGATCCCGGGATGAAAGGCGCGACTCGCACCGAATCTTCCTGCTGCCGTGCTCGAACAACAGAGCTCGTATATTTATCTGGATTGCCTACGACGTAAAACCCGAGTTCAGGCGCTTGCCCCATAGCTTGCTGTAGCATGTCTTCATAGCCGAAAGGTGGTCGGGTTGCTTCGCCGACATAACTAAACACATTATGTACGCCAGGATTGCTAAGTGGTTTGAACTCACCAGGATCAGATTCCCACTGAGAGATCATACCTACATAATGCGAGTCCGAGGAAGGGTGCTGTAGTGGGTCTAGTGCCGGAATACTCGGAATAATATTAACGTCGCCGCTAAACATGTATAGTTCATCATCGAACTTGGGTAGGCTATATTCGGCCCTGACTTCATTGAAGCTTTCTTTGCAGTCGGGCAGAATGGCACCTTCAGGAGGCTTAACCCAGGAGCCCAGCCGGTACCCATTTAAGTGTCCTGTTGTGTGGGTAATACCAGCTACGGGCACGTCGGCTACCTCAGCCGAAGTCCGAATTGTGTCACGGTAGTCATTTACTATTACGTCGGGCTTTGACTTCTGGATGGCTACAATCTCCTGTTCCGTAGTCTCTCGGATCCACTGTGTGTTATCAAAACCAAGCCCGCGCAAGCGTTGAGCGTGCCGAAAGGCATGTGAATAAAGCGGGAATGGATACGGTGGCGAAGATGTTTGAAGGGGTTTATTTGCAATAATGTGGATATTTTCAGCAGCCGCCAAGGCGCCCAGTTCGCCTGCGTACTTCTCGGAAGTGATGAAACTTACTTCATGCCCTCTTTTTAAGGCCTCAATTGCAAGATTGCGCACGCGCGCTAGATGCCCTCTACCGCCGTCCCAATAACTAAACATTATATTTTTCTCTGGAGCATGTTTAGACATAATTTTGCCAATTATCCTGTCCGTAATAAATGTTTGCTGGAGTACCCAAATCTAATACCTCTCCCTGGATATCATATGCACGGATTGGGAATGCTCCAGTACGACTTGCCCAGGGGATTACATGGTCACGGAAACTTAAAGGCGCTCCGCCATGTTCCGGTGTGTCCGCTAGATATATATTGCATATGTCCGCATAGCCTTCCATACTTATCGATGTTGCTGCTGCGCTTGTAAGAGCTTGGCTTCCGCTAAGATGCGTATCATTGGTTTCCTCCCTGCTATAGCACCACAAGATCCGGTCAGAATCATCCTCGACGATTATCTTACCGACATCGGTTGTGCGCTCGGTAACATAGCTTGTAACGCCAACGGTTATGTCGGACCCCCAGGTGGCATGTCTTTTATCCATAGACGCTACTCCTTGCCACGGAAGCATAACATCTCCTGGTACTATAAGGCCACGACCTTGTAGCCCAAGATTTCCTATTGCATGCAATATAGCTCCGTCGACTCCTAGTGGTACAACCTCTTGCGAAAACGAGTAGTTAACTCGGTCAGTAGTGATCCAGTTCTCTTCTGATAGGTGCTTACGGATTTGATCGCTATGATGGCCAACGCAGAAAACAAAGTCTCTGAAGCCAGCTGTTTGCAAACCTTGGCACACGACATCTAGAACAGTTTTGTCTCCCATCGGTATTAAGTGCTTGGGTATCGCATCTCCTGTTACTGAACGTGCACGCGTCGCCCGTCCGCCTATTGGCATTAAAACGGTAGTGTCATTGCTCGTTTTATCAGTTTCAATATGAGCGATCTCAAGTGATCTCATATGATAGCTTCCTCCCCAAGTCTAATAAACAGTTCATTAAAAATTTCCACACACCGCAAATAAAGTGCTGTGGTTTCTCGCTTATCCGAAGCATGATGAGGCAGCATGGTCGCAAAATGTAGAGCCTCGGCGTACATACCCTGTAGCAGTTCTTTCTTGCTAAGAAGCGATTGTAAGTGTGTAAAGGCTAACGTCAAGTTTTCAGATTCTTCACTATGGAAAGTGTAATGATTGTCACCATATGCGACCAAGGTATATGCGCCTTTCATAATCTGACCATAACCACCATGCACGGAATGCAAGAGTTTCCCATAGTCGTATTCTATGGGCATATGTGATGCCCCATTCGGATCTACGAAATATAAATCACCATTACCAATTAAAATGTTTCCGTAGTGAAGGTCCCCGTGAATAAGGCCTAGCTTATTGGGCGTTAGGTAGTCGTAAAGATCCTTGTTCGCCACTATCATATCTATGTATGCAGAAGGAGTGTGAAACTTCTTGTTGTTTAGCGTAATAGTTGATGCTTCGTAGAGCTTTTTAAGATAAGGAATACTTTTAGCTTCACGTAGACGCTGTTCGTACTTTCCTAAGAAAAAAATATCGATAGCATCTTTAGTAGCTGTAATAGGCTGGCTGTCAGTATATAGTTTTTTGTTCCTTAAGAAGGCGATTTCTAAGTAATGTAATATTTCCGTGCTATCGTAATCACCTGATGCAGAGATGTCCTCAAGTGTCTTGGCATTTTCGATATATTCAAGCAGCATAAAAGAAAAATACTGATTCTGATGCGAGTGAATAAATGATGGCGCTAGTGATTTTGATAATGCAGATTTATACCATGTTATTTCTCGGACTGTTGTTGAGGCTTCACCGTGCTCAGCTTTGAGCACATACTTATTTTTACCTTGCTGGAATATAAAAATAACCGAGGACGTATTGTGTGTATCAATAGTTTTAATATGCCCATCGGCTAATGCGCTAACAAGAGAATCTATCATCTCGGCGCGAGATGTAGGAGTCAGCGATTCTAATATCGTGGCAGTATGTTTCAGTTCGGTGCTCATTAATTTCGGTCATGTGGAGATTACGCTGGTATAATGATTTGGATAATCGCCTATGGTTAAAAAAGTATACTGTTAATTGCTAGAACAATCCAGAGCGCCAAGGAGACAAAATATGTACGAACTTATGCATGAGCAATTAAATCAGCCTGCTGATGAAATCTTACGGTATTTGAGCGAGGTGCCCTTGACTGAAGAGCTTGCTCCGGGTGTTGAGCCAGGCGAAATGCCTTTTTTAAAAAGGCTTCATGCAAACCAACGCGAACAACTCGACTTTGAATATCGCTCTAGTACACTCACGGAATGCGATGATCCAGCAACGAAAGAATTATCATTTTCTAACGAGGCAAGTATGTATTTTCAAAACATGGCTTCAGGGGATTTTACGGCAGCAGCATTTTTAGCCGACCAACTACCTGATACTGGGCGCATTCCGCGAACGAGTGTGTGCTTGCCAGTAGCGACTCATGAAGAAGGCAGAAACCTATACAGAGCTCTGGAACATTATGTCCATCAAACGCTTCCTACTGATCAATTTGAAATCTTTCTATTTCTAAATCGTCCCGCACTGGGTGGAAGTGGTGAGCCTACGGATGACTTGGAAACTTTGCAGGCACTCGCAGACTTCAAGCGGGACTACCCCGGCGCGCTCAATATTAGTGAGGTGTATGCGGTTTTTGATGAGCCATTAAATCTCGGGGAGCTTAAAAAGCTTCACTTTGATGCACATATGCTCCGATGCCTTAGGGCTGGCATAGAGGACCCAATTATCGTTATGAACGATGCGGATATGGTAGATGCACCTGAGGCGTACCTTGAGCGATATGTACGTTATTTTGACGAATCAACGCTAGTCGATGCGGTAGTGGGAGAATTTGACTTGGATCATGGTGCATATGTGAAATATCCGTTTGTGCACGTAGCGAATCGATTACATGGGATTATAAGCGCCATTAAGGGTAATAGTGCCAAGCGCATTGTGAATAGCAACAACACTGCCATGAGGGGCAGTGCCTATTGTGCCCTGGGCGGTAATACAAAGATGCGTCGGTCGAGCGATTCGTATATGGGAGTTGTTATGACTGATTTGCGACAGACGAATGATACCGTATTGCGTCCGCAGCACCCTGATATAACTAGCCAGACTTCGGCTAGGCGTGTTGTTGCCGCATGGCTGCAAGGCTATGCTCCAAATGAAAAATGGCGATTAAATCTTGGTGCTCATAATGCAGATGTAAGGCAGCTACCTGATGGCGTGGATAAATCAGATAAACTTTTTGACCTTGCGGATGAAGATTCATTTAACTTCACCCTAGAATATGCGATTAATAGGCTGATTGCTAACTATGAATCAGAGGATGACGAGCCGCTAGGTTGGGACAGCGTGGTATATCAACGAGCATTATCGTTGCTTGGTATTTCATATACTCTTCACCAGTACGGGCCAGAGGGAAATATATTGCGGATTACAGGTACGCCCGAATTACGCTCTGCGCTTATTGCTTTCCGTCAAAACTATTTAGCTGTGTCGGAAACTAGTGATGCTAGCTAGAGTATGCGTTGATGCGCAGATCTGAGGTGCTACACGATATAAAAGCTGTATCCCCTCCAGAGGGTCAACAGCTTAAGTCTGAAAGTGTCGATCTGCTAAGGACCTACACTCAAGCATTGCTAGAAGCTGATCGAGATGAGACGCAACCCTTGAAAACATAAGTGAAGCCACCGTTCTAGAAATCATGAAGGGCTATGAGTATGCTATCGTAGATCAAATGCGACGTAATCATGTCGGACGGGCTTAGAATAGGTGGATACTATACGTATCGACCAACCTGCCATATAATCCCTGAAGTACTAACCATAAAGGATTTAGATCGTGCCAGACCGAATTGAACCAAAATGGAAACGAATTGACCAGAGAACGGTCTACAAAGGTCGCGTACACATTGTTGAGCATGACGTGGAGCTACCAAATGGTCAGCGTTCAAAATACGAAGTTGACCATGGTGATAGTTGCGCAGTCGCTGTCATTGTTAAGACGAGTAAAAACGAGATAGTATTGACGCATCAGTACAGGTTTCCGCTTGACCGCTGGATATATGACTTGCCGGGTGGCGGTAAACATATGGATGAAACGCCAGAGGAAGCAGCTGTTAGGGAATGCCAAGAGGAAGTGGGCGTTAAACCCGGCAAGTTAATTAAACTAGCGACATTTTATCCTAACCCTGGGCGTATAGATTGGCCAGCCCATATTTTTTATTGCGAAGATTTTGAGGAATCAAAAATTGAATTGGGCGACCCTTCGGAAGATGTTGAGCGTGTACTTGTACCAGTCGAGAAGCTACATAAACTAGTGACAGACCAGAAGATAGTAGATCCGTCGTTACTCATTGGCTGGTATGCCGCCCGCGACAAAGGTCTTATAAAGCTGTAGCGTCTTTCAAATTACTTACTGCAACGAAAGGTTATTTTTATGTTGTTGTTTTTAGATACTGCTGAAATTGCAGAAATTGAGAAATTTGCTTTTCTAATTCATGGTGTAACAACCACGCCTACGATTATTAAGCGGGCGGGTATGACTACCGAAGAATTTATGACGAAGGTTCGTGAAGAGTTCCCACATCTTGAGATCCACGTTGAGGCCCTCGCCGAAGACGCGCAAAAAACAAAAGAGCTTATTAAAAGTTTTTGCGGGAAGAAATGGTATGACTCTGACAAGATAGCTTTTAAAGTTCCAATTTCAACAGAGGGATTGCTTGCCACAAAAGAGCTTGGAGAAGAACATCCCGAAGTTAAAATTAATCTGCACATGGCGTTTTCACCAGCTCAAGCCACGCTGGCAATGCTTGCAAAGCCCGCGTACATTGCGCCGCTAATTGGTCGCTATGCCGATCATATCGCTGACATTACTGCTCACGGAAAGCGTGCTGTCGGGAATGATGCAGGCTACGACATGCTGGCTGACATTATGCAATGCAAACAAATGATGCAGAGCCAATCGATCATTTTAGCATCATCTATCAGAACGGTCCACGATTTTATAACTGCTTCTGTTTTAGGTGCTGACGCGGCTACATTGCCACCTTTAGTCTTGTCCGAAGCGCTGGAACACACAATGACTAAAGAGGGTGTTGATACTTTTTGGAAAGACCTATCTTAGGTAGCTATTTTAACTTTAAGCTAGAGGCAATAGCTCATGGAGTGAGCGTATGACGTTAATGGCTCCAGCACTGGTGAATTCGCTTTCGGTGGTTATGCCGGTGGTTACACCAATAAATTTAAGCCCTGCACCTCGCGCTGCTTCGAAATCGGCTAGGCTGTCACCTACATATGTAATATCTTCAATGTCTCTGGTCCTTAGGTGAGAAGTTGCTAAAGTAAAAGCGGCCGGGTCGGGCTTGTACGTACCCGTATCTTCGTATGTATGAATAAAATCAAAGTAGTCAGTGGGTAGTTTGAGTCTTTGCAGATCGTTATGGGCTGATTCTTTTCGTGCGTTCGAAACTATGCCTAGTATTATCCCGGACGTAGCTAGTGAACCAAGCGTCGGTAAAGTTTCTGCCTTAAGTGTTTTTAAGAAATGGTTATCTAATGAACGAAATTTCTGTAACTTTTCATCGACGGTATCATCGCTTATGTAGAATTCTTCTACAAGTTCCCTGGATGGCTTGCCCCAATGCAATTTGAGCGTAGATTCGTCCAAATCAATGCCATAGAAGCGTCTCGCTGTCTCTTTATGCTGATCCCATTTGCATTGGAAAGTATCAACTAACGTGTCATCTAGGTCGAAAATAATAGCCTTCTTGATCGGAATGGCACTTTCTAATTTATTCATTCGCTCTATTATAATTTTTCCTAAACAATGTTCAAAATTATGTAACAATACCCCTGTTATTAGTTTGAACTTAGTACGCTTAGGACTGCCAAAGAAAATACCCGAATCATTGCGTTCGGGTATTTTCTTTGATTGAGGAAGCCGCAGGGACGAGAATGAATAAGAGTAATATGTTGGGAACATATTACTGCCCACCCGCATCGAGTCCTGTCTCCCCTGCCAAGTTTAGATTACAACGAATCCAAATCTGTTATTTCAGGTTTGGATTTTTTGGTTTTCCACATAGGGTAAGTGGACGTTCCAAACTTCAGTTTGATATCTAAGTAAAGGATAGTTCGCCATGTTATTATTATTTTAATGAGTGCAGCGGAGTCTAATTCATTCCTGAAGTCTATTGCCCGTTATTTTATGGACTTCCTTGAGACGGATTTTCACCGACGCTGCGTGCCTCGTCGCTCAATCAAGCTCAAAAATGAGGCCGGCCAGTTACTCGGCGTGGCAATCGACAAGTATCCTACCTTTGATAAAGAAATATGGCAGGTAGTAGGCAGAAAATTTGATGACGGAGGCTTATTGAACCTCCAACGCGGGCAGTACAAGGCACAGATACCCGACAATCTGCTCGAACTCATCAATCGCCAAATTGAGAATCTGAGCAAGGATAGCGTCGAAACAGTCCGCAGCGAACTCATTAAGAGCATCACCAACTACGGTGTCTCTCTTAAAGATGAATTTACGAAGGCTTTGGAACTCGTTGAAAAGGATACGAGTAAGGCTGTAGATAAGAACCTAACCAATCCTCTTGTTGAAAGCATTGAAAAGTCACTGCTTTTACTGGAAGCGGCTGATGAAAATACTGCCTATCAAATTAAGACAGAGCTAACTGAGCTCTTCGTCGCCTCCATCATGCCGGTAGCGGAAACAATTTTACAGTCCGTTGTCCTTGACGAAGAAGTAGATATCGCCAAGAAAATAAAAGCTACTGTCTCTTTGCGCTCGGCAAAAACAATTCTCACAGACTACTTCAATGACCTGGCTAGTAATGATTTATACCAAGAGCTTGCCGAGGTCGATAGTAACCGGCTTATCCTTGATAAGCAGGAACTATACGTATACTTTTTCGACATCTCTTTTCAAAAGACAACATATCCACTCTTTTATATATCTGCGCAAACCACAAAAAATGATGGTGTAGTGCAGCTCCAGTTCGATTCCAAAGTCTATATAAATAAAAAAGCCATAGAGTATATAGCTCAGGAAATAGTCAATGATGACAAATCGGTAAGCGGCAACCCTGTTGATTTCGACCGCATCATGTACCTGTCTATGTTTGAGAGTGCCGATGCGTTCACCGCCAAGATACGCGAAATAGTTAGCCACCTCGAAACTTTCTTCGATCTTAAGGGTGACGACCTAGAGCTTGTCGCAGATCGTAAAGTTGCCCGCAATGCGAAGATCAAGCTTACGAACGCCGTGCACTTTGCACTTTTCGATAAGGCTGACGAGGCGCTCATTAACGACTATGAGCAAATCCTCGACATGGATGCGAATAGCGAATTATTTGCTGAATTCGAGAGTATAGTAAATGGCTTTATTAAAGACGAACCCCAGGATGTAGGACGAGCGGTGGAGGCTGAATGGGATGAGAAAGATTCCACTGAGAAGCTATCATTTGAAAGCCCCGTACCGCTCAACGAAGAACAGCGACAGATTATCCACGCCTTGTCTAAGGAAGATTGCCGGTTTGTGTCTGTACAGGGGCCTCCTGGTACGGGCAAAAGCCATACCATCACAGCCATCGTCTTTAACGCAATAATGCAGAACAAGTCCGTCCTGGTGCTTTCGGATAAGAAAGAAGCTTTGGATGTGGTGGAAGACAAGATTGCCGATACGCTGAATAATGTTCGCTTCGGCACTGACTTTCAAAATCCAATCCTCCGTCTTGGCAGTACGAATAACTTTAGAAAAATACTTTCGGCTCAGGCAATAGATAGCATCAAACTTTCCCATAAGCTGACCGGCAAGAAGCTTGAACAGTTGGAGCAATCAATCGACGCCAACTTAGAAGTTACCAAAGAGCAGATACGCGATGAAATAGTCGCCTATGGCAAGCTGAATAAGAGTGACATCTTTGAACTTGAGCAACTTGAAGAGAGCCTTGCCAGCACGCTTAAGAAAATTGAAACAGATGAATTAGTCGATGCCGAGGATGCCGAAGTAAAATTACACGAAATTCGACAAGGCTACGCTAATCTACAATCGTTATTGCAAGCGGACAGTGAAGTAATAAGTGCATTAGGGCGGCTCGGCCTTGTACCGATCGCAAAGCTACAAACCATGCCACTTAATCATCTGGCTGCTTACATGGCCGCTATGGGCAGACTGTTTGAGCATGGTGAATCGGTTATTGGAGAACTGACGACGAGAAAATGGCTCGAAGTCTTTACGACTTTCCCGGCTTTTTCAGACAAGGACCTACCCGAACTAGGCCAATATGTTCTTAGGTTCGATGCGCTTAAAAAGCCAGTAGTCGGCTTTGCTTTCAATAAAACAAAGCTCAGTGATCTAGTCGGCGAACTCAACCAAAGATTTGGCACAAGTTTCGTAAACCCCATTGCGGATGTCGCCCGTGTGCGTGAAGCTCACACTGCGTTTACGCAACTCCTAACACTCAAGGAACATTTGCCCCTCCCTGACGCAGTAAAGGGTAAGATCGACTACCTAGCCCTCGTTGGCCGTCTGTTAAACGACGAGACTAGGGCGGCAGCTCAGACTTTCGGAAGCTGGCATAACGATGCGCAGTACATTATCCAAGCGACAGAAAGCTTGCCCAGGAATTTTGGTCAAACAAGCAAGGATTCCTTCGACACTTTGGGTAATCAACCCCTCTTGAGCTTAGAAGATATTGAGGCTGAACGGCTCATGCGATGGCTGCACCTTATAAACAATATTAACGAAATCGCTCAAGCCGCTCCGTTCTATAGCTACCGTCAGTGCATGCAGACCATTCAGAAACAAGTCACCTTACGCATGGCGCAAATCCTGGATGAACGAGTTATCGATTTCTACACCGCAAGTCGAGCTACAGCCACCGTCATCAAGGACATTATTAAGGCCAAGCAAAAATTCCCTAAAGAGACATTTACCAAGCTCAAAGGAGCATTCCCGTGCATACTGGCCGGTATTCGTGAATACGCCGATTACATACCCTTAGAAGTAGGTATTTTTGACTTAGTTATCATCGACGAAGCTTCTCAGGTAAGTGTTGCACAGGCTTTTCCGGCGCTGATTAGGGGTAAGAAGGTTATCGTCATGGGTGACAAGCTACAATTCGGCAACGTCAAATCGTACCAGGCGCGTTCCGAGATTAACACCGAGTATCGCAATCGTCTTAAGGAGACGTTTACGCGCGGCGTGACCAGCGAGATGTCGGCCTTAAAGCGCATCGAGCGGCTCGATGTTAAAAAATCTATCCTCGACTTCTCCGAATTTGTTAGCAACTACCAGATCATGCTTAAAAAGCACTTCCGTAGTTATCCTGAGAACATTTCTTTCTCAAATAAATATTTCTACGACAATGCCCTCCAAGTTATGAAGATTCGAGGCAAAAAGATTGAAGATGTCTTGAAGTTCACCGTTTTAGAGCATGATGGTAGGCAAGAGCCACGGCCCAACACAAACCATCCTGAAGCCGAATTTATTCTTAGTGAGCTGCGCAAGCTTGCCGAGGCAAACGATACTCGCAACAGTATCGGTATCATTACCCCGCACACAAATCAGCAACGCTATATATTTGAACTGCTGCGTGACGACCCTTTGTTTGATTTCTATATAGAGAAGCTTCGCGTAAAAGTAATGACGTTCGACACATGCCAAGGTGAAGAGCGAGATATTATTTACTACTCGATGGTTGCAACCCAAGATGACGATAAACTTGCATACGTCTTCCCGCGTGATATTTTCCAGTCGAACTACGATGATGATTCAAATTCAGAAATAAGGCGGCAACGTCTGAACGTAGGCTTTAGTCGATCAAAAGAAACAATGCACTTCGTACTTAGTAAGCCGGTCGAAAACTTTAGTGGCTCTGCCGGTATCGCACTCAACCACTATGCCAATTTAAAGGCCGAGGTATCGAAGCGTCTTACCGCCGATGCAGTAGACAAGAATTCTCCGATGGAAGAGCGTGCGCTCAACTGGATTTACCAAACACCTTTCTGGCAAAAGAACTCGCAACTCGGCCGTTGCGAGTTAAGAGCACAGTTTGAGCTTGGCGCGTATCTTAAACAGCTCGACCAAACCTACAATCATCCGAAGTATGTCGTAGACTTCATCCTCTTTTATCAAGATGAGGGCGGCCGTGAGTATAAGATCATCTTTGAGTATGACGGCTTCGAGGAACACTTTGAAAACCGCAAGATGGTAGACCAGTATAATTACGACTCCTACCTCCGTGAAGAAGATGTGTACCGTCAGAAAGTGCTTGAAAGCTATGGCTACGAGTTCATAAGGCTAAATAGGTTCAACATTGGCACAAATCCAGTTGAATATATAAACGGAAGAATTGAACGCTTGCTCGACGGTTCATTGTTAGCAAATTCTGTCGGTCATGACATTGATGCCATAATACGTGGGCAGGCGGCGGGACTTTCCAACGGTGAGCTGAAGGAGTGCCAGAGCTGCGGCCGCATTATACCTCTGGCTGAATTTAAGGATTCAACATTGGCAACGGGCATCGGTAGGGTTTGTAAGGACTGCAAAGATGCGAAAGCCAAGCCTACGCAGCCAGTCGCGCAGGAAGTAGGCCAAGCATGTCCTCGCTGTGGCAAACCGTTACTACAGCGTAGCGGCCGTTACGGTAAGTTCTACGGCTGCTCAGGCTTCCCTTACTGTAAGTTCACAAAACATGCCTGACAAAGCTAACAGCTACCACCCACAAAGCCGTTAGCTTACACCATCAAGCATCTCACGAATTTCCTTCTCTTCATCATCGTGAAGAAGCGGTCTCCTGAGCTTAGTAACTTGCTCAAAAATATCAGTTTGGACGGTGTCCGCCCACTCCTGCTAGTAGAAGGTGCTGCTCTTTGTTGTTTCGCTTGCCAAGCATAAGTATGATTAAATGCACAACTACAGCCATTTTTTTGCCGTCCGGCTCCTTTGGTCCATTGTACTTCTGAAAGATTTTCTGACGACGCTCTCCACGCCTAAAAGTTGATTGATGGCAGTGGCAAGCACAACGATACGCCACAGTTTTAACGTGCTTTTAATCGAAAGTTTTTATCATAATAAATATGAAGCAAGTACTAAAGGGTATGTTATTGGCAACAGTCCTTACACTGGGCGTTACGCCGTCCAGTATTGCTCACGCTGCCGCTCCAAAAACGATCATCACTGGATATGTCTTTAAGAACGGTGCGCCGCTTGCGGGCATGGTTATCTTTGCCGCTTGCGGTCCTTTTGGTGCCGATGTTGATGCCACCGATGCGACTGGCGCATATCTAACGTCGTTGCCCATTTCTCAATGCGGATGGGGTTCTCATGTCGAACTCTTCGCATTCTCCAGCCAAGACACAGGCAGCGCCCAAGGCACGGTACGCAAAGTGACCAGCAAGCTGAATATAGTGAACACGAACATACTAATAGAATAAAAATAACCCGGTTTTCTCGAGCAAGATGCCCCAGAAGAGTATGGTGGGAAATTTATTCGTGAACGCGATCTTACTTTCCTGGCAACTGCGCATGCAAATCTCTGCTCCAACGCAATGATGCTATGATGAATCCAATGAATCCCACAGTAAACACCTGGCTATCTAATGCGCTAGCAATGCCCTTCAAGGCAACTAAACACGTCCATTCCAATCAAGACGAGGTGTACCGCATAGAAACTCAGTCGGCTACCTACTACCTAAAAATCTCCCGATCGCTAAGGGCTGAACGTGATAATCTAAACAAACTTGGTCCTATTTTGAACGTGCCCGAGGTGATCGACTTTTGCGATGCCCAACAGGATGACTATCTGCTTATTAGTGAGCTGCCCGGCAAAAATCTCGTAGAGCTTATTGGAGTGTTGCCTGAACGTACAGTCGTAGAGAAGTTTGCCGATGCCATCAGGCACCTGCATAGCCTGGACGCAACTAAAGTCTTTCCGGAGGCCGGTCCTGAAGATGTGCTCTTGCATGGTGATATGGCGCTGCCGAATATCATAGGTACAGACGAGGGAGACGTTGGCTACATCGACTTCGGACAGCTATCATTCGGCTCTCCAGAACTGGATCTGGCGGATGCACTATGGAGCCTGCAGAGAAATCTGGGCCCTGCTTACGGTGAGCTATTCTTAAAAAAGTACGGGCCAGTGGCCATTACTCCTACAATAAAGAAAGCGCTTGATTACAGGCATGTTGATAGCTAGTTCGATTCCTGTCGCCTCCCTAGGGTAAGGTGTTCGAACTTTCGGCCCGGACTGCTATAGTGATCCTATGAGTACTACAACTATTCCTATCAGTAATTTCAAGGCAGTTATTTTTGACATGGATGGAACCATGATTAATAACATGGCCTACCACCAAAAAGCTTGGCAAGAATTCTTAAAACGACACGGCATTGCCTTGACCGAAGATGAATTTCGCCATAAGATTTCCGGTAAGAAAAATGACCAAATTTTTGAGCTTGTCTTTGGGCGTAAACTCAATGAAGACGAAGAGCTACAGTATACCGAGGAAAAAGAATCGCTGTACCGAGAGCTATTCAAGCCTGATATCACCGAAATCGCAGGCCTCACTAATCTTATTGCTGCACTCCATGCCAAAGGTATCAAAACTGCTATTGCAACCACTGCTCCAGCAAAGAACCGTGACTTTGCATTGAAAGAGCTGGGCCTAGAAGGAAAATTTGAAGTTATCTTAGGTGATGAGCACGTTAGCAAAGGCAAGCCCCACCCGGAAATTTACGAGCTTACTGCTCAAAAACTTGGCGTGGATCCAGCCGAATGTTTAGTTTTTGAAGATTCGCCTCCTGGTGTTGCCTCTGGAAAGAGCGCGGGCATGACTGTAGTAGGGATTTTATCATCACATGCAGCTGACGAACTACACGACGCTGACTACGCGGTTGATGATTTCACCCACATACACATAGCCTAGCTTTTAGGACGAGACTGCAGGTATTCAAGCAGTCCATGGTGCAAGTGCTGTTGGCCATCCCAGACCACAATATTGTAGCCTTTAGGAAATTCGCTAGGGTCTTCTTGTCGAAAGTCGATAGAGCGAACGTCGTGCGGCAGTGCCTCGCTCATATGACGGTCGGTACCCCCACGAAGCTCGGAGAATTTATCACCCCAAATCTCAAGAGTTTCTTTGGGATCTTTTATGTCGTCTAACGTGAGCCCAACAGTAGAAAGTACGTTGGCATCTTCTAGGACACTCTTAATGACAGTCGTTTTAGAGATACCCTTCACCGCCATATCTATGGCGGTTGTCCCGCCCAGGCGAGGTGTTATCGGCAAATTTGCGGCATCAAATAATTCCTGGGCTCGTTCCATGACAGGTATGCGTAAGTCGCGTTGGCCGTGAGTAAAAGGAACTTCACGCTCGATTATTGCATGCTGTTCGTCCGAAAGGTCAAAAGCATTCGTAAGCTGCATAGTGATTTGTGAACCGCGGTCTTCGAACATAATGTCGTGCGGGTCGGTGCTTACAGTTTCTCGGAAGATTTGCTTTGGGCGAGTTGCGTGTGTCCTAAAGCCAAATTCCGCAATCAATTGGTCAACGGCGTCACGCCATGCTTGTTTCATCTCGGGCGTAAATAGCTTCTCGTATATGCTATAAAAAGGCTCATCCCGCAGCTCACCTGCTTTTGTGAACCCCCACACTTCTGAGCCGCTACAATGCGCCACCAGAATATTTTGTCGCAGACTGGGCTCAATGTAGTCAATAATATTAGTTTGCATATTTTTGAGCCAACCGCCACTAACCATAAATAGTTTGTATCCTTCTGATAAAAACTTGGACAGCTCTTTGATCATCTCAGGATCGGCAGGCGTGTAAACATCAGCAATAGTTTCATCTACATCAGAGATTGCAAGTTTGAGCTTAGTGTTCCACGATATTGACGGCTTATTCATACGAAGCAGTGTAGCACGTATCTGTTAGAGTTCGAATTTAGTACACTTCAGAAAGTGGGTATAAGAGACTATTTCTTATCGTACGGAAGAATCAGTGAATAGTGTTTCATACTATAGAGCAAGAGCATACCCAAAGCGATGCCAAGTACGCCAGCAATAGCGTCGCGCCAATCGCGGGTGTTAAGAACCGGAATCACAAACTCGAACAGTACATTGGCGGCAAGTAGTGCCGCAGCCCACATGAAGACAATACGATTGGCGTGCTTGTCATAAGGATTCGATAGGCCCGCGACAATAATGAGCAAGAAGCTAATGCAGAAGTTACTCATATAGTGATATAGCTGAAGATTGTCAATGAGAGGTATGTGATTCCAAAAACTGTAGTCGCCTCTTGTAAGCATCAGCCACGCTACAATAGCCAGCGTCAAGAAGTAAACAATACTACCGGTTGTTGTAAACGTAAATCGTGAAGAGTTCTTTTTCCAATTGTGCATGTAGGCAGATTATATCATTGTCGTTGACAACATGAGCAGCGTACACTATATTAGTGAATGGTTATTCATTAATGGAGATGCATATGGCTCGTCCTAGAACCATTTCGGACCAAAATATTATCACGGCTGCTTACGAACTGCTCATGGAGCGTGGCCTCGATGGCTTGACCTTTGAGACTCTCTCGGAGCGAGTGGGTATCGTCCCTGCGGCTCTCGTACGGCGGTTTGAGCGGAAGCAAAAACTTATCGCACAAGTAGATAATTATGCCCTCGCGCTGACTAACAGTAAGGTCGCAGAGGCGCTCGAAAAAACTGCTTCGCCTGTCGAGGCTATTATCGCCCAGTTTACAACTGAGCTGGCATTTGCCACGACGCTCGAGCGATTTGCAAATGGCCAAGAATTTCTGTTGATGGATCTGCGTAGCGAGGAGCTATATAACAATTACCAAGCCTCATTCGAACAGCGGCATCAGCAAGTGGTAGAACTTTTGCAAATAGCCGAAGCAGCTGGTGAATTAACTGGCATCAACGATGCCCCTCGCCTCGCCCGTCACCTGGCGCTCATTGCGCACGGCGCGGGTCATGTATGGGCGATGGCTCAAGAAATGTCAATCGAAGAGTACATACGGCAACATGTAATGCTCGCATTGCAGCCGTACCGTCTCAAGGTTAAAAAATAATAAGTGGAATTCCACAAGGAGATTATCAATGAAAAGTAACTTTGTATTTATCAATATGGCAACCAAAGATGTAGCCGCGGCTCGTGAGTTTTATAGCACACTAGGCTTTGAGATCAACACAGCGTACAGCACCGAGAATAATGTGTTTATTGTTATCGCACAAAACGTACAGCTAATTCTTGGTGAAGAAGCGTTCTTTAAGCAAATTGGTGAGTCACGCGACTTTGTAGACGCTACAAAGATGACCGAGGCAAGCATTGCGATGTCTGCTGGTAGCCGTGAGGAAGTTGACGAACTGTTTGAAAAGGCTATCGCAGCTGGCGCTACGCCGTTTGGCGATGTCATTGAGGAAAAAGAAATTGGCCTGTACGCCCGTGCCTTTTCTGACCTCGACGGTCACAAAATAGATATCAACTACATGCCTGCCTAGTAGGCAGGAAAAATTACCCATGATGTCCCAGCAGAATTTTGACTGCAAAAAAGACTTCATGTGCGTACTGGATTACTGATTGCCACGATATTCCGCTATACGTAACTGACGAGAAATCGTAGCTAATCTATTGAACTAACAAGCTCCAGTAGCGTAGATTGCAGCTTGCCGTTACTTGCGACAAAGCCGTTCATCGGCTGGTCGTAGCGTTGGCTATTGCCGTCAAGGTCGGATGTCGTTCCACCCGCTTCTTCGATTACGATAGCAACGGCCGCGGCATCCCATGGTTTTGTACCGCTAAAGATCACACCACCGTATTCGCCGATTGCCACAAGCATACCGGCATACACAACTGAACATATTGTCGTAGCTTGGGCGCCTTGCTCAATAAGAGTATTTTTCAAGCTATTGAGATTACGGTGGTATCCACGCCAGCTTTGTACCTCGATAAGTGTTTGATTGACGCTCGTCGCGTCCGAGACGCGCACGGGGGCGCCATTGAGTGTGGTGCCTGCGCCTTTTTCGGCTACAACCATTCGATCCATGATTGGGTCGTAGATAACACCTAAAATAGGAACGCCGTTTTCAGTGAGCGCCAACGAAAAGGCAAAGATAGGCACGCTGTGCGAAAACGGAATAGTGCCATCGATTGGATCAAGCACCCACGTATACTGTGCATCTGATTCCAGATTGTGCGATCCTTCTTCGCCAAGCACGGCATGATCAGGAAATTCTTTTGAGATAGTGCTGATGACCAGCTCGTTAATGGTTGTGTCAGAAACGGTGAGCGGCGTGTTGTCTTCTTTCCACTCCTTGGTCATGCCCAGTTTGATGTTCTTGAGCATGATGTCGCCAGCCTGTCGGGCTAGCGCACATGCGATATCGCGGTATGTGGTAGTCATGCGAATACTATACCGTTGTTAATGACTCGAGAGAAGCCTGTTTTTTCTGATATCATGTATCCATGAACGAACCCTGCTTTTACCGTGTGAGTGTCAAAGGAATTGTA
>Ga0157371_10000601_pt1 | contig 42868 bp, 38 predicted proteins | sample C45metaG_FD_113462 | JGI IMG/M metagenome (GOLD analysis project Ga0157371, IMG submission 113462) | Corn rhizosphere microbial communities from Kellogg Biological Station, Michigan, USA - C4-5 metaG | ecosystem: Host-associated > Plants > Roots > Rhizosphere > Soil | place: USA: Michigan... | reverse complement strand
CTCATCCCTCATCCCCCGCCGCTCGTCGCGCCTTCAGATACCCCGGATATCCACCGTCTTCTCGTTCGTCATCAGGTCGACGACCCGGCAATCGGCGCACATGCGGAGCCGCGCGAGGCTGTCCTCGCCCGCGAACATCGAATGCGTGCGCAGGCGCTCGACCATCGCAAGCACCAGCTTCTCTGTGCCCATCGGCTTGCCGCAGCGCGTGCAGTTGAACATCACCGCCTCGTTCAGCACGCGGGGCGCGCGCGCCTCGGGCGTCAGGTCGAGCTGCGGCACCAGCGCGATCGCGTGCTCGGGACACGTGCTGGCGCAAAGACCACACTGGACGCAGTTGCTTTCGATGAAGCGAAGCTGCGGCGTCTCCGGATTGTCGAGCAGCGCCGCCTCGGGGCACGATGCCACGCAGGCGAGGCACATCGTGCACCGATCGCGGTCGACGGCGATCGCGCCGAACGGCGCCCCCGCGACGAGCCGAATCGTTCGTTGCGGCACGGGCGCGTGCTGCGCGAGATGGTCGAAGGCGAACGCGAGCGTCCGCCGCTTGTCGGCGGTCACGGCGAACGTGGCCGCGATCCGCGGCGGCAACGCGGGCTGCCAGTCCCACAACTCGGTCCCGGCATCCGCGGCGCGCGCGTCGATCAGGCGGAAATGCTCGCCCTGATACCCGAGCGCGTTCGCGATCGTCTGAGCGATCGACATCTGGAACCGAAGGGCATCGAGGTATTGCGGTGCCTCGCGGCCCGTGGCGAGCACCGCGACGCCGGCCGCGCCCCATGCGAGCGCGGCGAGCCACAGGTCGATGCCGACCGATGCGATGTGATGGACTTCGATGGGCAGGATGCGCGCCGGCAGGCCGCGGCCATGGCGCGCGAGCGCGGCGAGCAAGGGCTCGGCGCCTGCCGCGTGCAGCAGCAGCCCCGCATCGCGCCCGCCAGCGCGCTCGAACGTGCCGAGCAACGTGCGCATGCGCGTGCCGATGTCGGCCGCCGTCGGGTACACATACGTGATCGCACCCGACGGACACACTGTCGTGCACGCGCCGCAGCCCATGCAGAGATGCGGCTCGACGGCGACGTGATCGCCGTCCGGACGGATCGCGAGCGTCGAGCAGACGTCGATGCACTGCGTGCAGCCGGGCTTCTGCGAGCGGCTGTGCGCGCAGATCGACGGCTTGTACGCGAAGTATTTCGGCTTCTCGAACTCGCCGATCGAAAGCGCGAGCTCGGCGGCCACTTTGGCCTGCGCGAGCGGGTCGGCCCCAGGCGCAAAATAGCCCTGCGGCGGCTGATGCTGTTTGAACCAGCGCTCGGACTGCAAGTCGAGCACCGAGTCGAAACGCGCGCTGCGCGCGCTGTCACGCCGGTCGAAGTCGATCGCACCGATCGCCCCGCACGCGGCGACGCACGCGCGGTGGTCCTTGCAGCGGTCGAGATCGACCTGGAGATTCCACGAGATCGCATGCTCCGGACACGCGGACACGCAGGCGCCGCACCGCGTGCACAGATCGAGGTCGATCGGGTTTTCCTGCGACCACTCGGCGTCGAAGGCGCCGAGCCAGCCGCTCAAGCGGGTGATCCGGCCCGACAGGACCGGGAACGCGCGTGCAGACGGCAATTCGCCATCGCGCGCCACCTCGGTCGCGAGCACGGTGACCGAAAGCGTCGGCGCGAGCGCATCGGCCCAGCGCAGCGCAGCGTCGAGCGGCCCGACGATCAGCAACTGGCCGGACGATTCGTAGGCGACGCTCGGCACGGGCTCGGGGTCCGGCAGCGCCGCGGCGGCGATCAGCGCGGCAATCTTCGGCGTCGCGTGCCGCGCCTCGGCCGACCAGCCGGCGGTTTCGCGGATGTTCACGAAACGGATCGTCGCGACGTTGCCGGATTCCTCGGCGATCTCGCCGAGCAGCCTGCGCTCCTGCGTGCACGCGACGAGCATGTCGCCGCGCGCGTCGGCCTTGAACCGCGCGAGATCGTGCTGACACATGGCCTTGTGCAAGTGCGGCACGTCGACGCCCGCCTGGGCGAGCGCCTCGCGGTCGAGCGGCATCGTGCCGTTGCACGTGCAGAGGGAGAGCGTCTTGTCGGCGATCATGCGGCTTCGGGCTTCGCTTTCGTGGCTGGCATCGCATCGTCCTGCGAGTGCGTGATGGGCGGCACTGCATCGTCCTGTGGGTGCACACCGGGCAGCACCGCGGCGACATCCTGCCCTTCGGCGTCCGGCCCGGCCGCCGCTTCGGACCCGGCATCGCGCGCGGCCGCGCGAAGTTCTTCCTCGGGAATGTCCTCGACGTGCCCTTCGGCCGTCACGCGCGTCGCAGGTGGATTGAAGATGTAACGTGCCTGCGCCAGCGTGCGGACGATCGCGGGATCGAGCGGGTCGGGCTTCGAGTAATCGTCGATGTAGACGTCGAGGCCGTCCATCACGTTGAAGCGGGGATCGCTGAACAGCTTCTTCAGCGCGCCGCGCTTCAGCGATTCGTCGACGCCGGGCTGCATGAACGCCTTGAAATCCGAATCGATGCCGAGCGTATCGATCGAGGGCAACGCAGACGCCGGCGGCAGCGAAGACGCCGGCGCCCGCGCGGCCGCATCGGTTGCCAGCGGCGTCGCGGACGCGGGCTTCGCATGCGGATGAGTCGCCGGCACGTCAGCGCCGGGGCTGCCGGGCGCGTCAGCCCTGCGCTCCTCGACCGGCGCGGCCGTGACATTTCTGCGCTCCTCGACCGGCGTGGCCGTGACAGTCGCCGTACCCGCCGCGGCCTGCGCCATTTCACCAGGCTGGGCATTCGCGCGCGGCACGGCGCGCGCCGCCGCCTTGCGCTGCGACCAGCGGCGCAGCGAGAAGCCCTTGTCTTCGGTGGGGTCGACAGGTTTCATGTCAGCGGCGAGACGCCTTGGCGCCGGCGGCCGCGTCGCCGACCGGATCGTTGCGTTTGCGCTTCTTGCGCGGTTCCGGCTTGTAGTGCTCGGCAACGAACGCCCGCATCCACTCGGCGACCTGCGGCGGCATCGGCGCGCCGTCCACCTGCTCGCTTGCGTCCATGAAGCGGCTGGCTTCGTTGTAGGAGAGCGTCGCCAGCACCGGGCGGGCGGGCGGCATGCCGCCGTCGTCGAACATGCGCCACATCACGAAAATGCGCGGTTCGGGCGCGGTGATATTGAGGAAATAGCCTTCGGCCTCCGTCGGGTGCAGCTCGAGCTCGAATCCCTTGCAGCGCCAGCGATTGCCGCTCGCGTCCTCCGGCATCGTCTCGCAGGCTCCGGGTACGAGGTCTCGCGGCGCGGGCGCACCGGCACGCGGCGCAACGATTTCGACTATCGCCGGCTGCCAGCGTTCGCTTGCCCACCGGTTCGCGAGCGGAACCCGCTCCATGATGACGTCGATGGCCAGGGTCTGCGGCCTCATCTCCCTCCTTTTATCGCACGTTCAACCGAACAAACGAACGGCATGGCCGATCATACCTCCGTGCGCCGATCGCCGTTCGTCGCTCTGCTAACATGAACTGCAGACAGCACGCGAACAAACCGCTTCCATGGCCTCCGTGATTCCGCTCACCGACCTTCGCACCGTGTCCACGGTGGACACGCGCGAGGCGTTCGTGCGCGCCGCTGCGCAGCACACGGCGCCGGCCGCGGATGCGCCCCCGGTCGACACGCGTGGCCGGCTTCTCCACGACCTGCGCATTTCGGTCACGGACCGCTGCAACTTCCGCTGCGTGTACTGCATGCCGAAGGACGTTTACGGCCGCGATTTCCCGTTCCTGCCGCATACGGCGCTGTTGACGTTCGAGGAGATCGCGCGCGTCGCCGGCATCTTCGTGCAGCTCGGCGTGCGCAAGATCCGCCTCACCGGCGGCGAGCCGCTGCTGCGGCGCAATCTCGAGCGGCTCGTCGGCATGCTGGCGGCGCACGGCGGCGTCGATCTCACGCTGACGACGAACGGGGCGCTGCTCGCGAAAAAGGCGCGCGCTCTGCGCGACGCCGGGCTCGCGCGCGTCACCGTGAGCCTCGACGCGCTCGACGACCCGACGTTCCGGGCGATGAACGACGTCGACTTCCCCGTCGCGCGCGTGCTCGAAGGCATCGATGCCGCGCAGGCGGCCGGCCTCGGGCCCATCAAGATCAACGCGGTGATCAAGCGCGGCATGAACGAGCACGCGATCGTGCCGCTCGCCCGTCATTTCCGCGACAGCGGCCACATCGTCCGCTTCATCGAGTACATGGACGTCGGGCACACGAACGGCTGGCGGATGGAACACGTCGTCCCCGCGGCGGAGATCGTCGCGGCGATCGACGACGAGTTCCCGCTGGACCCGGTCGACCCGAACTACACGGGCGAAGTCGCGCAGCGCTGGCGCTATCGCGACAATGGGCACGAAATCGGCGTCATTGCATCGGTGACGCAGGCGTTCTGCCGCGATTGCACGCGTGTGCGCCTCGCGACCGATGGCAAGTTGTACACGTGCCTGTTCGCCGACGCCGGCTACGACCTGCGCGCGTTGTTGCGCGAGCCGTATTCCGATGCGCAGATCGCCAATGCGATCACCGCGATCTGGCAGCGGCGCGCCGACCGCTATTCCGAGATTCGCACGGCGAACACGCCGAAACCCTCGCGGATCGAGATGTCGTATATCGGTGGCTAGGATGCTTCTCACACACGCGGCGCGGCCCGCGACGTTCAACGTCACCGCCGTCGACGAGCACGGTGCCGCGCGCGACGTCCCGATCGCCGGCGAGCATCCGCTGACGCTGTATGTCGACAAGCAGGAAATTCTGACGCTGATGACGCTCGGCGGCGCGCCCGAGGCGCTGGCGATCGGCTACCTGCGCAACCAGCGGCTCGTGCAGCGGCTCGACGAGATCGTCGCCGTGCAGGTGGACTGGGAAACCAACTCGGTCGCCGTGAAGACGCGCCACGGCCTCGCCGATCTCGCGGCGAAGACCGCGAAGCGCACGAAGACCAGCGGTTGCGGACAAGGCACGGTGTTCGGTGACCTGATGGAGGACATCGACAGCGTCACGCTGCCCGCTGACGCGACGCTCACGCAGGCGGCGCTCTACGATCTGCTCGACAAGGTGCGCGTGCACGAGACGATCTACAAGCAGGCCGGTGCGGTGCACGGCTGCGCGCTCGCGGCCAACCGCGGCGCGCAGACGGACATCCTGATGTTCGTCGAGGACGTCGGCCGCCACAATGCCGTCGACGCGATCGCGGGCCAGATGTGGCTGGACGGCGAGGACGGCGCCGACAAGATCTTCTACACGACGGGGCGCCTCACGTCGGAGATGGTGATCAAGGCTGCACAGATGCGCATTCCGTTCCTCGTGTCGCGCTCGGGACTCACGCAAATGGGCCACGAGATCGCGCAGAAGGTGCGGATGACGATGATCGGGCGCGCCACCAACCGTCACTACCTGCTCTTCACCGGTGCCGAGCGCTTTCGCGCGCCGGCGCGGGCGGCCGCTGCGGCCGCTGGCTGACGAGCAAGCGGAGCGCGATGACCATCCCGCGGTCCGACATAACCGGCGTCGTGTTCGCAGGCGGCCAGGGTCGGCGGATGGGCAGCGTCGACAAAGGACTCGTCGAGCTCGATGGCCGTGCGCTCGTCTTGCACGTGATAGAGCGCCTCGCGCCGCAAGTCGGCGCGCTGGTCGTCAATGCCAACCGCAATCGCGAGCGCTATGCGGCATTCGGCATTCCGGTCGTCGCCGATGCGATTCCCGATTACGCGGGCCCGCTCGCCGGGTTGCACGCCGGCTTGACCGCCGCTGCCACGCCGTACGTCGTGACGAGCCCGTGCGACTCGCCGTTCCTGCCCGCGGATCTCGTTGCACGCCTTGCGCATGCGTTCGACGAGGCGCCGCTCGATCTCGCCGTCGCGCGCACGTTCGAACAGGCGCACCCGGTGTTCTCGCTCGTGCGCCGCGACGTGCTGCCGCATCTCGCGGCGTTTCTCGAGGGCGGCGGCCGCAAGATCGACGCGTGGTACGCGACGTTGCGCGTGGCCGAAGTGCCGTTCGACGACGAAGCGGAGGCATTCCGCAACATCAACACCGCGGCGGAACTCGCCGCGAACGCGAGCAAGGCTGCCGATGGAACCCGTCCGCACGCTGCGTGAGCTGTCCTGCGCCGACGACTACGACCCGAACTCGCTGCAGGTCGAGCGGGCACGCGCGCTGATCCGGCAGTTCCTCGAGCCCGTCACTGCCGTCGAGCGCGTGCACGTTCGCGCCGCGCTCGGACGCGTGCTCGCGGCGGACGTCGAGTCGCCGATCGACGTGCCCGGACACGACAATTCCGCGATGGACGGCTGGGCCGTCCGCTTCGCCGACCTCGACCCTGCCGGAACGACGCTGCGGCGCGTCGGCGAATCGTTCGCAGGCAAGCCGTTTTCCGGTGCGCTCGCTCGCGGGGAAACGGTGCGCATCTTCACCGGCGGCGTGATGCCGCAAGGTGCCGACACGGTCGTGATGCAGGAGCGCGCGACCGTCACGGCGGACGGCGTGCGCATCGCTGCAGGCGCTGTTTCGAAGGCGGGGCAGAACCGCCGCTTCGCGGGCGAGGACGTGAAGCGCGGAGCGACGGTGCTTCGCGCCGGCCAGCCGGTACGCCCCGCAGAGATCGGCGTTCTGGCTTCGCTCGGTATCGCCGAGGCGCCGGTCTATCGCCGGCTTCGCGTCGCGTTTTTCTCCACCGGCGACGAGCTGCGCGCGATCGGTCAGGAGCTCGGCGCCGGCGAGGTGTACGACAGCAACCGCTACACGCTGTACGGCATGCTGACCCGCCTCGGCTGCGACGTCATGGACATGGGCGTCGTGCCCGACGTCCCGCGGGCGCTCGAGCAGGCCTTTGCGACGGCCGCGGCGGCGGCCGATGTCGTGATCACGTCGGGTGGCGTCTCAGTGGGCGAAGCCGATTACGTCCGCGACCTGCTCGGCAAGCTCGGCGAAGTGCTGTTCTGGAAGATCGCGATGAAGCCGGGACGGCCGCTCGCGTACGGGCGGATCGGCAACGCCCATTTCTTCGGCCTGCCCGGCAATCCGGTGGCGGTCATGGTGACGTTCTACAACTTCGTGCGCGACGCGCTGCTGATCCTGCAGGGGCGCCGCGACGTCGCGCCGGTGCCGACGTTCAAGGCCGTGCTCGCAAGCCCGATCCGCAAGGCGCCGGGACGCACCGAGTTCCAGCGCGGCGTCCTGACCACGCATGCAGATGGCGGGTACGCGGTGCGCACGACCGGCGAGCAGGGATCGGGCATCCTGTCGTCGATGGCGCACGCGAACTGCTTCATCGTGCTGCCGGTCGAGGCCGGCGACCTCGAGCCCGGAGCGCCGGTCGACGTGCAACTCCTCGAGGGGCTGATCTAGCTGCCGGTCAGTAGTAGCGCGTGACCACACCGCGGTCGATCGCGTCGATGCGCCGCTCGAGGTCGAACACGTCCGATGCGCCGGCGAGATACGCTTCCCGATCTTTCTGCATCTGGCGCCAGAACCAGGCGTCGAGACGATCCAGCAGCGTCACCCGCGGCGCGCGTTCCTGCGACGCGGGCCGCACGGCCGGCGCAGCAGGGCGAGGCGCGTACCTGCGGTGCTGCGGCCGCGGCGGAACGCCCGCGATGGCCGTGTACAGTTGTCCGAAGATGCTGTAGTTGAAGTACGTTTCCGCCGCGGTCGGCGTGTCGTGGCTTCCCATGACTTTCTCCTGCTCGCGCCTCGTGGGCGCCGTTAGTCGAAGCGTGCGAAGACTTTATTGCATCGCACAATGACAACCTAGGGCTGCCGCAGATCGAAGTCAAATCGCCCTTTTCGATCAAAGTCATAGATTATTCGGATAGCTCGGTGAGCGATACTGCGCAGCAGCAAAATCGCGTGCAATATCAACCGCTTCGACGGCCGCGCTGATGGAGCTCTACCAGCTGCGCAGCTTCGTCGCGGTGGCCGGGCTCGGTCAGCTGACGCGGGCTGCCGAGCGGCTGCACCTGAGCCAGCCCGCGGTCTCGGCGCAGATCAAGGCGCTCGAAGACGAGCTCGCCGCCGCGCTGTTCGAGCGCGGTGCCGCCGGCATGACGCTGACGCCCGCCGGGCGCCATTTGCTGCCTCATGCCGAGCGCGTGCTGGCGGCCGCCCAGGCGCTGCTGGCCGAAGCGCAGTCACTGCGCGGGGAGGTGACGGGCCGGATCAGGCTCGGCACCGTCGGCGACCCCGAGCTCACGCGGCTGCCCGACGTGCTGCGCCGTGCCGTCGACTGCTTTCCGCTGCTCGAGATCGACGTGCGGCACGAGGTCTCGGGCGCCGCATTCGCCAAGGTGCGCGACGGCGAGCTCGATGCGGCGTTCTATTACGGCGGCCTCACGCATCCGGCCGTCGCGGCGTTGCCGCTCGCGCGGCTCACGTTTCGCGTCGTCGTCCCGGCGGCGTGGGCCGAGCGGCTCGCCGGCGCCGACTGGGACGCGATCGCCGCGGAGCCGTGGATCATGACGCCGGCGATCAGCACGCATCACGCGCTGGCGACGGAGCTCTTCGCCGCGCACGGCGTCGTGCCGGTCCGGCAGGTGGAGGCCGATCACGAGGCGGTGATCAGCTCGCTGGTGGCCGCTGGCGTGGGGGTCGCGCTGCTCCGCGAGGAAATGGCGACGGCGGATGCGGTCCACGGCGACATCGCGGTCTGGGGCGACACCCGCCTCACCGCCACGTTATCGTTCATCCATCGGCGCGAGCGCGAGCTCGAGCCGGGGATCGGTGCGCTGCGCGACGTTGTGCGCGACGTGTTCCCGGCGCCCGAATCCGCGCGGCGAGGCAAGGACTGAGGACGCAGCGGCGCGGCGACTGATCGGGCCGTAAGGCGGAGCCGCCGGCACACGACTCTAGCGCAGGAGGGGCAGGCCGCAGTTGCGCAGGCAAGGAACGGCCCCTGCCTCGTGGAATCCAATCACGGACGAACCACCGGAGAGGCATCGAATGAATCGCCGTTCATGGCTGCAGGGAATCGCCGCCGCGCTGACGATCGGCGCGGGCGTGACAAGCACGCGGGCCGATAAACGAGCGCCGGCCGACGCCGTCGACATCAAGGCGCTGCAGCGCGACTGGAAGAAGCTGCTCGCGAAAGACGCCAAAATCGCCACCGACGCGACGCCGGTCAAGAAGAGCGACGAGGAGTGGCGCAAGACGCTCGACCCGGCGGCGTACACAGTGCTGCGCCACGAGGGCACCGAGCGGCCGTTCTCGAGTCATCTGAACGGCGAGCATCGCCCGGGCGTGTTCGTTTGCGCCGGCTGCGCGCTGCCGCTGTTCACGTCGGCGATGAAGTTCGAGAGCGGCACCGGCTGGCCCAGCTATTTCACGACGATTCCCGGCGCCTTCGCGACCAGCAACGACACGAAGCAATTCATGCTGCGCACCGAGTATCACTGCGTCAAATGCGGCGGCCATCACGGCCACGTGTTCGACGACGGCCCGCCCCCGACGGGCCTGCGCTATTGCAACAACGGCGTGGCGCTGCGGTTCATACCGTCGCAAGCCTGACGCACTGCGCTTCGCACGTCCGGCAGCGGGGTCCCCGCCCGGTTGCGACCGCACTGCGCGGCGGCGACCGCGCTGCCCGGCGGCGACCGCCGCGATTCTCGCGATTCTTGATTCGCGTCACTTGACACCCCCGGATCGCCCGAAGAGAATGCGAATCGTTCGCATTCCACACATCGGGGATCCATCATGCAGCGTAAGGTCCGCACGCGGCTCGTCGTCGCGCTCGCCGCCGCAACAACCGCCCTTCCGGCGCTCGCGCTCGAATACCCGATCGGCCGGCCGCAGAACGTCGCCGGCATGGAGATCGCCGCCGTCTATCTGCAGCCTGTCGAGATGGAGCCGGAGGGCCACATGCGCAAGGCGGCGGACGCCGACATGCACATCGAGGCCGATATCCACGCGCTCGCGAACAATGCGAACGGCTATCCCGAAGGCGCGTGGATCCCGTTCCTGCAGATCCGTTACGAGATCACGAAGCTGCCTTCCGGCGAGAAGATGACCGGCGACTTCATGCCGATGGTGGCGAGCGACGGCCCGCACTACGGCGACAACGTGAAGCTCGCGGGCCCTGGCAAATACAAGCTCAAGTACACGATCTATCCGCCGAACGCGAAAGAGAACGCGATCGGCCAGCACTTCGGCCGCCACATCGATCGCGCGACCGGCGTGCGTCCGTGGTTCAAGACGTTGGACGTCGAGTGGGAGTTCACGTACGCCGGCGTCGGCAAGAAAGGCGGCTACTGACGATGCGTGCGTGCGCGACCCGGGCCGGCGCGGCCCGCGCGGTCGGCTGCGCGCTCGCCATCGCGCTCGGTGCGGCAGCCGTGCCCGCCCGCGCAGACGACGCCGCGCTGCTCGCCGAAATTCGCAAGCTTGCCGAGCGCGTCGAGAAACTCGAGCAGCGCAATCGCGAGCTCGAGCGACGGCTCGAGTCGACGCAGTCGACCGAGTCGCGCGTCCAGGCGCTCGAGAACGCGCAGGCGCAGACCGAGCGCGCGCTAGCGACCGAGCAGCTGAGCGAGCGCGAGCCGGAGCTCGCCACTCGCCTCAAGGCGATCGAGACGCAAGCGCTCGGCATGCAGAAGCAGGCGCGCCAGATCGAAGCGCTCGAAGGCATCGGCGTGAGCGCCAGCCTGACGGGCGTCGTGCAGCAGGTGAACGGACGCGGTGCGGCGGAAGGCGAGCGCGATTCGCGCGCGAGCTACCGCGGCGACGTCGCGATCACGCTGCCCGGCGGCGAGATGGGCGACGTCGAAGGCAAGATCTTCGCGCACCTGCGGTTCGGGCAAGGCAGGGGCGTACAGCTGCGTCCGACGTACACCAGCACGCCGAACACGACGGCGTTCCAGACGGCCGCAAGCCCCGACGATGCGTATGCGATCGTCGCGGAGGCCTGGTACCAGCTGACCGTTCCATTGCCGGCCGGCGGATTCAAGCCCGACTCGCGCGAGCGGCTCGAGATCACCGCGGGCAAGATGGATCCGTTCCTGTTCTTCGACCAGAACGCGGCGGCCGACGACGAGACGGCACGCTTCCTGAACAACGCTTTCGTGCACAACCCGCTGCTCGACTCGGGGGGCGACGTCGGCGCCGACAGCTATGGCTTCTCGCCGGGCGTGCGCGTCGCCTACGTCAGCGAGCGCGACAAGCCCGACTCGTGGGAGGTCTCGCTCGGTGTGTTCGGTTCGGGCCCGGGCGCGGACTTCACCGGCTCGCTCGGCAATCCGTTCGTCATCGCGCAGCTCGAGACGACGCGCCGCTTTCTCCCGGGACTGCCGGGGACGTATCGGCTGTACGCGTGGCACAACGGCCGCGCCGAGGATTACACCGGCGCGACCGAGGACCACTCCGGCTGGGGCGTCTCCGCCGACCAGCGCGTCGGCGACGCAATCACGCTGTTCACCCGGTTCGGCGGCGAGATGCAGGGCCGCGTGCGCTTCGATCGCGCGCTGACGCTCGGCGCGGAAATCGGCGGCGACCATTGGGGCCGCGCCGCGGACGGACTGGGGCTCGCGGCCGGATTCCTCCGCACCAGCAGCGAATATCGCGACGCGACGTCCGACGGTGCGCTCGCCGGCTACGCCGCCTCGGGCACCGAGCGCATCGCCGAGCTCTATTACCGCTGGCGCGTCAACGATCACTTCGACGTCTCGCCGGACCTGCAGTGGATCTGGCGCGCCGGCGGCAATGCCGCGGCGCCCACGATCTTCGTCGGCGGCGTGCGCGCGCGGGTGGGATTCTAGAAAGGTTCGATGCCGTCGATTCCACGCCTGTTCGCGGTCGCGATCGCGCTCGTCGTGCTGCTCGCGCTGGCCGTGCGCGCCGCGGCCGCGGACCTGCCGACGTTCGCGGTGAACCTCACCGGCGAGCGCATCGATCCCGCACGCCTCGAGGTTCCCGCGGCGACGAGGGTCAAGTTCACGCTGCGCAACACGAGCCGCGGCGCGGTCGAGTTCGAGGGACGCGATGTCCGCGTCGAAAAGGTGCTCGGGCCCGGTGTCGAGTCGTTCGTCGTGCTGCCTCCGCTCAAGCCCGGCACGTATCGCTTCTTCGACGAATTCCATCCGGACATCCCCGACATGCTGGTGATCGCGAAGTAGCGTCCGTCGATGACGACGATTCCGATCACGCCGCTGTCGCGGTCATCGCCCCGCGGCGCGCTCGCGCGAATCGGCGACGCGCTGCGGCGTCACCGCGGGCCCATTCTCGCGCTGCAGTGGGTGATCGTCGCCTTCTACGCCCTCCTCGTCGTCGTGCCCGCATTCCTGCCGCTTCCGCAGTCCGGCTCGAGCATCGTCTCGGACCTCACGCTGTTCGCGCAGTTCGCATTCTGGGGCATCTGGTGGCCGTTCGTCATCGCGAGCACGATGCTGCTCGGCCGTGCCTGGTGCGGCCTGTTCTGTCCCGAAGGAACGCTGACCGAATTCGCGAGCCGGCACGGGCTTGGCAAGGCGATCCCGCACTGGATGCGCTGGAGCGGATGGCCGTTCGTCGCGTTCGCGATCACCACTGTCTACGGGCAGCTCGTCAGCGTCTACGAATATCCGAAGGCCGTGCTGCTCGTGCTCGGCGGATCGACGCTTGCGGCCGTCGCCGTCGGGTTCGTGTACGGCAAGGGCAAGCGCGTGTGGTGCCGGCACCTGTGCCCGGTGAACGGCGTGTTCGAGCTGCTCGCGAAGGTCGCGCCGCTGCACTTCCGCGTCGACGAGCAGGCGTGGAAGCGCTATTCGGCACGCGCGCCGAGCGTCGACTGCGCGCCGCTCGTCGACCTGCGGCACATGAAGAGCGCGTCGCCGTGCCACGCGTGCGGCCGCTGCAGCGGCCACCGCGGCGCCATCGCGCTCGCGGCGCGGTCGCCGAACCACGAGGTTCTTGCGTTCGCGCCGCGCGACGCCGGCGCGAGCCCGGCGCTGCTGTTGATCTTCGGCGTGCTCGGGCTGGCGCTCGCGGCCTTCCAGTGGACGGTGAGCCCGTGGTTCGTCGCGCTGAAGCAATCGCTCGCGCAATGGCTGGTCGAGCACGATTGGCTCGCGCTGCTCGACGATCGAACGCCGTGGTGGCTGCTGACGAACTACCCGGAGGCGAGCGACGTGATGACGTGGCTCGACGGGCTTTGCATTGCCTTCTATCTGGCCGGATTCGCGCTGCTGTTCGGGGGCGCGACCCTCGCCGCGATGACCGGCGCGGCGCGGCTCGCGGGCGGCACGCGCTTCGACTGGAAGGCGCTCGCGATGGGGCTCGTGCCGATCGCCGGCGTCGGATTGTTTCTCGGCCTGTCGATGCTGACGCTCACGCAACTGCGTGCCGAGCATCTCGCGATTCCGTACGTCGGCACGCTCCGCGCAACGCTCCTGGCGGCCGGCCTCGCATGGTCGGCATGGCTCGGCACGCGCATCGTCTTCTCCGGAAATGCGCCGCGCAGTGCGCGCGCCGCAGCGCTCGCGCTCTACGCCGTGCCGCTCGTGCTCGCCGGCTGCAACTGGTACTACGTGCTCTGGCGGTGGTAACGGCCGGCGAGCCTCCGCGCGGAAGTTCGCTGGGCTAGACTCTGGCGCGTGGTCGAGCTGCGCACAGTCTCCAAATCGTTCGGCGGACCCGCGCCGCGGCGAATTCTGTCCGGCATATCGCTGTCCGTCGCACCCGCGCAATACGTCGCGATCGTGGGGGCATCCGGCGTCGGCAAGTCGACGCTGTTGAATGTCGTCGCCGGACTCGAGCCGATCGACTCGGGCTCGGTGGTCGTCGGCGGCGTCGACTATGCCGGACTCGACGACGATTCGCTGACGCGATTGCGGCGGACGCAAATGGGCTTCGTCTTCCAGGCCTTTCACGTGTTGCCCTATCTGACAGTTGCGGAAAACGTCGCGCTTCCGCTCGCGCTGCAGCAACGTGCGGGCGATGCCGAGCGCGAGCGCGTCGCGGCGATGCTCGCGGCCGTCGGGCTTGGCGACCGCGCCCGAAGCAGTCCGCGCGAGCTGTCGGGCGGCGAGCTGCAGCGTGTCGCGATCGCGCGCGCACTCGTGCACCGCCCGGCGCTGGTGCTCGCGGATGAGCCGACCGGGAATCTCGATCCGGAGAGTGCGCGCCAGGTGATCGCGTTGTTGCGCGACGCGGTCAGGAACAGCGGCGCGGCGTGCATCCTCGCGACGCATTCGCGCGCGGCCGCCGCGTCCGCCGACGTCGTGTATCGCCTCGCGCCGGACGGGCTCGTGGCGGCACGCGATGCCGACGTCGACTGAACCATCCGGACACGAGGCTCGTGCCCGCAGTCCTCTTCTGACATGCCGGGCGCATCGCTTGCGGTCGCACGCGCCGTAACGGGCGGTGCAGCGGCGCTCGCGAGCGGACGCACGCTCCTTGCCGTCCTCGCAATCGCCTCCGGCGTCGCGCTCGGCTATGCGGTCGCGCTGATCAATCGCGCCGCGGTGAACGAGCTCACCGCCGGACTCGCCACGCTTTCGGGGCAGGCCGACCTGCAGGTCCGCGGACCGCGCACCGGCTTCGCAGAGGCACTGTATCCGCAACTGGCGCGTCTCGACGGCGTCGCGGTTGCAAGCCCGGTCGTCGAAGTCGCAGCGGTCGTCGACGATCGCAGCGAGCCGCTCACGATCGTCGGTGTCGACGTATTTCGCGCGCTCGAGATCAATCCCGCGCTCGTGGCCAGCGCGGGCGATCGGCTCGACACGCTGCGCGGCGACACGCTGTTTCCGAGCGCCGCCGCGGCGGTCCGGCTCGGCGTCGGCGACGGCGACACGGTAACCGTGCGCGCGAGCCGCGGGGCGATACCGCTGCGCATCGCCGGCATCGCAGGCCCGAGCGCGGGCAGCGCCCGCTATGCCGTCATGGACATCGCCGCCGTGCAGGACGTGTTCGGCGTGCGCGGTCGCCTGACGCGCATCGATCTGCGCGCCGCGCGGGGCACCAACGTCGATGCATTGGCTCGGCGCGTGCAAGCCACGCTGCCGCCGGGCGTAATCGTTGCGCCGCCGGCCGAAGGCACCGCCGCGACGGCGCGAATCTCGCGTGCGTACCGCGTGAACCTGAACGTGCTCGCGCTGGTGGCGCTCTTCACCGGCGGCATGCTGGTGTTCGCCACGCAAACGCTCGCGCTCGCGCGCCGCCGCCCGCAATTGGCGCTGTTGCGCACGCTCGGACTGTCGCGCCGGCGGCTCGTGGGCGTCGTGATCGCCGAAGCGGCGCTGCTCGGCGCTGCCGGCGCGATCGCGGGCATCGCCGCGGGGCACGCACTCGCGTGGCTCGCGCTGCGGCGGTTCGGTCCCGATCTCGGTGCCGGTTTCTTTCGCGGCGGCGAAGTCTCTCCGGGCTTCGAGCCGTCGTCGATGCTCGTCTTCGCGGCACTCGGCGTCGCCGCCGCCATCGCGGGCAGCGCGCTGCCGGCGCGCGAGGCTGCGCGCGCGGCACCGGCCGCCGCACTGAAAGCCGGCGATGCCGACGTCGTTACGGCACACGCACGGTGGCGGGCGTGGGCGCTGATGGCGCTGGGCGCAGCGCTGACCGCATTCCCGCCCGTGGCCGGGTTGCCGATATCCGGCTATCTCGCGATCGCGGCGATCATCGTCGGCGGCATTCTCGCGATGCCGCAGGTCGCGCACCGGGTCCTCGCTGCGCTGCCGGTTTCGCGGCGCGTGCCGGTGCGCCTCGCGCTCGACTACCTGCGCGCGTCGCCCGGCCGCGTCGCCGCCATGCTGGCCGCGATGGTGGCAAGCGTCTCGCTGATGGTCGCGATGGCGATCATGGTCGCGTCGTTCCGGCAATCGCTCGACGACTGGCTGACGGCGATGCTGCCGGCCGATCTCTACGCACGCAGCGCATCGGACGCCGTCGCGTTCGACGCCGCCGATCGCGCCGCGATCGCACGGGTTCCGGGTGTCGCGCGTGTCGAGTTCATGCGGGCGACGTCGATCGTTCTCGACAAGGCGGCGCCGCGCGTGACGCTGCTCGCGCGCGACATCGATCCGCGCGATCCAGGCGGACGGCTCGCGCTCGTCGAGTCTGCGCCCGCACCCGCAACCGATGCGCCGCCCGCATGGATCAGCGAAGCCGTCGCCGACGCGAAGGCGGCCCGCCCCGGCGATCGGATCACCGTGCCGATCGGCGGCCGCGACGTTTCGTTTTCGGTTGCGGGAATCTGGCGCGACTACGTTCGCCAGCAGGGCGCGATCGTCGTCGAGCGATCGCGCTACGTTGCGCTCACCGGCGACGACGCGGTGAACGAAGTCGCGCTCTGGCTCGCGGACGGCGCGGACGTCGGCCGCATTCGCGACGCCATCGACACGATTGCGGGAGGCGCGTCGCAACTGACGATCGCGACGCCTGCGGATCTGCGCCGCCTGTCGCTTGCGGCCTTCGACCGCACGTTCGCCGTCACGTACGCGCTCGAAGCGGCCGCTGTCCTGATCGGCCTCGTCGGGCTGTCGGCGACACTCGTCGCCCAAACGCTGGCGCGCCGGCGGGAATTCGGAATGCTGCGCCACGTCGGCATGACGCGCGGGCAACTGCAGGCGATGGTCGCGATCGAAGGTGCGGCGCTCGCGGGGATCGGCACCGCGGCAGGCCTCGTGCTCGGCTTCGTGATCAGCCTGATCCTCGTGCACGTCGTCAACCGCCAGTCGTTCCATTGGGGCATGGACGTGCACGTGCCGTGGCGCGCGCTCGCCCTGCTTGCCGTCACGCTGGTCGTGCTCGCCACCGTGACCGCGCGCATCGGCGCGCGCAGCGCGACCGCGATCGGCGCGGTGCGCGCCGTGCGCGAGGATTGGTAAAGCCGCGTATTCCGCGATGCAGGCACTCCGATGCCACCGCGCGCATGTAGCGCGCAATCGACGATGAACCCCCTGCGCCGGCGGTTCCTGATCGCTCCGCTCGCGTTCCTCGCGTCGGCCGCGCGAAGCGACGTCCGCTATCCCGACGTGCAACCGGGCACCACGCTGACGTTTCCCGCCGACGAAGGCGCGCACCCGGAATTTCGCACCGAATGGTGGTACGTGACCGGTTGGCTCGAAGACGAGACCGCGCACGCGCTCGGCTTCCAGGTCACGTTTTTCCGCAGCCGTCCCGGAGTCGCCGAGGCAAGCGAAAGCCGCTTCGCGCCGAAGCAGCTGCTGTTCGCGCACGCGGCGCTCGCCGATCCCGGCGTGTCGCACCTGACTGTCGATCAACGCGCGGGCCGCGAAGGCTTCGGCCTTGCAAGCGCGACGAGCGGGCGCACCGACGTCCGAATCGGCGACTGGTCGCTCGTGCAGGACGACAAGCGCTATGCGGCTCGCATCGCTGCGCGGGACTTCACGCTCGACCTCGTGTTCGCGGCACGTGCGCCAATCCTGCTGCAGGGAGACCAGGGGGTCAGCCGAAAGGGACCCGATCCGCTCGACGCCAGCTTCTACTACAGCCGCCCGCAGCTGCAGGTCGAAGGCTCCGTCGAATCGGGCGCGCGCACGCGTCGCGTCACCGGCAGCGCATGGCTCGATCACGAGTGGTCGAGCCGATACTTGACGCGCGGCGCCGTCGGCTGGGACTGGATCGGCGTCAACCTCGACGACGGCGGCGCATTGATGGCGTTTCGCATCCGCGATCCGCGCGGCGAAACGCTGTGGGCGGGGGGCACGCATCGCGCCGGACACGGTGTGCGGCGCACGTTCGCTCCGGCGGAGATCGCGTTCCTGCCCCAACGGCGCTGGCGCTCGCCGCGCACCGGCATCGAATATCCGGTATCGTTCGAGGTGCGCGCCGGCGACGTCTCGCTGCTGCTCGAGCCGCTGTTCCCCGACCAGGAGCTCGACGCGCGCGCGGGCGTGGGTGCCGTTTACTGGGAAGGTGCGGTGCGCGCGACCGGACCGGGCGGCGTCGCGGGCCGCGGCTACCTCGAGCTCACCGGATACGCCGGGGCGCTGCGCATCTGACAGGACGCAAACGTCATGGCGACCACACGACGCGACGACGTCTGGGCAATGGGCGATCTCTACGAGCCCTATGTCGGGCGCTGGAGCCGTGCGGTCGCGAAAGAATTCTTGGCCTGGCTCGCGCTGCCCACCGATTCGGACTGGCTCGACGTCGGCTGCGGCACGGGCGCGTTGACGCGCATGATTGCCGAAAGCGCGCACCCGCGCTCAGTGATCGGCGTGGACCGCTCCACCGGCTTCGTCGCTTATGCGCAGGCGCGCGTCGGCGGCGGCCCGGTGCGCTTCGAGACCGGGGACGCGGAGGCACTGCCGCTCGTCTCGTCGACCATCGATGCGGCAGTCTCGGGACTCGTGCTGAATTTCGTGCCGCGACCGGCGCAGGCCGTCGCCGAGATGGCACGCGTCGCGCGGCCAGGCGGAATGGTCGCGCTGTATGTCTGGGACTACGCGGAGAAGATGGAATTGATGCGTCACTTCTGGGACGCGGCGGCGGCGCTCGATCCGGCGGCGCGCGACCAGGACGAAGGCATCCGCTTTCCGCTCTGCCGTCCGGAGCCGCTCGCGGAGTTGTTCGCACAAGCAGGCCTGCGCGACGTCGAGACGCGCGCGATCGACGTTCCCACGGTGTTTCGCGATTTCGACGACTACTGGTCGCCGTTCCTCGGCGGCCAGGGGCCCGCGCCGGCCTATGCGATGGCGCAGAACGAGGCGAAGCGCGATGCCTTGAAAGAACGCATCCGGGCCACGCTTCCGATCGCCGCGGACGGCACGATACCGCTAACGGCGCGCGCGTGGGCCGTTCGCGGGCACACGCCATAGAACGACACGCGCGACAGAGCAATATCGTTGACTGCGGCGCCAGCGAAGTCGCTGCACGTGACCCCGAAGTCAACGCCGATCCGCCGAGAACACGCCGGGTATGTCGCGCGCGAGCTGCAGCGCGCGCTTCAATTGCCCCACGCTCTCGACTTCCAGCGTGAACGCCATCCGCGCCTGATGATGGCGCGTCTGCGTGTTCACCGCCGTCACGTTGATCTTTTCCCGGGTCAACAGCTCGGAAAGGTCGCGCAGCAGCCCCTGCCGGTCGGTCGCCTCGACGACGATGTCGACCGGAAAGAGCTGCTCGCGCGGGGCGCCCCAATCCGCCTCGATCAGCCGCTCGGGCTCGCGCGCGCGAATGCGCTCGACGTTGACGCAGCCGGCGCGATGGATCGTGATGCCTTTGCCGCGCGTCACGAAGCCGACGATCGGATCCGGCGGCGCGGGCTTGCAACAACGCGCAAGGCCGGTCAGCAGCCGGTCGACACCCACGACGAGGATGCCGCTGCCGCTGCCGCTTGCGCGGCTGCGGCGCATGACCACTTCCGGCTCGGGCGGGGCCGCCGGCACGGCGGCGGGCGCGGCCACGGCGTTGATCGCCGTCTGCACGTGCTTGCTGTGGATCTCGTCGCGCGCGAACGCGGCGAACAGGTCCTCGGGCTTCGCGAAGCCCGCCTTCGCCGCCACCGCGTCGAGCTTGAGCGCGGTCTGACCGAGGCGCGCGAGCTCGCGCTCGACCATCGCCCGTCCCTGCGCGACGGTTTCCTCGTGCTGCTGCGCCTTGAACCATTGCCGCACCTTCGCGCGTGCGCGATGGCTTTGCACGTAGCCCAGGTCCGGATTGAGCCAGTCGCGCGAAGGCCCGCCCTGCTTCGCCGCGATGATCTCGACGCGCTCGCCGTTGCGAAGCGCGTAGTCGAGCGGCACCATCTGGCCGTCGACACGCGCGCCGCGGCAGCGGTGGCCGAGACTCGTGTGCACCGCGTACGCGAAGTCGATCGGCGTCGCGCCGCGCGGCAGGTCGACCACCTTGCCCTGCGGCGTCAGCACGTAGATCGAATCGGTGAACAGGCTGCTGCGAAATGCGGAAAGCCATTCGCCGCTGTCGGCGACGGCATCTTTCCAGTCGAGGATCTGCCGCAGCCACGCGATCTTGTCGTCGAAGCCTGCGTCGCGCTGCGGCGACGACGTGCCGCGCTCCTTGTAGCGCCAATGCGCGGCGACGCCATATTCGGAATGCCGGTGCATGTCGTGCGTGCGGATCTGCACCTCGAGCGACTTGCCCTCGGGGCCCATCACCGCGGTGTGCAGCGACCGGTAGTTGTTCGCCTTCGGCTTCGCGATGTAGTCGTCGAACTCACCCGGCAGCGGCGTCCACAGGTGATGAACGACGCCGAGCGCCGTGTAGCAGTCGCGCACCGAGTCGACCAGCACACGCACGGCGCGGATGTCGTACAGCGCGTCGATCCCGATCTGCTTTCGCCGCATCTTGTTGAAGATGCTGTAGATGTGCTTCGGGCGCCCGCTCACCTCCGCCTTCAGCCCGACCGCCTCGAGCTCGCGGCGCAGCAGCGACACGACGTCGCGGATGTAGCGCTCGCGGTCGCGCCGCCGCTCGTCGAGCAGCCGCGCGATCCGCTTGTACTCCGCGGGCTCGAGCGCGCGCAGCGACAGATCCTCGAGCTCCCACTTGAGCTGCCACAGCCCGAGCCGGTTCGCGAGCGGCGCGTACACGTCCATGACCTCGCGCGCCGCGGCGATGCGATCGGCGTCGCCGCCGCCCATCAAATGGCGCAGCGCCTGCGTTCGCTCGGCGAGCTTGATCAGCACGACGCGGATGTCTTCGACCATCGCGAGCAGCATCTTGCGCAGGTTCTCCGCCTGCACGCCCGGCTGCTCGCTCACGCCGCCTGCGGCGAGCGCGTGAACGGAATCCATCCGCGCGACGCCGGTGACGAGCGCGGCGACGTCCGCGCCGAAATTCGTCGCGATGCGCCGCTCGTCGTAGCTGCCGACGGCGGGGAGACCCATCATAAGTGCGGCAATCAGCGAATCGGGATCGAAGCGCTGCGCGGCGAGGATGCCGGCGGTGCCGAGCGCGCGTGCGATGAGCGGCTCGCCGTCGGCGCCACGTGCATCGCCGAGGGTAGCGTGCGCCAACTGGTACGCCGCGGCGAAGCGCGCGCGGTCGGCGTCGGTATAGACCGGACTGAGGGATTCGAGCCACGCGCCCACCGCCTGCGGCGCGGCAGCCTGCGGCGCGGCGTGCGTGACGGCGACCATGGCCCCGATTATAGGGGCGGCATGTCCTGCTCGATATACGCCCGAACGACGTCCTGGAATCCGGCATCGGCGCGCATGCCGAGCGCGCGGCCGATGCGCGCTTCGAAGCGCGCCGGCCACGTCGCGACAATGCGGTCGATCACGGGATCGTACTGCCATTGCACGCGATCGGCGACCGCGTCGCCCGCGACGCTGCGCAGAGCGGCGACCATCTCGGCAACGGTGACGTCGATGCCCGGCACGTTGATCGCACGAAACGCCGGCAGCTTTTCGGCCGGCGCCTCATGGCCGACGATGAAATTGGCCACCACCGCGCGCGGCGACTGCAGCCACAGGCGCGTCGCGGGCGCGACCGGGCAGACTGCCTCGACGCCCGACAGCGGCTCGCGGATGATGCCGCTCGCAAACGACGACGCCGCCCGATTCGGCTTGCCGGGCCGCACGACGATCGTCGGCAGCCGCAGCGCGCGGCCGTCGATGAAGCCCTTGCGGCTCATGTCGTTGACGAGCAACTCGCCGATCGCCTTCTGCGCGCCGTACGACGATTGCGGCGTCACGGGCGCATCGTCGGGAACCGGATCGGGGAGCGCGCCTCCGAACACCGCGAGCGAGCTTGCGAACACGAACTTCGGCGGCTTCGTGCACTTGCGGCAGCGCTCGAGCAGTGCGCGCGTCGCATCGAGGTTGACGCGCATGCCGACGTCGAATTCGGCTTCCGCCTGGCCGCTCACGACTGCAGCCAGGTGAAATACCGTGTCCGTTTCGGGACTGACGACGCGCTCGACGAACGCGGGGTCGTCCAGGCTGCCCTGCATCGCCTGCACGCGCGAATCGGCAAGCGATGGCGCCGCAACGACATCCGCGAGCACGACGCGATCGATCGCGCGCGCGTGGCCGCGCGCGTCGGTCAGCGTTCCGCGCGCGAGCAGCGCTTGCGCGAGGCGGCTGCCGAGAAAGCCGGCACCGCCGGTGATGAGGATGCGCATCCCCGCTTCCGTTACAGCGGCTGGCCCGCGGCAGTGGCGATCGCCTCCGCCAGCATCTGCGCATGCCGGTCGGCGAGCTCGCGTTCGCGCGCCTCGACCATGACCCGCAATACCGGCTCCGTGCCCGACGGCCGCAGCAGCACGCGTCCGGCGTCGCCGAGTGCCACGACCGCCGAGCGCTCGGCCGCCACCACGGCTTCGCTCGTCTTCCAATCCCACCCGCGTTGCAGCGGAACGTTGATGAGACGCTGCGGAAACAGCTTCACGGGCGCCGCTGCTTCCGCGAGCGTCGTGCGCTGCTCGATTACCGCGCGCAGGACGGCAAGCGCGGCGACGATCGCATCGCCAGTCGTGTGCTTGTCGAGACAGATCACATGGCCCGAGTTCTCGCCGCCCAGCTGCCAGTGGCGCTCGATCAACTGCTCGAGCACGTAGCGATCGCCGACCTTGGCACGCAGCAGGCGGATGCCCATGCGCGAGAGCGCCTGCTCGAAGCCCAGGTTGCTCATCACCGTGCCGACGACGCCGCCCGTCAGCACGCCGCGCCTCTGGTAGTCGCGGGCGATGACGTAGAGCAGCTCGTCACCGTCGTAGAGGCGGCCTTCGTGATCGGCCATCACGAGGCGATCGCCGTCGCCGTCGAGCGCGACGCCATAGTCGGCGCCGTGCGCGCGCACCTGCTCGGCGAGGAACGACGGATGCGTTGCGCCCACGCCGGCGTTGATGTTCGTGCCGTTCGGCGTGTCGCCGACCGCGACCACTTCGGCGCCGAGCTCGTGGAACACCGGCGGGGCGACGTGATAACCCGCGCCGTGAGCGCAATCGACGACGATCTTGCAGCCGCGCAGGTTGCGCTCGTTCGGAAACGTGCTCTTGCAGAACTCGATGTAGCGTCCCGGCGCGTCCGCGACGCGAAACGCCTTGCCGAGTTCGGCCGACGGCGCGCACGAGAGCGGTGCGTCCATCTCGCGCTCGATGTCGAGCTCGACGTTGTCGGGCAGCTTCGCGCCGCCGCCGGAAAAGAACTTGATGCCGTTGTCGTCGAACGGATTGTGCGACGCGCTGATGACGATGCCGGCCGACAGCCGCAGCGCACGCGTCAGGTACGCGATCGCCGGCGTGGGCAGCGGACCGCAGAGATAGACGTCGACGCCGGCCGCGGAGAGACCCGCTTCCAGCGCCGCCTCGAGCAGGTAGCCGGAAATGCGCGTGTCCTTGCCGATCAGCACCGCCGGACGCTCGCCGCGCGCACCGTCGGCCTTCGCGAGCGTGCGGCCGGCGGCCCAGCCGAGCTTCAGGATCAGGTCCGGCGTGATCGGCGATTCGCCGACGCGTCCGCGCATGCCATCGGTGCCGAAGTAACGGCGTTGCGGCGCGCCTGCGCCGCTCCCGCCTGCCGCCGGTGCGGTATCGGAAACAGGACTCATTCGATCCTTACGAGGTTTTCCACGAGCTCGCTATTTTACGAGCGAATCGCAGCCGCTTATCCGCGATCCTCAAACGTTCGGCGGCGTAGGTTCCCACAGGCTGACGGGAGGGCTCGGTGAACTCCGGAATGCCCTGGTTGGGAATCTGCAGCACCTCGTAGTTCAGCATGTAGGCACGTCGCCAGAAATCCACGGTGGGCCTGGCTGCATTCACTCCGTGCGTCGTGCGTAGCCGTCCTGCGCGTGCACGCCGTTGATGAGGCCCGTCGTCGCGAAGCCCGCGCACCAGTCTTCTGGCCCGGAGGCGTCGACTATTGCTGCGATTGCTCGCGCATTCGGAGAGCGGGCCACGGCTCGATCGCTCCCCACACGGCAAGCGCATCGACGGTGGCGGCAACGTCGTGCACACGCAGGATCCGCGCGCCGCGCATGGCCGCCGCGAGCGCCGCCGCGACGCTCGCCGCCAGGCGCTCGTCGGGGTCGCGCCCGGTGACGGCGCCGAGCATCGACTTGCGGGACAAGCCGGCCAGAACCGGGTAGCCGAGCGCCGCGATCGTATCGAGGCCGCGCAGGAGTTCGAGATTGTGCGCGACGGATTTTCCGAAGCCGAAGCCGGGATCGATCACGATGCGATCGCGGCCGATGCCTGCGTCGATGCACGCAGCCGCGCGGCGCGCGAGAAACGCGCGCACTTCCGTCACCGCGTCGCGGTAAGCGGGCGCGTGCTGCATCGTCGCGGGCTCGCCCTGCATGTGCATCAGGCACACGGCCGCGCTGCTCGCTGCGGCCACGTCGAGCGCACCGGGCGCCTGCAGCGCGCGAACGTCGTTGAGCATCGCCGCGCCCGCGTCGAGCGCCGCGCGCATGACCGCCGGCTTCATCGTGTCGATCGAGACGCAGGCGCCGTCGCTCGCGAGCGCGCTCACGATCGGCAGCGTGCGCCGCAACTCCTCTGCCTCGTCGACAGGTGTCGCACCGGGGCGCGTGGACTCGCCGCCGACGTCGACGATGCGCGCCCCTTCGTCCAGCATGCGGCGCGCGTGGGCGATCGCGGCTGCGGTGTCCAGGCGGCCGCCGTCGAAGAACGAATCGGCGGTGACGTTGACGATGCCCATGACGCAAGGCGCCGCGAGGTCGATCGCGTGCTGGCCGGCGTTCAGCATGTGCATGTCATGTCTCAGGATAAGCATGGGACGCAAATCGGCGAAGCACAAAAAAAGAGGTGCACGCCGGTGCACCTCTTCGTTGTGCTGCCCGATGCGTCAGCCATCGAGCCCCGATTTGGCCGGGTTCGCCGACGGCGCCGTGCCGCCGACCGTTCCCGGACCGATCGTCGTGCCCGGCGTTGCGGCAGGCACCGGCTTCGGCGGCCGCGGCGGCTGTCCGGACATGATGTCGCCGATCTGGTCGGAGTCGATCGTCTCGAGCTCGAGCAGCGCCTTCGCCATCGCCTCGACTTTGTCGCGGTTGTCCTCGATCAGCTTCCGCGCGAGCGCGTACTGCTGGTCGATGATCGAGCGGATCTCTGCGTCGACGTGGCGCATCGTCTCTTCCGACATGTTGACGGTGCGCGTGATCGCGCGGCCGAGGAAGATCTCCCCCTCGTTGTCGCCGTAGACCATCGGACCCATCAGGTCGCTCATGCCGTAGCGCATCACCATGTCGCGCGCGAGCTGCGTCGCGCGCTCGAAGTCGTTCGAGGCGCCGGTGGTCATCTGGTTCATGAACACCTCCTCGGCGATTCGACCGCCGAACAGCACCGCGACCGTGTTCAGCATCCGCTCCTTGTCCATGCTGTAACGGTCGGACTCGGGAAGCTGCATCGTCACGCCGAGCGCGCGCCCGCGCGGGATGATCGTCACCTTGTGCACCGGATCGGTCTTCGGCAAAAGCATCGCGACAACCGCGTGCCCCGATTCGTGATAGGCGGTGTTGCGCCGCTCTTCCTCCGGCATCACCATCGAGCGCCGCTCGGCGCCCATGATGATCTTGTCCTTCGCGCGCTCGAAGTCGAGCATGTCGACGAGTCGCTTGTTGCCGCGCGCGGCGAACAGCGCCGCCTCGTTGACGAGATTCGCGAGATCCGCACCGGAGAAGCCCGGCGTGCCGCGCGCGATGATGTCCGGCTTGACGTCGGGCGCCATCGGCACCTTGCGCATGTGCACCAGCAGGATCTGCTCGCGGCCGCGGATGTCGGGCAGCGGCACGACCACCTGGCGATCGAAGCGGCCCGGGCGCAGCAATGCGGGATCGAGCACGTCGGGGCGGTTGGTCGCGGCGATCACGATCACGCCGGCGCTGCCTTCGAATCCGTCCATCTCGACGAGCAGCTGATTCAGCGTCTGCTCGCGTTCGTCGTTGCCGCCGCCGAGGCCTGCGCCGCGCTGGCGGCCGACGGCGTCGATTTCATCGATGAACACGATGCACGGCGCGTTCTTCTTCGCCTGCTCGAACATGTCGCGCACGCGCGCGGCGCCGACGCCGACGAACATCTCGACGAAGTCGGAGCCCGAGATCGAGAAGAACGGCACCTTCGCCTCGCCGGCGATCGCCTTGGCGAGCAGCGTCTTGCCGGTGCCCGGCGAGCCGACCATCAGCACGCCGCGCGGAATGCGGCCGCCGAGCTTCTGGAACTTCGACGGGTCGCGCAGGAATTCGACGAGTTCGGCCACCTCTTCCTTGGCCTCGTCGCAGCCGGCGACGTCGGCGAACGTGACCGTGTTGTTCGACTCGTCGAGCATCCGCGCCTTGCTCTTGCCGAAGCTGAACGCACCTCCCCTGCCGCCGCCCTGCATCTGTCTCATGAAGAAGATCCAGACGCCGATCAGCAGCAGCATCGGGAACCACGAGATGAAGATTTGCGCGAGGAAGCTCTGCTCCTCCTCGGGACGCGCCTCGACCTTGACGCCGTACTTGACGAGGTCGCCCACCATCCAGATGTCGCCCGGGCTGTAGGTGACGTAGCGCTTCTTGTCGGTGGAAACCCACTTGATCGAGCGCCCCTCGACGACCGCGGACTCGACGCGGCCGCTGCGCGCCGACTCAATGAAATCGGAATATGCGACGGAATCCTTGGCCGACTGCCGCGAATCGAACTGCTTGACGACGGTCAGCACGACGAGCCCGATGACGAGCCAGATTCCGATGTTCTTCAACAGATTGTTCAAGCGATGCTCCTCGAGGCCGCTGGCTTCGTTCCGGGCGGCCCGCCGGGTGGTTACGAACGCGCGGCCCGCGAACGGACTGCGCCGGTTCCCATTCTACGTGGAATCGTGTGCGGCGGCTGTGCCGTCGGCCAAATGTTACGAATTTCCCTGTTTCGACGAGGACGATGCCTGTCGCCCCAAAACGACAACTTATCCGCCCGCGCGAAACCCCTTGGCTACTACATAATGTTCGCGGCTGCGATCGCGCGACGCTTTCGGCTTGCGCAGGTGCACGTTGTCGAACCGGCGGCGGACAGCCTGCTGAAACGCGTCGAGTCCCGTTCCCTGGAACACCTTGACCACGAGATCGCCTCCCGGTTGCAGACGGCTGCACGCGAAATCGAGCGCGAGCTCGGCGAGGCCGACGCTGCGCGCCTGGTCCGCGACGTCGACGCCGGACAGATTGGGCGACAGGTCCGAGATAACAAGATCGACCGGCTTTCCGGCGAGCGCTGCGTCGATCGCGGCCAGCCCGTCGTCGCTCTCGAAGTCGCCGCGGATCACGGTCACCCCGGCGATTCCCTCCATCGGCAGCCGGTCTATCGCAACGATCGTCGAGCGTGCGCCGAGCCGCTCGCGCAGCACCTGCGACCAGCTCCCCGGCGCTGCGCCCAGGTCCACCACCTTGATGCCCGGGCGGAGGATATGATCGCGCGCATCGAGCTCGAGCAGCTTGAACGCCGCGCGCGACCGGTAACCGCGCCGGGTCGCCTCCTTAACGTACGGGTCGGTCAGGTGCTCGTGCATCCACGCCTTCCCGAAGCGGTGCTTTTTGCGGCCGGGATTGAGCGGCGACGGCATGCGGCATCTTAGCTGCCCGCCTTCGCCGACCGCGGCGGATCCGCGCGCTGGTGTGCATCGAATCAGGTCCGCCGGCCAAGCACCTCGAACGTCGTCCAGATGAAATCGGGCTGGTGCTCGAGCGCGGCCTTCAGTCGAATCGTCACTTGCTGTCCGACAGGCGCTTCAAACGGCGCGCCCAGGGTCATTTGATTGCTCCCGCACTGCCGGCCGCGAAGTTCGACGAGTTCCTGCAACGGATGCGCAGCCAGCAGCCATGCGAAACGCAGCCGGCAGCGATCGCATGACGCACGCCGCGCTAGAATCGGCCGATGAGAGCTCTGCTGCCCTCGTTCCGGCGCGAATTGCGCGCCCGCGCGCAGGCGCTCGATCCGGTGGTCGCGATCGGCCACCATGGGCTCACCGCGGCGGTGCTGCATGAGATCGATGTCGCGCTGAACGCGCACGAGCTCGTGAAGGTGCGCGCATTCAACGACAACCGCGACGAGCGCGGAGCGCTGCTCGAGCGCATCGTCGAGGCGCTCGATTGCGCACGGGTGCAAACGATCGGAAAACTGTTCGTGCTGTGGCGCCCGCGTCCGCCCGCCGAGCAATCCGAGCCGGAGCGGAAGCCGCGCGCGGAAGCCGCGCCGCCGAGACCCCGGGAGCGCACGCGCGATGTTCGCCGGGCGCCGGCCGGCGTGCCGCGTGCAGCACCGCGGCGCCGCCGCCGGGGGGCAGGGCAATAAGTCGACTTATTGCGCGGGCGTCAGCGAAGCCGCTGCTCTTGACCCCAGATTCACGTGACCGCGAGGTCACGCCGTTTGGCGACTCAGATCCTGTCGACCACCCGCTCCCACGTCTGATCGAGATGGCCGGCGATGACGGTCGCGAGCCGCGCGTCGTCGCGTGCCTCCAGCGCGGCGATCATCGCCTCGTGCTCGGCGACGGCCTCGGCCCATTTTTGCGGTTCCTCGTTGCCGATGAATCGGATGCGCCGCAGGCGCGCCTGGAGTCCCTGATGCATCGACGCGAGCAGCGCATTGCCCGATAGCCGCGCGATGCCGGCGTGGATCGCCTGGTTGCGCCAGTAATACTCGAGCCGATCCCCCGCCGCATAGAGCTGGATCATCTCGTCGTGTGTCGCGCGGAGCGCGGCGATCTCGGCATCGGCGGCATTGCGGCACGCGAGCCGGCCGGCCAGCGTTTCCAGCGCGATCAGCACGTCGAGCATTTCCCGGACGTCCCGGCGCGTAAGCCGCTTGACGATCGCGCCGCGCCCGGGAACGAGCTCGATCAGGCCCTCGCTCGCCAGAACCTTGAGCGCCTCCCGCAGCGGCGTCCGCGACACGCCGAGTGCCCGGCCGAGGTCGCTTTCGTGGATGCGCGATCCCGGCTCGAGCTGGCCTTCGACGATCAGCGTCCGAACGCGATCGACCACTTCGTCGTGCAGCGTCCGGCGATTGAGCGGCTGGATCGTGGCGCCGGCGGTCGCGACCGTCGCTGCGCCGACGGGGACCTCCGAGGGCACGTCGGTCATCTTTGGAGCTTGACGAGGTCGTCGAACGATGTCACAGTCAGCTCATAATGTTGCATGCAGCATGCAGCATACGCGCAATTTTCCCGACCTTCCAACGAATTCAAGGATCTCGTGGTGGACTCGCGGGCCGTCGGCCGTCCCATCATCGCACTCGCCATGGGCGATCCCGCCGGCATCAGTCCCGAGCTGACCGCGAAGGCGATTGCCCTGCCCGAAATCCGTGCCGCGGCCGCCCTCGTCGTGATCGGCGACGCGCGCGTGCTCGCGGCCGGCGCGCGCACCGCGCGGATTGCGCCCGACGTCGAGATCCGCAAGCCGTTCGCCGGCCCGCCGGCCGATGACAACGACAGCACCGTCTTCATCGACCTCGCGAATCTCGATCCCGCCCGGGTCGAGACCGGACAGGCGACGCCAGCGGGCGGCGCTTACGCGCTCGCGAACTTTCGTTTCGCATTGGGACTCGCGGCGGCCGGCCATGCCGACGCGGTGTGCTTTACGCCGTTCAACAAGGCGGCGATGCGCAGCGCGCATCCGGGCTACGACGACGAGATCGGCTTCACCGCCGAAGTGCTCGGCACGTCGGGACCGGCGAGCGAATTCAACGTTCTCGACGAGTTGTGGAATGCGCGCGTCACGTCGCACGTGCCGCTTGCGGCGGTCGCCGGCGCGCTCAGCCGCGCAGCGATTGTCGACGCGATCCGCCTGACCGACCGCTCGCTGCGCGACGCCGACGTCGCGTCGCCGCGCATCGCGGTGGCGGGTCTGAACCCGCATGCAGGCGACGGCGGCAATTTCGGCCGCGAGGAAATCGACATAATCGCGCCGGCGGTCGCGGACGCGCGCAGCGAAGGCATCGCGGCCGAAGGTCCGTTCCCCGCCGACACCGTGTTCGTCCGCGCCCGCGGCGGCGGCTTCGACGCGGTCGTGACGATGTACCACGACCAGGGCCAGATCGCGATGAAGCTCATGGGATTCGACCGCGGCGTCACGCTGCTCGGCGGCTTTCCGTTTCCCATCTGCACGCCGGCGCACGGCACCGCGTACGACATCGCGGGCCGTGGCGTCGCCAACGTCGGCGCGACGCGCGCAGCGCTGCTGCTCGCGGCGCGGATGGCATCGGCGCGGCGCGCCCGGCGTGCCGCTTCCACCGCTGCGTGACGCAGGGCGCGCAGCTCTTTACGACCGGAGGAATTCGCATGTCACAGCAAGGCAGGATCGGGACAATCGCCGCACTCGCCGCGTGCGCGGTGTCGCTCGCCGTCGCGAGCGGCAACGCCGCCGCCGAATGGAAGCCCTCGCAACCGGTGGAGTTCATCGTCACGGCAGGACCGGGCGGCGGCACCGACAACTTCGCACGCACGGTTCAGGCGATCGTCGCCAAGTACAAGCTCGTGGACCAGCCGATCGTCGTCCTGAACAAGGGCGGCGGCAGCGGCGCCGAAGGCTTCATTTACGGCAAGGGCGCCGTCGGCGATCCGCACAAGGTCACGTTCGCGACGAACAACGAATACCTGTTGCCGCTGATTGCGAAGCTCGCATGGAAAGGCGACGACTTCACGCCCGTCGCCGCAATGGCGCTCGACGAGTTCGTCCTGTGGGTGAACGGCAAGTCGGACTACAAGACCGCGAAAGCGTACATCGACGCCGTGAAAGCCAAGCCCGACACGTTCAAGATGGGAGGCAGTCAGTCGAAGGACACCGACCAGACGCTGACGAGTCAGATCAGCGCCGCAACCGGCGCGAAGTTCCTGTACGTGCCGTTCAAGAGCGGAGGCGAAGCCGCGGTGCAACTGGCGGGCGGTCACATCGACTCCAACACCAACAACCCGAGCGAAAGCCTCGGCCAGTGGAAGGGCGGACTGGTGACGCCGCTGTGCGTCTTCAGCGCGAAGCGGCTCGCCGCGGGTCCGAAGATTACCGCGACGATGGGCTGGTCGGACATTCCGACCTGCGCCGAATCCGGCATTCCGATCGAGCAATACCAGCAGCCGCGGACGATCTGGCTGCCGCAAAGCGTGCCCGCCGACGCGGTCGCCTTCTATGTCGGCGTGCTGCAGAAGGTCCGCGAAACGCCGGATTGGAAGGAATATATCGAGCGGTCCGCACAGACGGATCGCTTCCTGACCGGCGCGGACATCAGAACGTTCATCGCCGGCGACGAGCAGAAGGCCCGCAAGGTCTTCGAGCACGAAGGCTGGCTCGTCCGCTGACGCGGCAACGTCGTGCGGTGCGCGCGAACGCCTGAGCTGGCGAACGCGCGCCCGCAGCCACCGAACGCAGCAACGTGACCCGGTTCGCGGCCGAGACGGCGACGGCGCTGGTCACGCTCGCGCTCGGCGTCGCGATCGCGATCGGTGCGCGCGAATTCGGCACCGGATGGACCGCCGGCGGCCCCGAGCCCGGCGCGTTCCCGTTCTACGTCGGCCTGCTCGTGATCGCGGGCAGCGCCGGCAACCTGTTCCAGGCGTGGCGCCGGCGCGCACAGCGTGCGCCGTTTCTCGATGCCGCGCAGGCGCGGCGCATCGCGCGCTTCGGGCTGCCGGTGCTCGCGTTCGTGGCAATGGCGGTCACGCTCGGCTTCTACGTCGCCACGGCGATCTATCTTTGCGCCGTCATGCGCTTCCAGGGCGGCTATCGCTGGCTCGCTTCGATTGCCGTCGCGCTTTGCACGTCGGCGTTCTTCTTCCTGCTGCTCGAGACGTGGTTCAAGGTGCCGCTGCTCAAGGGACCGCTCGAGGCGTTTTTGCGGCTTCACTAGCGTCGCACGACGCGCGCATCGGTTGCGATGGCAAACCTGGAATCGCTGCTGCACGGCTTCGGCGTCGCGCTGACGGCGTACCACGTGCTGCTGATGGTCGTCGGCGTGCTGCTCGGCATCCTGGTTGGCGTTCTGCCAGGGCTCGGCGCCCCGAACGGCGTATCGCTGCTGCTGCCGCTCACGTTCAGCATGGATCCGGTTTCGGCCATCATCCTGCTCACCAGCATGTACTGGGGCGCACTGTTCGGCGGCTCCACGACGTCGATCCTGTTCAACATCCCGGGCGAGCCGTCGTCGGTCGCGACGACCTTCGACGGCTATCCGCTGGCGCGCAAGGGGCGCGCCGCGCACGCGCTGACGCTCGCGTTCCTCTCGGCGGCGTTCGGCGCGCTGATCGGCGTGCTGCTGATCACGCTGCTGTCATCGTGGGCCGCGAACTTCGCGCTGCGCTTCGGCTCGCCGGAGTACTTCGCCGTCTATTTCCTGGCGTTCGCGAGCTTCGTGGGACTGGGCGGCGCCGCGCCGCTCAAGACACTCGTGTCGATGGGGCTCGGGCTCGCATTCGCGACAGTCGGCATGGACACGATCTCCGGCAGCCTGCGCCTGACGTTCGGATTCGACACACTGGTGTCCGGCATCAGTTTCCTGGTCGCGGTCATCGGCCTCTTCGGTATCGGGGAGCTGCTGATCAGCATGGAGGAAGGTCTCCGCTTCGACGGTGTCAAGGCGCGGATCAGTCCGCGCGCCGTGCTCGAGGCGGTGAAGACGATGCCGCGATACTGGCTCGCGCTGCTGCGCGGCAGCGCCATCGGCTGCTGGATGGGCATCACGCCGGGCGGGCCGACGGCGGCGTCGTTCATGAGCTACGGTCTCGCCCGCCGCTTCTCGTCGCGACGCGCGAACTTCGGCAAGGGCGAGCCCGAAGGCATCGTTGCGCCGGAGACTGCGGATCACGCCGCCGGAACGAGCGCGATGCTGCCGATGCTGGCACTCGGCGTGCCGGGCTCGGCGACGTCCGCCGTGCTGCTCGGGGGGCTGATGATCTGGGGTCTCAATCCGGGGCCGACGCTTTTCACCGACCGTGCCGACTTCGTATGGGGGCTCATCGCCAGCATGTACGTCGCGAACCTCGTCGCCGTCGTGCTCGTGCTCTCGACGGTGCCGATGTTCGCGGCGATCCTGCGCATCCCGTTCGCGATCATCGGGCCGCTGATCGTCGTCGTCTGCTTCATCGGCGCGTACACGGTCGCCGGCAGCAGGCCGGACCTGCTGTTCGTCGTGCTGTTCGGCATCGCCGGCTACGCGTTCAAGAAGCTCGACTATCCTATCGCGCCGTTCGTGCTCGCGATGGTGCTCGGCGACAAGGCCGAGGACGCGTTCCGCCAGTCGATGATCATGGCGAAGGGATCGCTCGCGATCTTCTGGTCGAATCCGCTGGTGGCCACGCTCACCGCACTCGGCCTGCTGCTATTGTTCTGGCCGGTCGTCGCGGGCGGCCTGCGCCTGATCATGCCGCGGCGGCCGATCGACGCATTCGAGGATTGAGGAAAGAGAGACAGCGATGAGCGGGAAGAAGAAGCTGCGCAGCGCGGCGTGGTTCGCGCGCCAGGACAAGATGGGGTTCTACTACCGCTCCTGGCTCAAGAACCGCGGCTTCCCGCAGGACCAGTTCGACGGCAGGCCGGTGATCGGCATCTGCAACACCTGGTCTGAGCTGACGCCGTGCAACTCGCATTTCCGCACGATCGCCGAGCACGTGCGCTGGGGCGTGCTCGAAGCCGGCGGCTTCCCGCTCGAGTTTCCGGTGATGTCGCTCGGCGAGGTGATGATGCGGCCGACGGCGATGCTCTATCGCAATCTCGCGTCGATGGACGTCGAGGAGTCGGTCCGCGCGAATCCGCTCGACGGCGTCGTGCTGCTCATGGGCTGCGACAAGACGACGCCGTCGCTGCTGATGGGCGCCGCCAGCGTCGACCTGCCGACGATCGGGATTTCCGGCGGACCGATGCTGCGCGGCATCCATTGCGGCAAGCCGATCGGCTCGGGCACGAACGTCATCTCCATGAGCGAGCAGCTGCGCTCGGGCCAGATCACGCTCGCCGAATTCCACCAGGCCGAAGCGGACATGCACCGCTCGCACGGCCACTGCATGACGATGGGCACCGCGTCGACGATGGCGTGCATGGTCGAGGCGCTCGGCGTCGGCATGCCGGGGAACGCAGCGATTCCGGCGGTCGACGCGAGGCGCAACCTGCTCGCGCGCGAGGCCGGCCGGCGCATCGTCGAGCTCGTGCGTACGGACGTGTTGCTGTCAAAGATCCTCACGCGCAATGCGTTCGAGAATGCGATCCGCGTCAACGCCGGAATCGGCGGCTCGACGAACGCCGTCGTGCATCTGATCGCGATCGCGCGCCGCATGGGCGTCGACCTCGGCCTCGAAGACTGGGACCGCCTCGGCCGCGGCGTCCACTGCCTCGTCGACCTCATGCCGTCGGGGCGCTTCCTGATGGAGGATTTCTTCGAGGCCGGCGGCCTCCCGGTTGTGATCCGCGAGCTTTCGCGGCAGGGTCTTCTGCACGACGATGCGCCGACGGTGAACGGAAAGACGCTCGCGGAGAACAACCGGGACGCGCAATGCTTCAGGGCGGACGTCGTGCGCGGCTTCGACGCGCCGTTCAAGCGCGACGCCGGCATTGCGGTGCTGCGCGGCAATCTCGCGCCCGACGGCGCCATCATCAAGCCGTCGGCGGCATCGCCGCACCTGATGCAGCACACGGGCCGGGCGGTGGTGTTCGAGTCGATCGAGGACCTGCACGCGCGCATCAACGACGACGCGCTCGACATCGACGAGCACTCGGTGATGGTGCTGAAGTATTGCGGCCCGAAGGGTTATCCGGGCATGGCCGAGGTGGGCAACATGCCGCTGCCGCCCAAGCTGCTGAAGCGCGGCATCACCGACATCGTGCGCATTTCCGATGCCCGAATGTCAGGCACGGCGTACGGGACGGTCGTGCTCCACGCCGCGCCGGAGGCCGCGGCGGGCGGGCCGCTCGCGCTGGTGCAAAACGGCGACGCCATCACGCTCGACGTCGCGGGCCGCCGCCTGCATCTGGACGTGGACGATGCGGAACTCGCGCGCCGGCGCGCCGCATGGACACCACCCGCTTCGCACGGCGCGCGCGGCTACGTTAAGCTGTACGTCGACCACGTGCTGCAGGCGAACGAAGGCGCCGATCTCGACTTCCTCGTCGGCCGCAGCGGATCGGCCGTGCCGCGCGACAATCACTGACGCGTGTCGAGGTCAGCTGCGCCGATTCAGCGCCGCGGCACGATCTTCCACAACTCGCCGTTACTCTCGTCCGTGACGACGTAGAGCGCGCCATCGCGCCCCTGCCGCACGTCGCGCACGCGCTGGCCGCGATCGGCCAGCAAATGCTCCTCGCCGATCACCTTGTCGTCCTCGAGCACGAGTCGCACGAGTCTTCGCTCCTTCAGCGCTCCGACGAAGAGGCTTCCGCGCCACGCCGGGAAGGCGTCGCCGGTGTAGAACTGCGCGCCGGACGGTGCAATCACCGGATCCCAGTAATAGCGTGGCTGCTCGTAGCCGGGACGATCGGTCGCCGCCCCGCGAATGGCGAAGCCGCTGTATTCCTCGCCATACGCGACGAGCGGCCAGCCATAGTTCTTGCCCGGTTCGAGAAGGTTGAGCTCGTCGCCGCCGCGCGTGCCGTGCTCGACGACCCACAAGCGTCCACGCGAGTCGAAAGCAGAGGCCTGCACGTTGCGATGACCGAGCGTCCAGATCCCGGGTAGTGCGCCGGGCGTCCCGACGAACGGATTGTCACCGGGCGCCTTGCCGTCGGGCGTGATGCGCAGGACCTTGCCGAGGTGGCTGTCGAGCTGCTGTGCGTATTTGCGCATCGAAGCATCGGAACGCTCGCCCAGCGTGACGTACAGCATCCCGTCCGGACCGAACGCGAGCCGGGAGCCGAAGTGCAGCCTGCCGTTGTAGGTCGGCAGCGATCGGAAGATGACGCGGACCTCACCGACGCTGCGCCGATCCTGCGCGAGCACGCCGCGCGCGACGCTGGTGCCGTTTCCGCCTTCCCGCGGCTCGGTATAGCTCCAGTAGATCGTGCGATCGGATTCAAAATTCGGGCTGAGTGCGACGTCGAGCAGCCCGCCCTGCCCGCGCGAATCCACGGCGGGGACGCCGGCGATCGGTTGCCCCACCTGGCCGCCTGCCGAAACGATGCGCAGGCGACCCGCCTTTTCGGTGACGAGCCAATCGCCGCCGGGCAGCGGCTCGACCGCCCATGGTTTCTCGAGCCCCTTCGCGAGCACGATCACGTCGAACGCGACGTTCGAGGCGATCGCACAGGCGCGCGTCTGGCCCGTGAAGGCCGGGCGCTGATCTTTCGCGTTCGGGGCGCGTTGCTCGAGCGGCTCACACGAGGTGCTGCCCGCCGCCATGGCGGACGCGCTCCCCGCCAGTCCGTCAAATCCTGCGACGGCAACTGCCAACGCGATCGCGGTGAGCGGTGAAAGACGTCGCATGAAGCGGGATATGCGGGCGCGCGAGCCGATTGTCCAGCCCTCGCGCTGTCGCTATAGACGGAAGATCCGCTCCGCGTTCCTCGAGCGAACCGCATCTGCCTGGCCCTCCGGCAGCCAGGCCGTGTTCGCGAATGCGCCCTTCGTATCGTGGACCTGATGCGGCCAGTCCGTGCCGAACATGACCTGCGATGCTCCCACCACCGAAATCAGGTATTGCAGCGCGCCCGGGTTGTACGTGATGCAGTCGTAGTAGATGTGGCGCAGGTAGTCGGTGGGTTTGCGCTGCATCCGGCGCCGGGCGGGAATCTCGACCTCGTCGCCTTTTTCGAAGCGGCCGACGAGGTATGGCAGCGTGCCGCCGCCGTGCGAAGCGATGATCCTGAGATTCGGATGGCGATCGAAGAATCCCTCGAACATCATTCTGGTGATCGCGAGTGTCGTGTCGAACATGAAGCCGACCGACCAGCTCAGGTCGAATTTCGTCATGTCCATCATGTCGACGCCCGGCGGATCGGTGGGATGCACGAGCACCGGCAGGTGCCGCCGGTCGATTTCGGCCCAGATCGGCGCGAACAGCGGATCGGTCAGGCTGCGGCCCGCGATGTTGGCGAGCACCATGACGCCGACGGCGCCGTTCTCGCACGAACGTCGAAGCTCCTCGATGGCCCGCGTCGGATACTCCCATGGGAGCGACGTCAGCCAGCGAATGCGATCGGGCCAGGTGGATTGCGCCTCGGCCATCGTGTCGTTCGATTCCCGCGCTGCCTGGCAGCTCACCGCTTCGCTGCCCCAGTACACGTTGGGACAGGTGAGCGACACGATCGACACGTCGATGCCGGCGGCATCCATGTGCCGGATGCGCATGCCGTAATCGAAATGGCCCGGCTGGGGAATCACCACCGGCGTGTCGCCGCGGAAAATCTCCTGCTGGCCGTCGGGGCGCGTCTTGATGTTGTAGAGCCCGCCCTCCTTCTTCAGGAGCTCGAGCCACCGGGCGGTGAACATGTGGGTGTGGACGTCGATGACGGTCATCGGTGGGTTCTCCAGGCAGTGTGTTGGGTGATTGGAAATGCCGCGCCTCAATGCGTCAGCACGCGGCCGAGAAATGCGGTGAGGCGCGGGCTCTGCGGCCGATCGAAGAAGGCCTCCGGAGGCGCCATCTCGACGATCTGGCCCTGGTCCATGAACACGACGCGATCGGCAACGCGCCGCGCAAATCCCATCTCGTGGGTGACGACGATCATCGTCATGCCTTCGGCGGCGAGGGTTTCCATCGTCTGCAGCACCTCGTTCACCATCTCCGGGTCCAGCGACGCGGTGGGCTCGTCGAACAGCACGAGGCGCGGGCGCGTGCACAACGCGCGGGCGATGGCCACGCGCTGCTGCTGTCCCCCCGAGAGCTGCGCCGGATGCTTGTGCGCCTGATCCGTCAGCCCGACACGCTGCAGGTAATGATGCGCGAGGTCCGCCGCTTCGGCGCGACCCGCGCGCGCGCCGAAGACGGGGCCCACCGTAAGATTCTGCAGCACGGTCATGTGCGGGAAAAGGTTGAACTGCTGGAATACCATGGCGACGCGCCGGTTGATCGCATTGCGCGCGGCGCGCGTGATGGCATTCGCGGCGACATCGACGCCGCACACGCGCAAGTGGCCCTGCTGGAACGGCTCGAGAAGGTTCACCGTTCGCACCAGCGTCGACTTGCCGGACCCCGACGGCCCGCAGATCACGATGCGCTCGCCCGGCGCGACCGCGAGGTCGACGTCGCGCAGCGCATGGAAAGCGCCGTACCACTTGTTGATGCCCGCGAGTCGCGCGATCGGGCCGTCGTCGGCGCTGCCTGCTGGAATCGTCGTCGTCACGGTGCCAGCCGGCGTTAGCGTTGCGCTTCCAGCCGCCGGCTGTAGCGCGAAAGTCCGTAGCAAACGGACAGGTAGACGAGCGCCAGGAACACGTAACCCGAAGTCAGGATGTTGGACGGTCCCATCCAGGCGGGCGACTTGGCGCCGATCTCGACCGCGCCCAGCAGATCGTTCACGCCGATCACCGACAGCAGCGTGGTTTCCTTGATCACGGCGATCATGATGTTCACCAGTGCCGGCACGACGACGGTCACGGCCTGCGGCAGCACGATCAGGCGCAACGCCGCGAAGTCGGAAAGTCCCACCGTCGTGGCGGCCTCGCGCTGCCCGCGGCCCACCGATTGCAAGCCGCCGCGGAACACCTCGGCCGCGAGCGCCGCATTGAACAGCGCGAAGGCGATGACGGCGCGCGCGAAGAGATCGATGGAGAACCCGGCGGGCAGGAACATCGGCAACAGCGTGGCCGCAATGAACAGCAGCGCGAGCAGCGGCACCGATCGGATGCCTTCGACGAACGCCGTGCATAACCCGCTCACCACCGGCAACCGCGACCGCCGGCCTAGCGCGAGGCACAGGCCGAGCGGCAGCGCTGTCGCAAACGTCGCGAGCGTCACGACGAGCGTGAGCAGCAGTCCGCCCCAGCGCGTCGGGGCGACGACCGGCAGCGGACCGCCACCGACGAGCAGCAGAAAGAACGCAACCGGCAGGATCAGGAAGCCCGGCAAAACGCGCGCGAGGCTTGCCGAATGCGGCCGCCGCACCACCCACGTCCAGAACAGCGCGAACGCGGCGAAGCAGGTCCATGGGCGCCAGAGCTCGCCTGCCGGATAGTCGCCGACCAGCCACGGTTTCCAGCGGGCGATGACGAATGCCCAGCACGCGCCGGTGTCGCCCGTGCACGCCTCGCTCGAAGTCCCCGTCCAATGCGCGTGCACGATCGCCCATTCGGCGAACCGCCAACCAAACACGATGAGCGCGGCCAGCACCACCACCGACAGCGTGCTCGTCGCGGCCGTCGGAAACAGCGCGCGGCGGCAGCGCACGAGTGCCGGAACGGCAACGACGGGAGCGTTGCGCGGAGCGAGCAAATGCTGGCGAACGAAATGGGTCATGTGCATGCGCAGGTGCCCGCCGGACGAAGTCACGGGCCGCGCCCCGAGGCCCTGGACGGAGCGAGCGCGGCCCGGGCGTTGACAGGCCCTAACGGCCCTCGCGCGCGAGCAGGCGTCGATTGGCAAGTCCCACGGCCAGCGCGATCAGCAGGTTGATGGCTGCGTACAGCACGACGACGAGCGTCATCGCCTCGAGCGCCTGGCTCGTCTGGCTCGCCACGGTGCCTCCGATCTGCATGATGTCCGGATAGCCGATCGCGGCGGCGAGCGACGACGCCTTGGCCAGCGTCTGGTACTGCCCGCCGGCGGCGGGCAAGGCCACGCGCAGCGCCTGCGGGAGCGTGATCAGCACCGCTGCACGAACGCCGGTCAACCCGACGGTCGCAGCAGCCTCCGCCTGCCCGCGCGGCACCGACAGGATGCCGGCGCGAAAGATCTCCGCCAGAAACGTGCTGTTGTAAATCGACAGGCCGAGCGTCAGCGCCATCAGTTCGGGCAGTATCGCGAAGCCGCCGCCGACCGCGAAACCCTCCACCTGCGGGCGGTCGAGCGCGAACGGCGCATCGAGCAGCAGGAGCGGCGCGAAGCACAGCACGACGAGCCCGGCCACGACCAGCACGCACGCGCCAGAACGCCTCACCGCCGCCGCCACGAGCAAGCGCCGCGCGAGCAGCGTCAGCACAACGAACGCCACGATCGCTGCCGCCACCGCCCATGTCGCCGCCGGAGTCATCGTGAGCCGCGGCAGGAAGATTCCGCGGTTGTTGACCAGGATGGCACCTATCCGAATGCTTTCACCCACGCTCGGCAGCAGCGCAATGGCCGAGAAGTACCAGAACAGGATCTGCAGCAGCAACGGAATGTTGCGGAACACCTCTACATAGGTCGTCGACGCGGCAGGCACTAGGCCCGTCGGAGCGACCCGGCCGAACGCGATGCAAAGGCCGATGACGGTGCTGAAGACACCGGCGAGCACGACCACGAGCAGCGTGTTGAGCGCGGCGACGACGATGGCGTCGAGATAGCTCGACGCCGGGCTGTATTCGATCAGCGCCTGCGCGATCTCGAAGCCCGCCTGCGTGCGGAGGAAGCCGAAGCCGGCCGACAGTCCCGATGCACGAACGTTGGACTCGAAATTCGAGACGCCCTGCCACAGGAGCCAGCCGACGGCGGCGAGCAGCAGCGCCTGGCCGACATAGCCCGGAAGCCGCTCGACGAAAACGGCGCGCGACATCCGTGGCGCCCCGGAATGCCGTCGTGACGACGCGGGACGCGCGGCGCGCATTCGCCGGCGCGCCGGCGCGCTCAGCGAACGGGAATCGACATCATCAGGCCGCCGTTGGCGACCAGCGCGTTGCGCCCGCGCTCGAGGCCGAGCGGCGTCTTCGGCCCGACGTTGCGATCCCACACTTCGCCGTAGTTGCCGACCGCCTTGATCGCCTTGTACGCGTAATCGTTGGCGACGCCGAGCTTGGTGCCGAAATCGCCGCTCGCGCCAAGCAGCCGCTGCACCTCGGGGTTCTGCGAGCTGCGCTGAACGTCGACATTGGCTTGCGTGACGCCGAGCTCCTCCGCGGCGACGAGCGCGTTCAGCGTGAAGCGAACGAGCGCCTCCCAGCGCGGCTGGCCCTGCGCGACGATCGGGCCGATCGGCTCGTTGGACACGGTCTCGGCCAGCACCCTGTACTCGTCGCGGTTCGGGAGCTTCGCAAGTCGGGCCGCGAGCCCCGAGCGATCGTTGATGACGGTGTCGCACCGTTTGCCGACGAAAGCGTCCCACGCCTGCTCCGCCGAGGCGAAGGTCACGATCTTGTACTTGAGCTTGTGCGCGGCGAAATAGCTCGCGACGATGAGCTCGGACGTGCTGCCCTGCAACGTGCAGATGGTCGCGTTGTTGAGATCCGCGATCTTGCTGACCTTCGACCTTTTCGCCACGGCGAAGCCCTGGCCGTCGAAGAACATGATCTTCGGGAACTTGAGCCCGCCGACGTCCCGGCTCTGCGTCCAGGTGAAGCGATGCGTGAGAACGTCGACGACGCCCGTGGGAAGCCCGGCGAATGCCGTCTTGAGATCCATTGGCGTCAACTGGATCTTCGTCTCGTCGCCGAGCGTGGCGGCGGCAATGGCCTTGCAGAGGTCGACGTCGAAGCCCTCGCGCTTGCCGGCATTGTTCTCGGCCGAGAATCCCGCCGCCGCGAGCGTCACACCGCATTTCACGACGCCGTTGGTCTTCACTTCGTCGAGAACGTCGGCGTGCGCGGCGTTCGTCAGCGCGGTGAATGCCAGCGCGAGCGAGGCCCGGCCTGCTCGTGAAAGGATCGTTCCAAAATGCATGCAGGGTCTCCGGGGGCCATGGCGCTCCCTAGTCTAGCAGGGAAGCCGATCTTCCATGGAGACCGCGTCCGCCACCGACAGGTATATTCCGCGCGTGTCCAAAGTGAGCCTGCTTTCCGCGACAGCCCTGCTGGCGACGATCGCCGCGAGCGCGCAGCCGATTCCGCCGGTAATCGGGGAAGCCGAGCTTGCCGCGCAGCAACAGGCGGCCGTGGAACAGCGCACTGGCCGCGCAAGATTCTTCGATCCGGACGACGGACAGCTCGACCTCAGCTACTTCCTCGAGAACCCTCGCGGTTTCCTTCCCATCCCGATCGTGGTGACGGAGCCCGCCGTCGGCTACGGCGGCGGCGCTGCCGGAATGTTCCTGCGACCGCGCAGGGAGGCAGGTGAAGAAGGCTGGGCCCGGCCCGACATCTCCGCGATTGGTGCGTTCGGAACGCAGAACGGGACGTGGGGCGCCTTCGGGGGCGACGCGAGTCGCTGGATCGACGGACGACTGCGCACGCTGGTCGGCGCGGGGACCGGGCGCGTCAATCTCGATTTCTACGGCTTGGGCCTCGATTCATCGTCGGTCAACACGAAGGTGCGCTATTCGCTGGATTTCACGGGCGTGGTCGCGCAGGCGAATTGGCAGATCGCGCCCAAGTCGCCCTGGGCGGTCGGATTGCGCTATGTGTACGCCGACGTCGACCCGCTACTCCGTGACGAGCCGGTGTTTCCCAACCTGGCGGATCGCGTACGGGTGAAGATCTCCGCGCCGACGCCGATTGTCGAGTTCGACACGCGCGACAACATCTTCACTCCGACTCGCGGTATTTACGCGGAATCGTCGTTTCTCGCCTCGCGCAAGTCGTTGGGAGCGAGCGACGACTTCGAGCGCTTCACGCAAATCCTGATCGGTTGGTATCCGGCGGCGTCCGACGTCACGCTCGGCGCGCGCGGCAACTATGCGTGGTCATCGGACGGCACGCCGTTCTTTCTGCGTCCGTACATTCAGCTGCGCGGCGTGCCGGCGATGCGCTATCAGGGCGACCAGGCCGCGTCGATCGAAGTGGAAGCGCGCTGGCAGTTCTACGGTCGCTGGAGCGTGGTCGCGTTCGGCGGCAGCGGCACGACGCGCAGCGATCGCGGAGCCCTCAAGTCAACGCAGAATGTCGGCAGCGGAGGTGTCGGTTTTCGCTACGAGTTGGCCCGCAAGTTCGGCCTGAACGCGGGCGTCGACATCGCCCACAGTCCAGGCACGACCGCCGTCTACTT
>Ga0157371_10000597_pt1 | contig 42970 bp, 83 predicted proteins | sample C45metaG_FD_113462 | JGI IMG/M metagenome (GOLD analysis project Ga0157371, IMG submission 113462) | Corn rhizosphere microbial communities from Kellogg Biological Station, Michigan, USA - C4-5 metaG | ecosystem: Host-associated > Plants > Roots > Rhizosphere > Soil | place: USA: Michigan... | reverse complement strand
TGTAAGATAGATCCATACTCCCCTTCCGGCGGCGGCTGGTATTCAGAAACGCCTCGTATTGGATACCGATGTCGTCACACCTCTGTTTGATGAATGACGTGTATTTGTTGAATTTATGCGCTCTATAGGAATTTACATGAGCGTCAAAGAAGCTAGCCGCTAAACGCCATGAAGGCTTTGGCTTTGGAGGCTCGGTTACTACGGGAATGTTCTCATTTGCAGCCTTGGGCTTCTGTGGCTTTCCCCATAGCCGTTTGCGGATTGCTCCATAGTGATTTTGCTGCCTGAGCAGTTCTGAATGTATCATGTGTTTCCCCTATTCTGCTTACGATGTTCTTTTAGGCCATGTTTGCTCAATGAACTGAATTAAAACGTATGCATCTTCCATTGACCACGTTGGTCCAAATAGCGCTCGGCATACCTCGTCTTGATGATGGCAATGAGACCACGGAAGATTTGATTGGTCCCAACCATCCCATTCAGAAAGTCCATCTGCATCGAATGTGTATGTCTTTTCCATTGATTTTCCCCTTGTTTAGGCACTGCGGTTTAGGAAGTGGTGCGCCGGTAGGGCTGCTATGCGGACTACGTTTGTCGGCTGTGTCTGGCGTTCCTGGAGGCGCTTTTGGTATGCGCGCTCTTCGTCAGCTAGGTCTTCATAGGCCCCTGAGTTCAGCCAGCTTGCCACTAGAGGGATAAAGTTCTTGTCCTTCAGCTTTCGGAGGATGAAGAAGTGAGCAGCGTCTATGATATCCCTTGGGTCTGCTCCTGCCCATACATGCTTGAAGAATGCGTCTCGTGCTAGTCCTCGTCCATCTGTATCTCTGGCGTATTGTTTCCAAAAATCCCAAAATTCAACGAAAGATTCTGTTTCGTCTGACTTCGTCAGTTTGCGCTTCATAGTTTACCCCTAGTAACGATGCTGCTTAGGAGCTTCAGAAGGGTTCATGGTATTCATGATTACTTCTTTTGAAAGCTGCAGGTTTCCCTTTTTAGTGGCACATAGAAAGGCGTAAAACCTCAATGCCTCTACCGCTTCAGGGTCGCTTCCGTCAAAAGAAAGGACCATATATCGCCTATCAGATGGAATTGGCTTTCCGTCTTTACGCTCGATAATGAAGCGCTCTTCGTACCCACCTTCATTTGAACCACTCATGCTAATTCCCCCTTTTTGATTGAGCGAAAGGCCATCAAAGCACCAATCGCCGCAACTGTCATCCACATTTTTCCGATTACTTGGCCCTCAATAAATTCAAGCGATCCAAAGGCCAACAGCAGGAACACAGCGCTATCAATTACGCTTCCTACAAGCCCCGAAAGAAAGACTGCTGCATATAGCTTCTTCTCACGCAACGGGGCATAGACTGCCATATCGCCAAGCTCAGAGAGAAGGAATGCAACAGTAGACGCGATAACCAAAGCAGGAGGCGCGAAAACTGCAGAAAGAGCAGCACCCACAACAATAGCCAGGATGGCCCAAGACGCACCTAGGCGCTCATGAACGATGTCACGCAAGACAAGAGAGGCACCAACCATAAGGACTCCAGACGGTGCCGAAAGTCCAAAACCTACCGGAACTACGCATGGACCACCTGGATAGCACGTTCCAACGTTGGCGATCATCCAATTTGCGGCTGGCACGGTGGCTACGAAAGCCATTAGTGATAGATATTTCCCCATTAAACCAATTCCATCTGTTCGTGTTCTTTAACGTGCCAGTGTCCTGGCGTCTGAAGTGCATCCCATCTCAAAGCCATCTTTCGGGGAGTGTTTTGATCCCTGTGATGGTTCTGAGCAATATCTGTACTGTCAACCGATGCGAACGGATAAATTCCGCCGCTGAGCTGCATTCCTCTAAGCATGTGGAGCCAAGGTAGAAACCTGTGACGCTTAGATACTTCGTTCCAAACTTCATCCATCTTGCGCTTCCAGTCGTCCGACAAAACAACCGCATAAATGTCTGTCGAACCTATGCAAACCTTTCCCCATTCGTCTGTGAGCTTGAGAAGGCGTGTGACTGGTTCATCCATATGCCAAACCGGTGCTCCACGCTGTCCGAATGGCCATTCCCTTATTAGGGCGTCCTGCATCTGAGACCCCGCGTCAATCACGTCAGGAATTACTGCCCATGTCGTCGGGAACTGCAGCCATCTCTCGCACCATTCGTAGAACTTTTCCCAATTCGTTTCTTTCCCCTTTTTCCATTTTGAAAATGCTCCGTTATCAAGCATCACAGATTGTCCAATTTGGTGGACACGCTCAACATCTTGAGGATTGGCATGAGAAACGCAGAAGTGGCATCCCCTTACATCCATCAGCGCGGCCACAGGCGTAATAGGCGTCCCGTGGTAATGAATCACTTACATCCCCTTCACCACTCTAACTCCACCTTCACGAGCCCATTTTTCTGAATCGGCCCGCGCGGCGCAATCTGCAGCTCCCATTTGGAGTCATCGATTCCAATCGCCAGCGCTATTCCATCCCCTGCGGCCTTCATCCTGGAAACCAAGTTGTCGGTATCGTAGTGATGACGGTTAGGAGGATAGAACGAGTACCGCACCGTTATACGGTCTGCCTCTATCTTTCCTATGCCCTGCTCTAGAACTGCGTAGTAGGTGTCATTCTTAGCCTTCTTTTTGGCTTTGGCAACTACTGTCCAATGTCCTCTGAAATTGGGTGATAGCTTTTTGTCAGGCCAGGATAAAAAGAGCTTCGCTTCAGGCATGACTCTTCCAAACCCTTCCTGGATTCTTGCCGGTATGCGGCTTTCCAGTCAGCTTCAATGCGTATGGAGATTTCTGTGTGCGGATCTCCAAACCCTTCTCGTTACAGCGTGCCATGTATATTGCTCTGCTTACTTCATGTTCTGGCTTATGAAGCTTTTGAGATATTTCGTAGGTGTTGAAGCCAGAGCGGAATAGGTCAAGGCTTTTCATTCATCCTCCCTCATAAAGGGTGCTGGCGATTGCTTGGTCATGCTGCACCTCCTTCGATCACGCCGAAGCGGCGATGCCTCTTGGTGAAGGTCGCAATGATCCAGCCGTTGCCGCAGTCCGATAGATCAAGATCGTAGCCCTGAGCGTCGGCCATTTTCCGGAACACGGCTGCGTTCTCGACGTGAGTGGCGATTTCGTCGTCGAAACCGCCAATCTGCGGTTCGCCCTTGATCATCCGCTGCCAAATCATGCCTGCTTCGAAGCCATGTACGAAGCTTGCCGATTGATCCGGGAATGGCACTAGGCAACGGAACTCAGCCTCATCGGGTGAGAAGTCTTCAGACATCTGAAGCCTCCGACATCGTCTCTGCGGGTGGTGGGGCTCCTACGTAGAGCGGCTCGACAAAACGGTAGTCCAACTGGACGGGATCGAAGTCGACGATGTTCCAGGCATCGCCCTCCCTATCGCGCCATCTCCACGCAACCGGTGGCTCTGTGTCGTTTGCCTTTGTCGGAAAATAAGGGCGGTCGCTCCATCCGGCGAAATAGGCATACTTGACGACATTGATGGTTAGCTTCCGACCTTCCTTGCCTTCCCAATACTTTGAGAAGGCTATTTCGCGCTCACTGCTCATCCCTCTGCCTCCGGTGCGGAGAGAGCGGCGCGGAGATCGTCAAACGCTTTCTGCTTCTTGATATCGTATTCCTGCCAAGCCCAATCCGAAGCAAAGCGGAGAGCGCCGGGCGCTTCCTTCCCGTCTTCTGTGTCCCAGCAATCCTTCTCAGGCTCGCCGTTGACGGACGCGACGTAGGCCGAGGCTGCAACCTTGATAGCCTGCAGCTTTGTGTATTTGACGGCCAGCTCTTTCGCCCGCCACGACCAGAAGCGCCACAGATTGCCGTTGCTGGTGATGCCAGCCTCGATCTCCGCGCTGTCGAGGGCCTTCTGAAGCTCGTCACGCTCGGCCGTAAGGCGCTCAATCTCGGATGCTTGGCTCCCCACCACATGATCCGCAGGCGTTGTCGCTTCGGACATCACACCCTCGTAGGCGAGACGTCGAGCATGCGACGTCCGCTTCATGCTGTCGATAATCGCGGACTGCTCGTTGATGGCGGCGATAATCGTGTCGCTCAGAGATGAGCGCATGACCTGCGGCAGAAGCTTCAAAGCTTCCTTCAGACGATCTTCCGAAACCGTCTGTAGCCCAACCATTTGTGCCAGGGGCGATGGGGTGCAAACCTTTTTATCTTCATTCATCTTTATTTCCCCTTTTTATTGGGCTTAGGAGAATACAGGCGGTGGCGGGTCAAATCCCCAATCGTTCAGAACTTGTCTTGCAGCAGCTTTTTCATCATTGCTTTTCCCGTCGAAGTTATCCCAATCAACCCCGATTGACTGAAGGCCATCGCAGCAAGCTTCTGCAGCCTTAAATCCCTTTGTGTATCCCGGCATTCGAAGTCCCTGCTTGACAGAAGAAATAACAAGCCACTCCTCGTCTTCATATTTCTCGTGAATAGCTAGGCTTCCAATGATTTTTGCCGGAACTTCCTTATCAAGGATTTTACCTTGTTCCTCGATTTTAATGATGATCGTATCTGTCAGTCTTTCGTCACTTATCTCCATCTCACTTCCCCTTGCGCTCTATGTAGTTATGTTCTTTGGTAGGTAGGATCTCACTTCTTGGCGTGATGAAGATGGGCGTAGACCGTAGCTTCATCAAAATCAGGATCATAAGAATTATGGCCTTTCAAATCATAAGCCGTCACCAGATACGCTTCGGAAAGGTCGCTATGCTCATCATAGAGCCTAACCTGTAAGTCTCCGTACTTGTCCATAAGCCTATCAAGTGCGGCCATCAGTTCAGATGCGTACATATCGTTTCCCCTTACTCCTTTAAATGCGTTTCCATTCTCTGTATTAGGGATGGTTAACAGGCTCAAACATAACACTGTTAAACCTCCCCGTAAGCTCCTCAAACTCGATTGAGCTATGCCATCCCCCAAGGTGAAATTTTGAGACCGTAAGAATCTCACCTTCTTTGATCTTGGCCTGCGCTGCCTTCAACTCGTTTTCGTATCCATTCCTGCTTAAGAAGCGCATCCTATCTCCAGCCTTAGGCCATTCCCTCATCTCAATTCCCCTTGTTACGTTCGATTCGTTTCCATTCTTGGGCTTAGGATGACGGTCCTTCAAGGACTTCTTTTATAGCAGCGTCGTCATAACCGTGACGCCAGTCGTCGTGTTCTTCCGTGTCTTCTTCGTACGGGTTATCATCGATGTAATGACGGCCATACGCCACAAACCCCTCTTTGTAAGCCTGTGACGGCTCTACGGATACATCATCGCTTCCGTCAGTGTAATGCGTCCATTTGATAAAATCACCCACGTCTCATCTCCTCATGAATGCGCTTGAAGTCAGAAAAGGAAAGAACCCCTGGCTCGTCCTGCATAAGCTTGACCTGCCATTCCAGCGGGATCTTCTTGCGGACGCGCCACTTCTTCACTGCCCATTCACCGGCACCGAGTTTGATTGCTCTCTTTTGAATGTCTTTAATGTTCAATTTATTCCCCTGAATTGTTGGAGAGGGTGCAGGACTCAAACCTGCTTACCTCCGTTTCCAGTGCTCATTTATCGCAGTCGCTAGCTGCGTAGGGCTTTCTCCCTCTCCGCATCATCATAGTGGACCTGCTGTCCTCGAAGGTCAAGAGGAATTTTCTGCTTGCGGAAAAATTATAGATCAACGCCAGCCTTCAAATTAGGCCAGCGCTTTTTTGCTTCGAACATCGCTTCATTAACTTTGTGGTGCCCCTCAAGCTCTCCCCGGTTTGGTATACGGGACCCAAAATATGCCAGCACTTCGGGAAACTCCCAAAGAATGTCCTGATGACCGTAGTTGATGACGGCAGTTACAACCTTCTGCAAAAGCGCTGCTGGATCGATATCAAGCTCTCCAATAACATCCATCGAATCCCCATTGATTAGGTTAGGAGACGAGCGCTCCATCATCCTATCCATTCCCTCATTTGTAATTTTTGTCTTGTTCAGCTTTTGGAATAGGTGGATTCCGTAGTGGGGAAGGTTTTTAGCCGCCAGCTCCCGGCGTTTTGTTTTTCCAAGCGCGTCAATTTTTTCTGCAAGTGCTTCATAATGGCATCGACCTGTTTCGAAGACAGTTTCAGCCATGCTGATGATTTCATCTGCAGTCATACCTTTGGTTTTTACTCCCCAGCATCCTAGGAAGGCTTCAATCTGTCTCATCCTGTTCATCTTATCTCTCCTGTTAAAACCCTATCAGCCAACAACTAGGCTCACAAGAAACGGCGCAAAAATCCCTGCGCGAACGGTGCATAACCGCTCCAGGGATTTCCACACGTCAATTATCGGCCACGCAACTGAGTATCCGAAGTTTCCGTATGCATCCACGGTACACCATATGACGGTGCATAGCCTGTCCGCTTCATACGAGCATTTCTATAGGCCCAAGAAGCCTGAAATCACTGGCGGGGCTGCTCGTCCCGTTTCGCTTGCCAGTCCCTACCACCTATTAGCGGGTGAATGCGCTATATACGGTCCCGTCCTCGCGAATTAACTTCTCGACCGGACGACAACCGAAACCAGCTACGCCGAGAAGCATTCAGACAGGATGATTTTGAGGGGGAGATTGAAATCGCAAGAGGAGTGTTGTATATCTCTTCTTGCAGGTTTCTCGCTCTCACACGAATTCCGCCTGCCGCGCCCCGGTCTCTTGGAGGAGATGCGGGGCTTTTCATTTCCCGAACAATCTACGCCCATCCGGAAATAATTACAAGCCTTCTCAACGATATCGGTTGACTGGTGACAACATGTCCTTCTATGATTGACCAACCAACAGGAGAAATATCATGGAAGACATCAAGGTAAAGAATGTGAGCTTGAACAATGTTGATGATGCCATCGACTGCGTAAAGCACTTTAGCACTGCGTACCCGGATCGCATGGGTATCAACAATGGATGCGCCTACACCAAGGCAGGAAACCAATCGTTCTACGTTTATCGCGTTCGGACAATGCTTGTAGTCGTGGGGCAATGATTAGGACAAATAGTCCTTGACATGACGTTTTGTCATGCTATTCTCTCCACATCAACCAAGGGGAATGAGATGAATAATCATTGGATTGTAGTTTGGGCTGAAGAAACGAGATGCGCAGTCCACGTCACTCGTGAGTCGGCAATCGATACAATAAAGAGCCTTGTTGACGACCAAGTGAGCGTTGACGGCATATTTGTTTACGAGTCTTCAGTTTGCCGAAAGGTAACGATTGAAATCAAGGATCTGGACCAATGAACACACCAACAATCCAATTCAGCACCCGTACTATCCTGTACTGTGCATGTGTAATGGCATTGTCTTTCGGGTTTGTGTTTCTGGCTATGATGGCTGAGGAACAGAAGATGGCTTATGATGCCAAGGTGGCGCAGGAGTTGGTTCAATGGAAGTGACACAGGAAGAGCGCAACAAGTACGTCCTTGGCACTCTGATCTCTTGGATTTATCAGTCGAGCATTGGCCTCCTGAGCAAGGGAGAAGTGATCATACTGCTAGAAAGCCTTGATGGGGAACGAGACCATGAAATCAAAGGGGAAGATGATGTTCAACCCGAACCGTGAAATGATGCACCACTACCTTGCCGATGCACTGGCGCTACGCAAGGCCGCCATTCGGCACCACCGAATTCATTGGCACCGCTCTTCAAAAGCCTTGTGGCACGATGCTTATTTTTCTTTGCAGCTAGCGAAGATTCACAGAGAGAAGTGGTTGAATACACCAGCAATCTATGAGGCCAATGCTCCTAAGCAAAAGTCTCAGGTTCTGGAATTGGTTTAAAGGGGAATTGAGATGACCACCACCGCTGAAATCCTCCAGAAGGCCCGAGACCTGATCTCGGATGAGAAGAACTGGACGCAGCTCTCCGAAGCGCGTGATGCAAATGGGCACCCGACGCTTGCGGAAGGACCGACTGCTTGTTCCTTCTGCATCAATGGAGCTCTGCAGAAAGTATGCCCAGACTACTGTGGGCGCATAAACGCTCGGCACGTCCTTGCTGTCGAAGTCGGATACGGCCGGAGCATTTCCAAGTTCAACGACACTCACCGGCATGACGAGGTTCTTTCCCTCTTCGACCGAGCCATCAAGCGCGCCATCAGCTCGGAGAAGCAGCATGACTGAAAAATTCATCCGCGTAGACACAGAAGCCCTTTACCGCTCTATCGATGCCCTGAAGAGGGATAACCCAGAGCTTGAGCTTGATGATCAGCTTCTCAGGGACATGGTAGACGGCGAAACCTCATTTACCGAGATCATGGACAGGCTCCTAAGCATTCACCTACGCGCTCAGGAAGGCGTTGTAGGAGCTAAGGAGAGGAAGAAGGCACTAGAGGAGCGCATTTCCCGTCAGGAGAGCGTATCGGACTGGGCCAAGTCTCAGATGCTGTCGCTAATGAAGCAGACTGGTAACAAGTCACTACCGCTTATCGAGGCCACCATCACGTTGAACGCAGCCAAGAAGCGGGTGGAGATTGAGGATATCGATTCTCTCGGTCAGGGCTTCTATACCACTGAGAAGGTAGCGAAGAAGAAAGAGATCGGGGACGCACTTAAGGCAGGGGCAGACGTTCCAGGAGCTAAGCTAGTGGACGGTGTTGAGTCTTTAACTGTGAGAACGAAGTGATGTGGCAGCCAATTGAAACTGCGCCGAAAGACGGTACGGAAATTCTTCTGGCTGATGAGCGAGTTTCTGGCGGCTTTATGACCGTTGTTTCTTTTGAGGTGGTAGAGGGTAATGATTGGGTCTGGCACACAAATGACGGAATAAGTTACCATGAAAAAGCATTTACTCACTGGATGCCCCTTCCCGAACCTCCAAAGCAAGATTGACAACCACCATAAAAAGGTTTAACAATTTATAGACATTAGGGGAAATCAGATGACAGAAATTCAGAAACATAAAAACGTGCATCAGCGCCTTGCTGATGCTATGGGTGAGGTTGATTATATCCAAAAAGAATCCAAGAAGGGCATGAGCTACACGATTGTGTCTCACGATGCAGTGACGGCAAAGGTTCGCCCTGTTTTGCTCAAGAACGGTATCGTTTACTACCCTGTCCGTTGCGATCATTCCCATGATGGGAACCGCGCTGAATGCTCTATGTCGGTTCGCTTTGTCAACATTGACGAGCCTTCGGATTTCTTCGATGTGCCTACGTTCGGATACGGAATTGATACGCAGGACAAGGGTCCTGGGAAAGCTATGAGCTATGCGGTCAAATATGCTCTCCTAAAGGCGCTTGGCCTTGAGACCGGTGACGATCCTGATACGGAAAGCATCGAACACGTACCCGCTCAAGAGCCTAAAAAGCCAAATAACGAAGAAGCCAGGAAGGCGTACAAATACCTCCAAGACGACATGCGCAAAATCAACAGCGTTGACGACATGCGACGGTGGTTTACGGATGCCGACGTTATGGAGCTTCGTCGCAAGCTTCCTAATGATTGGGATTCAGAGCTTAAGAAGGAATGGACGCAGCGCGGCAAGGAATTGGCTACCGCATCACCTGAGAAGCAGATCGCGGATGCCGTTGGCGGCATTATCGTAGACGAAAGATATCACTCGAACCTGGATGCTGGCGAATGAGCAAGTTTGAACAGAAGGATAACAGCGGCGCTCTTTTCCGGAATACACGGAAGGAAAAAGATACACACCCTGACTACCAGGGAACCGTCATGATCAACGGCGTTGAGATGTGGATCAATGGATGGCTGAAGGAAGGGAATAACGGTCGTTTCTTCAGTCTGGCGTTTAAGCCAAAGGAGCAGCAACAGTCTAAGCCTCAGCGCCAAGAACCGGCGAGGCAGACTAAAGCCAACTTCCATGATGATCTTGAAGGGGACGAGATTCCATTCACTTCTGAGTGGCGGTGATGGCTAAAAAATCGGAGACTCCTGAATTTTACTGCTTGAGGAAAGGAAACAGGCTTGAGCCAGAAATGGCAGCGGACCTCAGAATGCTTGAGTCCTTTCCTCAAAACCAACGCATCAAGGTTACGCTCTCGACAGGGCGTAGTCCATCAAGGCTCAGATGGTACTGGGCGTTTCTTGGCAAGGTTCGGGACGCTACGGACTGCTCTCCAAATGTCGAGAGCTTGCATGAACTGATTAAACTTGAGATTGGGTACAGTACGCCTGTCAAGATCAAGGGATACAACGTACTGGTGCCTAAGAGCATAGCGTTTGGGTCAATGTCTGAGGAAGACTTTGCCAAGTTCTGCTTCCTGGCAGAGGAATTCATAGCAAAGAGTTTTGGCATAACACCAGAGATGGTTTTTGAAGGGGAATGAAATGGGAAGGATTTTCTTTAGTCTAAGCTCTCTTTGGTTTATGGGGCTTGGACTTTATTTTGTGGCAACGGGTGTTGAGGACGTAAGGAGCGCAACTCTGTTTATTCTTGCGTGGATTTGTTTTGCAACGTCATCAATTATTAAGGCAATTGAGGGGAATAACCATGAACGTCATTAAATGGATTCGCGGCTGGTTTCGTAAGCCTAAAGCTCAGCCTATCCCTGTCACATATAACGAGCTTCTTATGTCAACGCTCAGAAGTGAGAGAGGAAAGGAAATTGAGGCTATGATCCGCATGCACAATCCTCTTTTTCAGCATCTGAAGCTCAAGAAGCTTCACAAAGACCTTGACGACTGCAAGAAGCGTCTAGAGGCCGCAGTGAAGGCGAAGAAGGGTGGAGTTCCTGCGCTTCGTAAGGAGCTTCAGGAAAAGAAAACCCAGGTGTTGAGGGAGGAGACGAAGTGATGCCAGTTTATATCTACATGGGAGCCGCATGTTTGCTTCTAGCAGTAGGCGGGTTCTTTGGCCTGTTAACAATTGTAGCAATGATCTTTACTTTTTCGAGACATGGTGACGAACAGTTGCTTAAAGGCATGATGGTTTGCCTATTTTTCTCTGTTGTTGCCATGTACGCCTCTGCAGCTATGTGGCCGACATGATCGCCGCTCGTGTCAGTGCAAGGTCATTTAGCTTTACGGTTAGTTCACAGGGGGAAATACATGAAATTCACTGGCTGGAGCGCCTTTATAGCTTTTTGGGCTGGATACGCAATTGGACAAGATAAGCCAATCTGGTCATTGGCATTTGCGGCCATGATGATTCTGGATTCATTTGCGGAATATCGACTAGAGAAGGTTTCTAAAGATGGCAAGCAGGATAGCGCCAAGGACTGAAACGTACTTCCCAAAGGCTAAGAGAAAGAAGGACAAGGGCTACTTAGCTTGGCTTCATCAGCTTCCATGCATTGTTACGGGCCTGTATGGAGTAGAGGCTGCACACCTTTCCTACGCAAATCCTCGATACGGTCACTACGGAAGAGCGCGCGGGACGAAGGCTTCAGATATTTGGGCTCTCCCTCTATGCCCTGAAGAGCATCGAATTCAGCATTCCGGTTCAGAGGTCGCATACTGGTCTGAAGTAGGAGAGAACCCGCATTCCCTGGCTGTTGTGCTTTGGGCAATCTACAGCCAATATGGAGATGAGGGGACACCGTTTGCGGTATCTGCTATTATGCAACGCATCAATGATCGAGGGAAGAAATGAAGTTTGATGGAAACGACAAGGTGACGGATTTCGTTAACCTTACCCACATCCCCGAGCTTTCGCAGTGGGAACCTATCGAAACAGCTCCAAAAGACGGAACGGCAATTTTGGTGCTTGTTTATGGATCAAAAAATGCGGTTGTTAGATTTATTGACGGATATTGGTCCGTTTATCATTTAGAAACAGAAAGCAGATTTATGAATTGGTTAAGGGGTCCTAAAGATTGGCTTGTTCTCAGTAAAGAACCGACACACTGGATGCCACTACCGGAGCCGCCAAAGTGAGATACATCATCCTCCTAAGCCTATTAATATCCGGTTGTCAGTCTTCTAGGGAATGGACTGAGAAGGATCTGTACGAAGCTGTATGTGTGAGGGAGAAGGCGTGTGACTGAAGAAGAAATCATCAAGGATTGGGGCGAGCGTTGCCCTGAATACGACAAGGATTGTTCATCCTGCCAGATTTGGAAAATGTACGATGACATGAAGCAGGCCAGGAAAATCGTTAGAGAAATATGGTGGATGGCGCGTAGATACGCTGATGGTAGAAATACATACGCACCAAGCACATTCAATTGCTCAATAGCGGAAGCTTCTTCTTGGCTCCACGATGATGACCATGGAGAAATATACGCGAAAGACCCTTTGAATGTTTAACCACACCTTCAACCGTTTCATTATAGGCTTATGCCTGTGTATTCCTATTGTGGTGTATCTGTACTTTACGGGGAGATTGTGATGACAGCACGCGGATATGGAATGATAGCAGTCGTCACTCTTTCGCTTCTGGCATGGGCTGCTTGTCTGTGGCTGATCGTTTTAGCATTTGGAACGTAGCATCTGATTTAGCCCAACCAATAGGGCGGTATCCAGCGTCAATAGCGGCTTGCTGAGTGGGGAAACACTGCTTGGGCTTTATCTGCCAGCGATACGGGGAAAGAGGGCCGTGAATGCGCCCTGAACTGGAAATCCAGTATGGATTAGAGGCATCGCAAGCCGCAATATTACGTCCGTGGATCTTGAAGAAAGTTTGGGTGTCTTCTGGGGTGGCGACCTTTACGCCAGCCAGGAATGCAGCCGCGATGCAAAGGAAGATGACGAACGCCAGCCAAGCTACATTAGGTAGTCGAAGCCCGTCACGAGGCTCAGCAGGGCCAAGGAACAGGAATAGAAACCCACCAGCCATCAATGCACGGCCAAACGCGCTGATAGCCGTCCCTGACCAATCTGGCTGTGTTCCGGTAAACCACCAAGTCAGTGACCACGTAAGACCGAACAGGCCAGTGTAGACCGCTCCGAGAGCAAGGAGCGCCGATCCGTAGACAGGGTAATAGTCCCTCTCGTTTTGTACGTCTTCAACTCTACGGTTCAGGGCGACGATTTCGAAAGCGGGTGGAACGTATTTCCATGAGGACACGCAACCACCGATGAAAAGCAGCAGTGAAGCGGTTGTGGAAATAATCGGATTAGGCAAGATTAGGCCGAGCGTCCAATAGATTGTGAACGCTACCAAACTTCCAAAAAGGAGCTGATTACCTAGAAGTTTTTTCACGTTCCAGCTCCATCATAATGCGCATGGCTCCACTAATGTTTTCTATCACTCTCGCGCCACTTTGTACAACCTGAGCGTTCTGCCGCAAGGTTGCCTGATGCGCAGCTATATCCTTATCCATTTCATCGGATATTTTTTTAGGGCTACTGAAGAGACGGGCTAGCAATTTCACTGCCTGCGCCTTTCATCTCTGTATGCGTCGAGAATTGACTTATTATTCTCAACCATGGAATTCATGGCATTCTTCAAGGATTCACTCAGGGCAGCATATTTGGTAACGTCTGCTCTATGCTCGTCCTTTGCCGCTATCAGCGCGTCCTGAGACTTTAGCAAGCGGTTTACCAGCCATATAATAGCACAGGCAAAAAGAAGAGCCAGTGCATAGCCCGCACCAGCCCCACCTGTCAGAAATTGCTCTCCGGCCTTGCCTATAATTGAGTCTGGCATTTCATGAAGCACCGCTATTTCTAATTCAAATGGGTTATATCAAACTGTTGATATATAAGCCAGAAAGAAGTCCTAAGGCGAAGCAGACTATTCCAACGCTGAAGAGCCTGCCAAGTTCGCCTATGCTCATATATGTCTTGAGCTTTACCAGCATTTCTGTGAATTGCCGAACCGGTTATGGGCGGCGACCTGATTGGCAAATGGACGATCAGTTTGAATGATTGTCGCTGCCGTTGACGGGCTTGGTGTTAGTTTCTTCCAACCGTCGCATACATTCGCTGTAGTCCGCGCTGTCTGGCACGAAGAAATCAGCGCACAAAGCGGAAGAATCAGAAGCAGTGACGTTCTCATCTATCTTATTCCTGTCACGAAGCACGGTTACAGATCGCTCTAAGGCTTGGGTCGCCGCCTGGAGTTTCCCCTCTCTCTTCCCGTAAAAGTAACCTCCAGTTCCGAAGAGGAAGGCGCATATGACGCCTACCCCGATCATTTTAAAGACGTCGCCAGTCAGGAAGCTAAACATTCGGTTTCGTCTCAATGTTGAGGGCTTCAGCGCGTTGCTTCTTCTTATAGGCCGCATAGAAGCGATATGCGAGGCCACCAACGCCAATCACGAGTGAAGCAATGATGACGATGGAAATCAGTTTATCGATTGCCGTATTCTGCCCTGAGAAAGGCATTAGCTGGTCTTTCGCCTGGTCCAGAAGCAATCCGACACCAAAGCCGCCACCACCTACACCAGCGGCTGCATCACCAGCAGACACAGGAGGCGCAGACTTTGCATCGGACAACCGGGCTTTCGCCGCCGCATCGGAATCAAAGAGCTTGGTTGGCTCAGGAGAAACATCACCGTCCGCCCATGCCTTGCCTACAGCGCGGACCTGCTCAACTCGCGACTGCCATCCCTTCCCGAATGTCGGCCAAGTCTTAAGAGCCTTGAGAAATGCCAAGCGCCGGTCACAGATTTTATCGATAAGGTTGTCGTAATTCTTCCAATCCTTAACGGCATTGATAGTCGCTGGACCCATGACGCCATCAGGGTTAGTTCCTACGGCGCGCTGCAGCCACTTTACGGACTGAGCTACCCCGGAATTCACAGCGCCATCAAAAACAACGTAGGAGACGCCAGCAGGCAATGAATCGCCCTTGATGAGAGACCAATACCGAACCCGATAAATTTCTTCTAGTTCGTCATCTTCGAGGCTTTTGACGGAACGTTGCTTCAGACCCTTCCCAGAACGATAATCGTCATAAACCTTCTGAGTGACGCCTTTGTTGGTAGCGCCGCCAGGATCTTTCGGATGGTTTACGTAGCCTCCTTCATGGAGGAGGACTTTCTGCAAGCTTTTTTGAAACTGGTTAATAGCCATCAGGCTTTCCTCTTAGGAGCGAACTGGAACATGTAGGGGTAGTAGTTGCCACCGCGCTTGTTTGGGTTATAACCCATCCAAAGCTTGAGATAAAACTTGCCAAACAGCGGAATGTCTTTCTTGACCGTGAAGCCTTGGTCAATGCTCTTAATCCCCAATAGCTCAGACTGCCAGCCATTGCAGGGATTGCGCCACGTCCAGCGTGTACGTTGCCACCAGAGTTTGAAGCCCTTGGCGTTCGTGTCGAACCCTGGGACGTGCTGTTCAATGCCGCCGTCTAGTGTGCCATTCAAGGTAGAGAACCAGCGCCACTTTCCGGGGAGGACAGGTCCATATTTCATCGACCATAAAGCGAGAAATGGGGACAGGATATAAGCCAGAAGCACCAGCACGAGATTGACGGGCCAGTAGAGGACGTAGCGGAGGATCACATTATGGCTCCTCTGACGGCAACTCTTCCGCTATGGCAAAAGCGACAAGCCGCAGGCGGTGCGTGGCTTCGGTGCCTGGGTCCGTGGCCAATTTTACCAGGTAGGAAAGATTTGGATAACCTGCCCCTACATCGACCAATATGGGATCGCCAATGGTCTCGTACTCGATATCAGTTGTTGGATCTTTGAGGATCATTTTTAGCTCCTTGTTTTACGTTGTTATGAAAACAGACACTGCGCCGGAAAGTGTGGCAGTACCCGCTACTGTAGTTAATCGAACACCAGTCAACGCCGCACCAAGGCTGTTGTAACCACTTTCTTCTGAAACCTGTGTGGACCCTTGGACGGACCCTTCAATATACCAGAGGTTGGTAGATGGGGTTCGTCGGATCAAACGAACAATTCCATCTCTTCGGGCTACGCCTAGAGTTGTTGAGTAATCCAGAAGCCATCCAGAAGTATTTGTGGCTGTTTGGGCGCCACCTGAAGATATGCCTGCCGAAATAGACGCATAGCCAGAACTGACGATAGTATTAGTTCCGGTAACGGCCTGAAGCAGCAATTGCGCTGTTGCGCTAGGAACAGCGTTATTCAAAATAAACTGGACAGATACGGCATTAGACGGGATGACGCTGAGTATATCAGTCGTTGCTGTGCTGAGCGAGAAGTCCCCGTAATACTGCTGGCCCGTTAGCAAGCGGGAGACTACAGGCCCATTTGTCGCGCTTGTCCGCGTGACCTGCCCGATCAGCCGCTTCTGTGTATAATTCGCTGGCATCGTCGGCGCTGTCGAAGACAGTGAGTACAAGGCGTCCACTACCCCCGTATCAGGACGGCGGATAAGCCAGATGTAATAGGTGTTGTTACCAACAGAACCGGTATCGAGGCCGCCTGCATTGTTACCTACCGCCCACGCCGCATCAATCTGCTTGGTGATGGCAGACGTAAGCTGCATGAGGTCGTAATTGGTAGTGTCGGAAGCGGCAGCACCCGTTGCTACAGTGATATCGTTGGCCGCATCGGCTGCAGTCGTCAGGCCAAGACCGAAGTAATAGCCCTGAAGCTGAGGACCGGAGTACGATGTTGAAGCTGTAATTGCGTAAAACAGGGTTCCAGTGCAAAAGACAATACAACGCTCTCCTGTTTGGATAAGCATTGTTGCCGATCCTTCAATGGTCTCCGCGGAGTCAGGATCTAGCGTGACGACGCCGCTCTTGGACCAAACCTCACACCACCAGTTAGGGCCGAGAGTTGCGGCGGGCTGGAATGTGAGGGTTCTATTACCAGAAAAACGGAAAGACGTTCCTTTATCAGCCGCCAATGCAAGCCGGTTTGCTGCAAGATTCTCGATTTTTGGCTGTGAACTGTTTACTGCAGTAATTGCAGTATCGACGTAAGTTTTAGTCGTGGCGTCTCCAGCAGCAGAAGGGGTTCCAAGCTGAGTGATGCGGAATCCATTAAGGTTCCAATTTCCGGTAGCAGGAGCGCGACCGTCTTTGCTAAAACGGTTGGAAATAGCTGTAGAGCTATCGTTTGCCCATGGATTATGCTGCGACGGAAGAACCGTGTCGCCAGTGTTTACAAGAGTCCCTGATGGAACTGTGTAGTTGCCGTTGCTATCATCAGGGCACATGTGTTATTCTCCTTGATGAATAACGAGGTTGTTTACAATGCCAGGTGGGCGAAAACCAGTTCCGACTAAAGAACGCATTCTATCTAAGATCCTTGTGGATGAAAACGGCTGCTGGATTTTTACTGGCGCAAAGATGTCTACAGGGTACGGAGGAATATGGAAGGATGGGAAGCACGTAGCTGCCCATCGAGAATCATACCGCATATTTTGCGGTGACCTTTCAGATGAAGAAGTAGTTTGCCATAAGTGCGACGTAAGGCCCTGCGTTAATCCTGAGCACCTTTTCAAAGGAACTAGAGCCGACAACAACAGAGATATGCGCGAAAAAAGACGGCACCGGTTTGGCGAATCTAGCCCAATGTCCAAAATCACAGAGGATGACGTTTCCTTTATTCGTTCATCTAACATGAGCGGAACCGAACTTGCTAAGGTTTTCGGAGTAGGGCAGTACCAGATATCCCGAATTAAAACTGGCAAAAGATGGGCGCACTCTTTTGAAGGTTAACTTTGTTTCCAATGCCATTGCGGCCATTCTAATAATTCCGCTTATCTTTCTCATGAAAGATTTATCAGAAAATATTTCCGTCGTCCCGTTTGTTTTTTTGTGCGGCTTCATCGTTTTCTGTCTCCTCTTAGGAGCGGCGCGCTGGGATAAACGCCAGACCTTGCGCTCAAGAGCAATTCAGCAATCCGGTTGGCCCTTGCTTGATTTGCAATCGTCTGACCTTGGTAATTCTGCATCGCCTGGAAAGCTGGAATTGCCTGCTGTGAGGGGCGAGTTAGAAGATCAACGATCTGTGCCGACAAAGCGTCCTCTCTGAGGAGATCCGCTTCGGGCGTCGTATTGGTAAGAATTTGTGCAACAGACTTACCCGCCTTCAAAGGCTCTCCACGCTGGAGTTTCCCTAGAGGCCCAGGCGCGTTAATGTCAGTCAACATTTTGTCTGCGGCTTGCCTCGCATATGTCGCTGAATTATCAGCAACGGAAGCTCGAAGATCGAAAGACTTTGAAACGCGGTCAACTTCATCGAAAAGGGTCTTCGCGTCATCAGCGCCGATGGCCGATGCAACCTTTTCTCGATTGGCGCGGCTGGACAGATCTTTGATGGCCTTTATGGCCTCACGTGCGTCTGTGTCGCCATCCTTAACGGTCCTTGTGACGTTTGCCACGCGGTTCTCAATATTAGAGCGAATGCCCTGCTTCAAGGCCGTTCGTTCCGAAGCGGACATGCCTTGCGTAGCGATGGCAATATCATCCATCGTAGACGAGGGGGAAAGGATATTCGCCCCTAGCTTCAAAGCTTTGGACTGAGATATGGCGTCCGATGCCGTATCGAGTGCGGTGCCGTACTCTGGAACAAGATCCCTGAGATTGCCGCGAAGTTCCTTGGACAGATCCCCATAAGCTCGGCCTACTGCTGTTGTGCCGCCCATCGCTCCCGCGCCGTCTGCCTCACTGGCGACATCATTCAGTCCGCGAGTAATGTAATCAAGCTGGCGAACGTCAGGTAGCGTTTCAAAGGTTACAGTCCCGTCATCTGCAAAGTTTGCCTTGATTTGCTGAGATTTAAGGCCTTCGACGCGCATCAACTCATTTGCTTTGGCGATGGCTGAGCGAGGAACGCGATTTTTAACCATATCCTCAATAGCCACGCCACGAGGGTCTGCATAATTAATTGGCGCTGCATAAGCTGCATCATAGGTATTCCCACGAGCTGCCGCCGTACCCTGACGGATGGAAGATCCGGCAGAAGTCAGCCCCTGCGGAGAACCAAGGGTCGTGTCCAAAACATCCGTTAAGGCTTGTGCATCTCTACCAACCCTGGCGTCAATACGATCCCTCGCAAGAACCCCGCCTTGACCTCCGCGCTGGATGTTGCGGTCAAGAACCTGACGGGCGTTGGGTCCGGCGTCGGCAAGCATCGCCTCACGACCTGCAGCCTGCATGTTGTTTAGCCCTTGCGGGCCAAGAGATCCATCTGCGGCAAGGATATGCGCCAGATTGGATGCCACTTCCGGCGTTGTTCCGGCTGCATTCGCCGCATTGTTACGCGCCAGCATATCCGCAATAGAACGATATCCAGACGATATGCCTTGAGCCACGGCAGGAAGAGCGCCGCCAGCAACAGCGCCGATGGCACCGTTATACAGTGCGTTTTCTACACTACCATCACCCTCTCCGGTTCCTGCCCCCTGAAGAGCGCCCAGACCAAATCCTTCACCAGCACCCACGCCTACACGAGACAGCAGCGATGCGCCCTGCGGCAACATTCCCGATGGCAGAACACCGGCCTGAGACAAGCCGCCTGCAGTTAAGGCGCTACCGGCAATCGTCCCTGCTGTGGAAGCAATGGGGTTGCTATTCGATAGCTGCTCTTCTCTTGAGCGAACTGCATTAGTGTTATTCTGGTAATCTCCGCCACCCAGAACTGAAAGACCACCTACAGCCTCATCTCCCCACCCAAATAATGGAGCGGATTGCGCATTTGTGGCGAAAGCATCGACGGTCTTTGCGATTGGGCCTAGTGGGTTGTAGGCACCTGAATATATTCCTGACGAGTAATACTCATCAAGATTTGGACCGCTTGGTTTCGCCTCAGATTTAGAACCAAGGCTTGCGGCAATCTCGTTAACGGTCGCCTCTTGCTGGTCAGGAGGAAGGTTTCGGAAACTATCGTCAACCGTGACTTTCTGGCCGTTAATCGTCAATGTTGCCATTAATCAACGCTCCACTTCACACCGGTATTGGTCGTTCGAGGCGTGATGGCTTTATCGCCCCCGCTTGCCTTGATCGCACGCACAGCATTATCCAATGCCTGCTGGGGCATCCCCGACTTGATTGCCTCAACGGCAACACGACGACGGGTTCGCTTAGCTTCGATAGTGGCGGCACTATCCCCTGGCTGAGGCAGGAGGAGTTCTCCATAAACCTTTTCTTCCTGCGGCGTAATTGCAGCACCAGAATCCTTGCGAAGATAAGCGGTCACAAAATCACGGCCAGCATCACGCGCAAGCTGGTAATCCTCGCTCTGAGCATAGTTACCAAGGTTCATAGGCACGGCATCCGCCAGTTTACCACCAAGATTTAGCAGGGCGCTTTCATTGGCTTCTAGTGTCGGGAGAGCGGAAGACATGCGGGTTTGGAAGAATGTGTCTTTAGACTGTCCTTCAGTGAGAGGCTTAACCCCCGCGCCTTGGTTGAAGCTGATGGCTCCCGTATTCGGGTCAACACTTAGAGACGTACCCTGCGGAGGAGTCACAGGATAAAAACGCCCATCAGGGCCAACCTGCCCATTAGTTCCGAATGCCTTTGCTTCTTCGGGAGTAGCCTGACGGAACTTGCTTCCTGCGTTAGGGGCCTGAATCCACTGGCCTGTCTGAGAATTGTAGATATTCCCATCCCCTGCGTTGATGAACTTAGCACCGCCACTAGCGGCCGATACGGCCTGTTTCCAAGCATCATCATCAGCGGCCAACTGCGGATTGATGCCAAGGCTTTGCGCTACGGATTGACGCTGCTGCAATGCCTGCTGTGTTGCCTGACGCTTCAATACCTGTTCCTGATATGCCTGTTTCTGTTCCTGGTTCTGTTGCAGAAGAGAATAGGCAACGCGTTTTGTGCTCTCACTAGCGTAAGGGCTGGAGAGCGCCTGAATAACGGCAGGCGGCAGCGCAGGGGGCGGCTGAACGGCGGGCAGAGACGTAACAGCCGCAGCGGGGGCTGGCTGTGGGGTAGGCTGAACGGGAGCCTGCTGAGGAGCGGGGAAATCTTGCGGCTGGCTGTAGATTTCTGGAGCGTCAGATACCGGCGCGGGTGAACCGAACCGGTCGTTGAAGTTCTGCATCGTTGTTGCGCCTAGACGATCACCCTTTACAGGTGCTGTTAAAGCCTGAGCAACCGGTGAGATATTCTGTGGTGCGGCTACAGTCGGATCAGCAAGAGTTTGCATTTGGCTGATTGGAGAAGCATCAGTTGCCGTTACCGGAGCAATAGAGGCAACCTCTACAGGAGAGACGGCAGCCGTCTGTACTGAAGGCAAAGAAGCATAGCGAGCGGCGCGCTCCTGACGATATTGAGGCGCTGGACGCAAGAAATTATTCACAATCGCTTGTGCGGCTGTTGCCGTATCAGGCGCATCCATAAATGTCTTGGCTGCGGCTGCTTCAGGCCCATTGATTTCATACTTCAGGAAATCAAGCTGAGCGTCGATATTGGAGGGATCGACACCGCGCTCCTTGGCAAAGTTCTCATAAGCCACACGGCGAGGACCTGTAAGCTGATACAGACCGTATCCGCCACGAGATCCTGCTACTACGGGGTTCTGCTCATTAATTCCTGGATTGAGTCCGCTTTCATCCTGGAAATTGGCAAGGAAGGCATCGGAAACCTGCGGAGAAAAGCCACGGCTGATCAGGCCATTTCTGATGTAATCCGCATTGTCACCGGAAGGAAGACTGGCAGGAGAAGTCGCCGCTACTTGCGCATTGGCATCAGTCATCGGCACAGTGGATGTAGAACCGCCGCCTAAAGAGCCAAGAAGAGCGGATGACAGATCGGAATCTGCTTTCGTTGCAGCTTCAGATCCTCTTTCCGCAGAGCGATTTTTATAACCGGAAGCAAAGCCCTGCACGCCCTTTGACAATACACTAGCCCAACCTCCTGCCGTAGGGGATGTATCTGTCGCTCGCTCTAGAAGGGACGCCGCAATAGCCTGCCTCGCCCTAACTTGATCAGGAGTCAATGGTTGTCCATTTGGTCCGGTGAAGACTGCCGGAAGAAGGTCTCGCAGGTTTCCAACCATTAAAGTCCTCCAAATATGGATGCAACTCCACCAAACAGGCCACCAAGAGCACCCATCTGCGAGTTATAAGCATTAAGTTTAGATTGATACTGCTGATTGACCAATCCCGTGTAATCCACGCCTGCCACTTGGCTCTGAGGAGTTTGAGCAAAGGTAGCGTTGGGGTTCTGGATCTGCGTTCCCGACATAAGGCCGATAATTTCGTTAAGCGGCTGGTTTCGCTGCGCAAGAGCTTCACTGAACGCCTGGGAGCGACCGGTCAAAGCAAGCTGGTTAAGCTGGTCGCTATTAGCGTTTGTGAGACGCGACATTTCAGCATCCCACTGAGGTGTGCCGCGACGAATACCCGCGTTCACAAGCTGGGTCTCCAGAGACGCTTGGTTCTGCTGCTGCTGTTTCAGGATGCGGGGAGATGCAAGGTCATATGCCCACTGCTCAGCATCAGAGTTATTAAAGCTGAACGGGTCGTTTAGAAGGTCGCCAACCTTTGCCGACTGCTGGTTAGCAATCTGCGAGAGGTTGATATCTGCCTGCTGCGACTGATCATAAATCTTTTGCTGCTCAGGAGTAAGCGCGGTTGTGGCTGTGTACCTGGGGACCTGGACGGCTTTACCATTAGGATCGATAATGGTTTGGGAACCAGTCTGGTCATACGTGAGCGTTCCCCACGGAGAAACCTGATTGGTCTGGTTCATCGCCTGCTGTTGCTGTGCAGTGAAGCTATTCCACTGGCCCTGAGCAGCGGCGGTCTTGGCAGGATCTGGAGCCTTCGGAGCGGACTTTCCCAATGGTTAATCTCCTCTATAGGGCGATTCACGCCACTGGTCATCTGTATAGCGAAAGATCATCTCGCCTTCGTCCCGTCCCCTCAATCTCGGAATGTAAGTCTCATCGAAACCAAAGCGGCGGGCTATCTTGCACATTCCTGTATTTCGCTCCGAAACCCTCAAGACAACCAACTGGCATCCTAGCAGCTCAAATGGTAACGCGAACATAGCCGAAATAACACGCTTTGTCAGCCACTTCTTACTTAGCGAAGCCGAAGACAATTCAATGATTCCTTCGTCTGGATGCCAGTTATGGTAGACCGTACCGGCGATAAGCTCACCATCGTCAAAAACACCCATTGTGCAATATTTTTCCAACATTCCAGGCTGTTTCCATACGAGATTAGAAACAAAATCTCCTACAATGCGGTTTTGCTGCGGTGTTTGTGGCCCGTAATATTCAGTTTCGATCACGACACGAGTTCTCCTGTCGCGTAGGTCATTTCTACTCGAATGATTTCTGTATCGATTGGGGCAATAGCGCCTGAAGTAACCTGCATGGCAACGGAGCAGGCGTAACCAGTACCGCCAAGAGAAACCCAAGGTTCGTCAATCACTGTATCAGAGATATCTCCCCATACGCCCGTTCCCCATACGGCAGAACCCCATACCGACACAGCAGGCGCGATACCCGAAGAAGGCGGTGTATTGAGAGTGATATCGTATTCGTTTCTGAATTCCAGCGATGAATCAACATGAGCCAAGGATCGCGTTACCGGTCTGCCCATTTTGGGAACTTTCCGGTTTGATGGAGCGCCAAGGTCATCAAACAATGGGATATATGCACCCGTGTACGGTAGGCCCGCGTCATAACCGGAGACGTTGGCTCTATACACTTCTCCGTTCGGAGATCCGAAATATAATCCACCTTGAAACGTGGCGAAGGAAAGAGCATTCCAGTTCGTAAAGCGGCACCAGGCCATCGTGTTAGCATTAACGACATAGATAACCGGCTCATCTCCACCAATGATGTTAGGAGGCGACACGGCAATCATTTGCCCTTCAGGCCATAGAACAGTCTGCCAGTCTGTCATCCCCCTAACCGTAAGGGCGAGATTCCATGCGTCATTGATAGGATAGGACACAGCCTGTGGAGCAATGGCTGCTACATCACGTTGAATTGCTTGTGCGAGAGAAACCATGCCAACTGATGTTGAAATCAGAAGGTCAGCGCCCGCTCTGACGAACGCCTTATCTCCCAAAAGAGAGCCGATACGGTAAACGCCAACTAGGCTCCATCCTTGGTTAGGGGCGGGGGAAAGACCCTGATAAATTGCGACTTCGCCTTCATCCGAGATGAAAGCGCATTGCTCCGAAAGCCCGCCCCCTTGTCCTGTGTCGAGAGACCATCCTTGGCCGATCATAAGCTTGCCGCCAATGGTCAACACACCAGCAAGACTTACTTCTGTTGCTGTTCCACCGATGCTATCCACCGGAAGGTAATAAAACGACAAGCTATCCTTGCGAAGGAAGTAGAGGGAATTTTTATAAACCCATACAAAGCTCATATCAGCTGACGTGCGGCCCACGCCAAAATCAACCCCTGGAACAGACAAGGAGGTAACGCCATTTGCTGTAGCAGATCCCCCACCGCTAGCCGTGATAATTTCATTATCCTGGAATGTGCCGGTGATGTTGGTTAGGTAGATCGTTCCAATCGTCGTTGGAGAGCCAATGACTACCTTATAGATAGTTCCTGTCGCCCCAGAGGTTCCACCTGTCAGCGTACCGCCAACGAACGCAACAGTACGCGCATCATAATTTAGTGCCGATACCCCATTTTTGACGTTCGGCCAGAAGTTAGCACCATCATAAATAAATCCCTGATCAGAGCCATTTACTCCCAAAAGATACGTGTTCCCAGTTGCGGCAAACTGTACAGTTTTCCAACGCCCATTTGTCGTTCCGGCGTAAACCAGAGTTTCCGTTACGTTATCGTAAATACCCGAATCAATAGCTCCGAAGAACTTCTCAATGCTGCCGAAATTGTATGAGAACAGTGAAAGCACATCCTCATCACCAGCGCCTAAAGTGGCAAATAGTTCCTTGCCACGACGAAGCATTGCGCTTGTAGCGGTCGGAAAGAAGTTATCGAGGACGGCGGCACCCTGAGCGCCAGACTGCGGGTTAGAGATAGATCGGTTGGAAATCCATCCGGCCACGGGAGATCCGAAAATCTTGACCTGTGAAGCGCGAGGCGCGGGCTTTTTTTGCTTCAGAGTAGGGCGGTAGTACATTCATTCTCCTCAGCCCAACGTATACGGCCATGCGGTCCTGAAGTTGCCTCTCAGACGAGTTGTGTAGGAACGATAGACTCGGGAGCCTTTGTCTTTCGCCGCCAAGGTATCGATAGCAAGGGTAAAATTTTCCTGATCCCCGGTATAGTCCAGCTTCTTATTCTCTCTCCAGCGCCAAACCAGCCACAATGCCAAAAGACTCTCACCATTCTTCACACGGAAGATATCATCGTCTTTCGTAAAGGCAGGTTTGGTAGTGACCAGATCTGAAGCAAGGGCATAGTTCCTGCTGATATACGGGAACGTAGCCAACTGTCCTGCGGGAGGAGCGGGGTAGAAGTTGAACTTGTCGTCAAAGATGCACCAGATACCAGGATACGGACCAAGTTCACGCGCCTGAACTCGAATGAAATCGTTGACTGATGGAACATGCTGATAACCCCAAACCCAATTGTTGAGGTCTTGGACTTCAGCAGTCAGCATCATTCGGTCATATCCATCCGGGATATCAAACGATGAAATTGTGCCGTCTCCGGTAAAATTGGCAACCCCTACCAAGGACTGCCAATCATTGTACTGCATGATGTCGTTTGCCGCATCGTTGACCAGATCTACAAGCTCCATCTCAAACTGGTTCTGAGACGAGAAAAAGACTGACGGCTTGCGGCCAATCAGTCTAATTGCTGCGGATTGTAGAGCGGTCAAAACAGACATTTAGAGTCCTTTGGCGAGATTCACGAGGCTTTCATGCTTCAGGCGGCCATCCGGCTTAGCACCAGTCTTCTCTTCAATGAAAGTCCGAAGTTCGTCTTCCGTCATCTGAGAAAGCATGGCCTGCTGGATTTCTTCGGGCGTAGAGTCCTCAGCGGGAACCGGAACCGTAACGTGAGAAGCCTGGAGTGCGGCAATCTGAGCCTTAAGGGCTTCGATCTCTGCCATTGCATCCTTGCTGGTGCGATGATCTGCGATGTAGCGGTTTGCCATGTCCTTGAGCTTGTTCCTATCCATCCCAAGGTTCTTGAGAGGCGTACCTTCAAGGGCGCACAAAGCCTCGATGCTGTAAATGCGCATGGTGCGGCAGAAGGAAAGCTGCTCAGGAGTGATGCCGTATGGGCGAAGCTGCTCAAGAGGCGTGCCGCTGACTTCCTGCGGGTTGCCTTCCTTGAACTGGCGGTACTGCTCGGCCCACCGCTCGCGATAGGTTACGATCTGGTTTCCCTCACGCTTCCAGAAAGCATCAACAGGGAACACGGGAGAATAATTGCTCGATCCGGCAAATCGGACCTGAACAACTTCGCGGTTTTCCTTGATGAGATATCCCGCATCTTCCGACTTCGGAATGTTCTCGATATCCATCCAGCGGAATACGGGAGTTACGGTAATGTCACGAACGTCAATCTGTGCAAGTTCAGTCATGTGTTTTCCTTTGTCTGAGAAAGGGGTGAGGGGAGCCGAAGCTCCCCATTATTACGGTACTGCGTTGTATGCACCCTTGCGCGCCCAGAAGTAGGCACCAGAGGGAACGGCGGTGTTGACGGGGGTGTAGTAGCCGCCAGCGCCGGTTGCTACGGTCCAAGCCGGAAACGTTACCGTTACCTGGGTACCGGTCGTAGCGGTTGCAGCGATAAGAGCGGATGCCTGAACATAGACATAATCTGCGCCATCGTTGCCGACTTCCTTGTTCCCAAGCTTGGGAGAAGGCGTGGTAATATTTGCAAGCAGGTCGTAGTACGGCAGCGTCGTCTCAATGACGTTAAGCTGCTGACCAAGCTGCGGAGTAGTGCGGAAAGGCTGAGAGTTCGCCATGGTCGTTTCTCCTTATACGGTAACGATACGGTAGCTGAAGAGCGGGTTCTCAAGAACCAACTGACCAGACCATACGATACCCTGCGCGTAGGCATCCTGGTTAATCGGGCGCATACCATCGCCAGAGTGGAACGGTACGAATTCCTGACCTGGGAAGGTGTAGACGGCGAGGCCCTGAGTATCGATGCCGTAAACAGTATTGGTCGGCATGACGTTACCGATACCGCCAGCAGCCACGATATCAACCGGACCCGCAGGAGTCATATAGGTCAGACCGGCAAAGCCAAGACGGCCAAGACGCTCGGAACCAAGACGCTGATGCGCAACGAACGAACCTGCGATAGGCTCATAAGCGCGGGCATCGGCAATCAGGAGATCCGCATAGCGACCGTTACGCGAACGGGCCAGAGAGATACGGTCAATGATCGGGCGAACCGTGGAAACATCCCACGTCGTGAAGCCTGCAACGTCGCCAGCCGGAATGTTGAACGTGGACGTGCGCCAGTTCGGAACCGTGGCACGGTCGATACCGCCGTAAACACCCGTATTGGCAATGATCGGAATCGCACCGCCAAGACCAATCATCTGACGGCCACCCTGGCCGGTACCATCGCCTACGAGGGAGATTTCCCATTCTTCCTTGACGGACTTTTCAGCCGCATCAAGATAGGTCTCCATCAGGTCGATGACTTCTTCCTGGCCGCGAGTGTACAGCAGTTCAGTACCCGTAAGGGAGAACATGCTAACGACACGAGACCAGTTGAAGACTGCCGAGTTCAGCAGTTCCTTCGGGGTGATTTCGATCTTGTCATAGCCAGTGAACCACTGAGCCTGAAGCTTGTCGAACATGATCGGAACGCGGAGTTCCGGACCACCGGCACGCTTCGTCTTGATGCGGCCTTCATCGCGAAGGATGCGGGAGAGTGGGGTTGCGTTGTAGACAATATCCTGAACTTCTCGGCTGCGACGGGCTACGGCTGCAGTGAGAAGCTGGCGATACTGACGATCTGTAGTAATCGGCATGTATGTTGCTCCTGTTTACGCTCGGCGGGAGATCTTACGGGCTTCCTCTTCGAGCATGTCTCTCATGGACATCTTCCGATCTGCAACCGTCGTCTCTGTGACGCCACCGATGGAAGACTTTACGGATTTGCCGCCTTGAACGTCTTGAGCAGGCGTTGGGAGTTGGCTTTCCTCTTGAGCCGAGAGACCTTCATCCGCTGCAGTTTGAGAAACCCTGCGAACATGCGGGGCAACCATAAAAAGAGCGGCTTCGAGCTTGTCACGCGGACTTAGGCCAGAGCCATGTATTTGTTCGATAATACCAGATTGCAAAACTTTAGCAATCTGTTCCTCATGCTGATGATATTCGGGATAATCTTGCGCGAATGGGGCGATTACAGCGTTTGCAACCTGTTCAGCTCGCAAAGCCTGGATCTGCTGCTGAAGCTCCCGAACTTCAGGAGTAACCTGTGGCTGCTGTTCTTGCGTTACCTGTGGCTGCGGGCGTTGAGCTAGGCTCGTGTATTGGTGCGGCTCGCGCTGCATATGCTCGATAAGCTGCGGAATGGTGACGTTAGCGGATCGAAGAATATGCCCGATGGCCTGCGGTGCAGAGATATTGAGATTCTGGCATAGCTGCCGGAAGCCCTTAGCGGGATCTTCTGCAAAATCCTTCTCAATCTTTACGTAATTATCCAGGGCCTGCTTGAACGGGACATTGTGGCGCTTGGCGAGATCTTCGAAGTCTTTCAGTTCTTCACGAAACACCTTGTGTTCGCGGTACTGAGCAATTTCAGCTTCACGTTCAGCTTCGGAACGCGCCCATTCTTCTTTCACAAGCTGAGGAACGTTTTTCCACGCGTCTTTCGCGTTCGGTAGAAAACGAGCAGGGGCCTCGATATTCCTGCGGCCCTCAGACGGCTTAGGGTTCTTAGCCTCCTGCTCGCTAGCATCTACCTTGCGGGCAGATTCCTCAGTCTTTGCAGGCTTTTCCTCAACCTTTTCGGTCTTGGCTTCTGCCTTGTCCTTTACGGCTGGCTTTTCGTCTTCATCGTCATCGTCTTTGGGAGGATTGTCTGTGAGCTTCTTGGCTTCAGCCTCCAGACTTTCGCGGGCGGATTCTGCCTTGCGATTCGGCTCAGGCTTCTGCTCGACGGGAGGCTTGCCGCCACCGGACTTGACACCATCAATATCCGTATCAATGACAGTGGAGTCCGTCTGCATGTCCTGAGTAACTTGAGTGTTTTCCATGTTCCCGTAAACCTTTGTCTGAGGAAGGTTAGTTGATCATTACGATGTATGCCGCCAACGCGGTAATCATAGATACATACGCCACGATGATTGAGGCCAGAGACACAGAGCGCCGACCATCCTGAGCTAGAAATTGCGAGAGTCCGCCAAAGAAAGCCGAAAGGATTGCAATGTTTCTGGCTGTCTCATCCCCAAACACAATGATGGAAACGACAAAGACCCCGAAGAAGATTGTCCCGCATAGTGCATAAACTTGATTCATGTGTTTTACCTCGTCTGAGAAGGTGTAACGTTTAATCAGATACGGAGAGAGGCACGTTGCCGGTCTCTACGTCGTGGATTGCTTTCTTGATGGATTCAATGCGTTCGGCTTTGTTGAACTCAGGAGCCTTGTACTCTGGAATAGGCTCATTCCCGTATTCAATGAACTCTTCACCGCGTGGGTTTCCATCTGCTTTGAGAGTTCGCCTGTAAGCTGCCATGCTGGTGTACTGCTTGCCGTCCGCTCCCCACGTTGGTTCTATCTCGTCTCTTGCAAATCGAGGACATGGGAAAGAAGAGCCTGATCCAGAAGACGCAATGGAAGGCACAGCCCGGTAGACTTGCCTTCCATTATCCAATGTGTACCAACGCTTTTCAATCATGACTGAAGTGCAGCGATGATAGCGTTAACCTTGTCTTCAAGGCGACGGAAGTTATCGTTGAGCGTGGACTGAGAGAAAGATGCGCCAACATCAACGATAGCGTTGCCAGTCGTGCCAGATGCGCCAGTAAGAGGCGTAAGGGCTACAACAGCGGTATTGCTGCCAGGAAGATTGCGGACGATCTCACGAGCAAGTTCAGGGACCATGCTGCGTTCAGTGAGGCGTGTAAGAGAAGTTGCCATGCTTTAGTCTCCTTTGGTTAATCGTTTTACCATCTTCACGGTTCAAGAGCAATCAGGTGAAGAGTTGCGGCGATTGGGTTGGGGTTGATTGAAAGCGCCCCAAGCAAGAGCGATAGAAGCCCAGCAGAGACACGGTTAATCTGTAACGTGCATTGTGTATTTGTCGGAGTTCCAACAATCTGGACGTTAAACAGGTCTGTCGTCCCATTCGGCACCTGAACAATACCCGATACGACAGGCACAACACCCGCCCCGAATGCCGTTGGGTATGTCCATGTATAGGTTGATGCCGCAGATGGCATAACCTTGATCTCTTTACGCGCTTTTGAGGCGTGCGTGTGGTCGGCCAAAGCATATCGGGTATCCGTACCCTTCAGACCGTTATCGGCTACGCCTGGGGGCATTGCGGTAGCAGGCTGAGGAATAGCGCTTGTGTCTGCCTTCTGGTTAATTTGGCTTTGGAGACTAGAAAGATTAGCCGGAGGATATGAAACGCTATCATCAGCCATTAGTAGTTCTCCAAATAGCTAAGGGTCTGACCAGCCGTTGGAGAAGTAGCATAAATAGCAGCAGCAGTGGCAATCGTTACTGAAGCGCCTACCGCTGCAGCAAGGAAGAATCCTGTCGTTGCTCCAGTCGTAGAGGCGGTAGCCGTTAAGTAAACCGGCTGCGTCCCGGTGATATTGGAAATCATAACTGATTGGCGTCCAGAGCGGGCGGCTACAACAAGAGTTGCGGCGGCTGGAGAAATAGAACTCGTAGACTGTCCCGTTGCGATAGTCGCAGAGCCTACAGAGCGGCTAAATGACGGCGATGTGGCTACCGTACCGGAAGAGCCAGAAGCAGGAGCCGTTTGAATGGCGTCTGTAGTGCCTGTGCCATTGGTAATATAGACGGGAGCGCCTAGGTTATTCTGTGCCATTTAGTCGTCTCCTTGCGTCATGGCCTGCCGCTCAGCAAAGTTCTGCTGGCGTGTTCCTTGCTGTTCACTGAAGTCCTGTTGGCGATCTGCTCTATCCTCGCCACGCTGAGCGCGGTCTTCAGATTGTAAAGCCATCGCCGTGTCCACTTGCCTCTGCTGCTGTTCATTTGCCGCTTTATACTCGTCAAGATCCTGCTTGCGAACGTCGAGACCGATAGAGGAGAGGATTTTTGCCGTCTGAGCGCGTAGATAATCGATTTCAGCCAAGGTCTTCTCGGCTTTAGACTGAACGTCGGCCAATTGCAGGCGAAGCTTGTCATTCTCCTGCTGCGCCTTCTGTGCCTGTTCATTGCCCTTCTGCTGAAGCTCCAGGAATTTTCGCTGATTCTCAGCCTTATCGAGTGCTGCTTTCGCCTGAACGTTAGCCATCGCGGCCTGAGCCTTGACCTGTTCTGCCTCAGCAAGCTTGTTTTGAGCGGCGGCAAGTTCTGCGCTGCCGTCATCCTGGCTCGGAGGAGGTGTATTGGCTACGCTGTCAATCCAATCATCAATCATGGATTCCAGTTCCCGGCCTACACGGTATGGAGCAAGCTGGAACTTGAGAAGCGCGCCAGCAAGTTTAGCGCCATCTGGCCCGCTCTGGACGAGAGGAGCCAATGCCTGTGCCGCAGTGGAGAATGCAGCCATAAATTCGTTACGGCTCTGCTTTTCCGCCTGTTCGTCGGCAATGATGGTGGATTCGTCTTCGATCTCGAACGCAAAGCCCCGCGCCTTATCATCGCGCAGGAGCTTCATGATATCTTCAATCGGTACTTCGGCCTTTGCTTCATTGAGCATAGGCGCATACTTGGCGAGGATCTGCTGTTGAGCCTGCTGGAATTCCTGTTGCGCTTGCTGAGCCTGCTGAGGATCGACCTGACCGCCCATTTGGGAAGCCATCTCGCGAGCCTTGTCCTCAAGCGCCTTCAGTTCCTGCTTTGCAGCCTTTTCGATACCTTCGATCTGCTTGGTAATATCCGCCTTGGTGGGTATCTCCATCTGCGACATTTCAAGAAGCGTCTCTTGAGAGAACTTCTCCGCAATGATCTCCGAAGCAATCTTTACCGCGTCACAAGCGATACGCTGCAGTTCGCGTACCTTCTGCTCTACACGAACGGAACCGTATTGGGTCTTGAGTTGCTGAGCGCCTAGTGTCTCTTCAGCCTCAGTTGCCCCACGCATGATGTCTGAGATGCCGGAAAGCTGGTAAAAGTCATCGATAAGCTGCGAGCGCGCCGTAATGAGGCCCTGAATCGTCGTGGCAACATCAGCAATGGGCATCCACTGCACAAAGTTAGCCATATCGCCTGTAAGAGACGCGCTCGGAACAGGGATCAAGATCTCATCATCATCAGAGCGGATAAGCTCCTCGATAGCATCTGCTACGTCACCGCCAGAAGGGATAAGACCCTTCATCTTCACTTTGTCGAGGAGGAGATAGATTCGGCTTGTGAGAGTGTTGATCTTGCCGAAATGAACCGCGTACCGCTCATAGTCAGGAACGGGAATGAGAGACCGGCGCTGAAGTGTTCCGAATGCAGGCTTGGGGCAAGGGAAGAAGTCGCGCAGCTTCAGCTCAGGCTCGCTCACGTCAAGCAGAACTTCCACACCCTCAGAAACCCAATAGACCTTGTTGTCTACCTTGTGCCAGACTTCCCATACACTGGCCTTGCGGCTGTGATCTACGGAGCCGTTTTCTTCCTCGTCACGCTTTACCGTGAATTTGGCGTCCTTGTACGCATCTCCCGAATGTGAGGCAAAGCGCTTCTTCATGTCACGCTTCGTCATCCATGCGCGGCGGGCTACTGCGCCTACCTCAGACCATTTGCGGGCGGGCTGGTGACGGAAGTCCTTTCGGTCGATCTGCTCAAAGCAAACCTTCTGCCCGCCTTCAGTCTCATACGTAAGCCACATGACGCCGCGATTAGTGAAGATCAGGTCATCTCTGATCTCGCACATGACGTTGTTGATATCCGACCTGTCAAAGGCAGAAATAGACGTGCGCTCTAGAAGTTCAGCAGTCTTGTTCTTAACAGGACGGCGGTCTTTAAATTGGGGAGATACAACAGGCTTGGGAGGACGCGCATAAACGGCTGGCTTCAGGATCTCATAAGACGCCCAGAACAGGTCTAGCTCTGCATCAGCCCATACGCCAGGAGAAGTTCGCTCTAGAGCCGTGTAATTACGATCCGTGCGGGAATAGACTTCATCGATCTGGTCGCAAATGTCTTGCCATTCGCGTTCAGCCTTTTCCCATTCACGCAATTGCTTCAATACAATAGCGGACGATTTTGCGTCGTCTGGTTCTTTCAGGGAATCTGCCGGTTCAAGTTCGGTATCGTCTTCAGATGACATAAGGCCCGCTCTGTTCATGAACGGGCCTATAATTAGCGCAAAACTGCTTAAACGTCAAACCAAGGTTATACCTTAGCTTTGCCGTCATGCTGCTTCAGATAGAGCTTGTTCTGCTCATCCTTAGCCTTTTCCATAGCCTCAAAACGGGCGCGGGTCGGATCGTTGGCAATCGAAGGGTCTTCATTCGTGCCCTTACGGTCAGCCTCAGTGCGTTCCTGCATGGCGTCGAAGGATTCATGGACAACCGGAGTCGGCGTCATTTCCTCTTCACGCTGCTTGGCTGCTGCCTCAATGGCCGGATCTGCATTCTTGTGTCGCGACATGTCATATCCTCCTGTGGATGACGTTAGAACGGGTTTATAGCATGAATGTTCCTATTTATTCAAAATAGCGATCCTGTTCACGATATAAGTTGCAAGCTGCTGATGCCCTGAATCAACCAAAGCCGCCACAATCAAATCACTGAGGTCTTGGATTTCCTTAACCTTCTTATCAATTGCATCCGCTCTCTTGATCTTATCATCAAGCTCGGATTCAACCAGCTTAATCATATGTTCAGTTTTGATGTCATAGTTGCCGTAGGCCATTCCGGCTCCCCTTTCATAAACAATTTTACAATAAACTATTTTACACCATTGTAAATAGTTTTATATAATGGGAGGGTGGTTTCCGGCAGCTCACCACCAAACGACTATGCCAAAGGCAATCCGTACCCTTTGTTTAATGACGCGGCCAGTCTCGTCTACTCCCATTCGCTTTATACCTTAGCGCCGCACCCTTGGCAATGCAGGAGCATAAATAGCCCCAATCTCCAGCTTACGTTGCGGCTGCTTTGGCTTGTTGCCCATGAACATTCTATCCATCAACTGCCCGCAGAGGCCAAGAGCGTCACAGTTATGGGTGAGGATACCATTAGCGTAATAGACATGCTCACCCGCAACCGTGATATTATAGACCGGCTTTCTTTCGCTTAGCTCTGTTACGCTGAGCACATGCACGGCAGCAGAACTTTGATCGCTCGAAGTAGGCTTGATACGTCCACAAGCACTCAACGCAAATCGTTTTGAATGGCTCACGGCCCTCCCAAGACTTCTTGCCATGCTGCTTGTGCCAAGCCAGCCCCTCAGGAGATTTGTGCCACTCTGAAGCCTTGTCGCGAATGCGTTCAAGATGCTCCATTTGTCTGCTGTATTGCTCTTCGTCCATTGGATGGCGCTGGCGATGATCCTTGGCTGATAAGCACTCAAGGTTGGATAGCTCGTTGTTTGTGGTGTCGCCGTCGATATGGTGGATGTGATATCCGTCGGGGATTGGCCCATTGGCATCTTCCCACTTGTGGCGATGGAGGAACCCGCGCCTTGGTTCTGTGCCATAATAATATCGCTGATGCGTTCGGCTCTTTCCTTCTGGATAGCGTAGATATCGATTGCCGAGATATTCCACCAAATCGGCCTTTGAACTTCCTCTTTGCATACAGGTTCTCCAATGAACGTTAATTCGTCCATTATACCCAATGCATCGGCGCGAACAAAGCCTTTGTTTTTAACATGAACAGGATGATTGGGAGTGCAATCCAAGTAACCGCCATTACTCATTGATATGCGAACCAGATCTGCGGATACGCTGGTTTTCTCATGAGCTAGAATTGTGCGCTCTCCTTCAGGTGTCATAACACCATCACCAACCTTAAGGCAGTCCATTCGCTTTAGTCCATAAGGCGTAGATACAAGGGTCTCGCCAGTCACGCACTGGTCATCATGCACGCCAACGGGAAAGCTCATCATCTCGCTTATGAGATCCGATAGCCACGGCTGATCACGATGGATATACAGACCCTGCAGCGCCATGCGTCCACGGATAGACTGCGCACGGATTGCCTTGTCTCCACCACGAGTGGGGAACTGCTCACGAGCGACGTAGGACTGGCTTTCAAGCATACGTTTGACAAGGAACGGTCCTACACCTGACTTGATCTGCCCTGTTTCCTCAGCCCATCCAATCGGTTTCCACTTGCGGACTAGGTTGCAGAATGCCTCTACCCATACGTCTGAACTTGCCTGTTGACGCCACATATCCAGCAGCCACATGCGCCCCTCATGATCAACGCCTACTACAACGTGAACCGTGTAGTCGCCTCCATCTGCGGTTACTGCATAGTCAGAAGCGCCATAGACCGATAGCGTTTCCTTGGGTGGCATTTTGTCTACGAGGTGAATCCATTCTCGCTTGAAATAGTCGCCTGTCTCAGGGCTTGGGGCCTGTTGGTATAGTGCCGACCAATCACGGGGAGGCAGTGCGCGTTTGATTTGCTCTAGAGCGCCAATGTCGTACTGCTCAGGCCATAACGCCTCACCAGCCTCATTGATGGCCGGAAGATTGAGAACAACCCATCCTTCATGCCCATGCTCAGTCTGAAGCCAACCGGCCAGATCATCCTCATGCCAACGAGTCTGAATGATGACAATTCTGCCCCCAGGCATGAGGCGTGTATAAGCTGTAGAGGTGTACCAGTCTTTCGTCTTCTTGCGGATTACTTCTGATTCTGCGTCTTCTCTGTTTTTGACTGGATCATCAATGAGCAGAAGATGAGCGCCGCGACCTGTAAGAGGCCCACCAACGCCAACAGCATAAAAAGCGCCTCTTTGCCCGGTAGAGTGTTCATAACCACCGAGAGAGCCGTCAATATGAAAGCGCTTTGCAGATTTAGAGTCATCAGCAAGAGAAACGCCGGGGAAAATGGCTTGGTAAGCATCGTCCTCAATCTGGTTCTTGACCTTGCGTCCGAAGTCATCGGCTAGCTCCTGAGCGTATGTGGCTGTGACGACGTAGTGATCTGGATTGCGGCCAATATACCATGCGGGGAAGAACTCAGACGCCAGCATGGACTTTCCGTGGCGCGGAGGCATCGTGATCATAAGGCGCTTGATATCGCCTCGCTCTACTGCCTCTAGGTGACGAGCTATGAGCCTGTGATGATAGGCGTCTTTGTATCCAGGCCATTGGTAGGCTGCGTAGGAGATGAGACGGCTGAATGCAAAGTCTTCAGCGGTCGGCGCGGGTAGCGGCTGCAACGGCTGCGTCTCTCTGTTCTTTAGAGGTGACTTCCATATTTCCGGAATGCTCTACCTCGCGCTTATCGCGCCAGTCTTCGTGATTGGTGTTCTTGAGTGCAAAGATGGTTGAGGTAATCTGAGGGCCTGCCAAGCTAGTATCCAGAAGCCTACGCTCAAGGAATAGCTGTCTCTTTGACTGCGCCAGCTTTACAGTGTCCGCAAAATCAGGATGCCTGTCTACCCATTCATAAACACGTTGACGATGAATACCAATTTCAGCAGCCGCTGCAGCAAGCGAAAGACCCTGAGCCATAAGCTTCAGGATCTCATCACCCATTGTCTTTGTGTAATCTGTTGGGCGTCCTGCTGGCATGTTACTTACCTGTCACACTCTTTTTAACCAACTCTGCTGCCTGCTTGTAAGCCATGGCTGCGGCGACCTCAGCCAAAGGCATAGAGCCTGTAAACCCAACAGACGCAGCGATGCTGAAATATTCTTCTTCAGAACACTCTGCTAATTGCCTCATGCATTCTGAGATGCACATTCCTGCGAACCAATCAATGAGCCGACTAGGCATCAAATAATCCCCTTTGAGCTGGCAAACGCCAAAATTAACGAAACTGGTCCAAGCGATACAAACAAAGCTATAAATCCGGCGTTTCTCATATCCCAGACTAGATAATAAGCAGCACCGAATAAACCAATTGAATACCAGATAAATATCAGCAAAGCTTCAATCATTTGTTCCCCAAGGAAAAATACTAAAAGACGCTGGTTTTGCCCCAATCTCATAAGCTTCCTCAAGATGCTTCTTATCAATCAGGTACTCGATGCCTTTGAATGAAACGTTGTGTGCGAACCCTGCGTACCCTCTAGCAGATTCCCGTTCCCACTCTCTAAACTTTTTTACAGCGTCTTCCATAAACTAATTCCCCATAAACTGTTTGACTGAGTTCCCTGTCTTCTCCGGGCGTGAAGGTCGAGCCAAGGCCGGAAGCTTACTTAGGCGTACGAGATAGGGCATTGGAATACTCTCAGCAGTATTTTTGAAAGTCCCTGGCTCATTGAAGCATGTTAATCCACGTCTGTCTCCGTGCTTCACAATACTGCGTCGGCACGTTTTTGGCAATGATGCGGTTTTCGAGATCCTGCCCTACGTACCCTGCCGCTAGAATGGCCTGATCGTAGTTAATGCGGTATTCCCTCATTCCCTGGACAATGCTGGAGTCAATGAGCGTCTGAGGGACGTTGAAGCCGCAAAGTGTTTTATCGATTGCCAGGATAGCAGCATCCTTTATTCCATCTGCATATACTGGTGTTGAAGCTGTTATTAGGAGGATGGTTAGGAGAGTTTTCACTGGCTCATTTCCCTTACGTATTCCCTAAGAGCATCAAAAGCTTGACGCGCGTCGGAAGGCCGCAAATCGAAAAATTCTCCAATCCTCTCTACAAGACGTTCCTCGTTCGTCATGCAGCCCAATACTAAGTGCCTTACGTCTTTATAATCAGTCTGCTTGTTATATTCGTCTGCATTCATTTTAGTTCAACCTTTTTACCTGGAGGCGCAGCATACCATTTTCCATCCTGCTCAACATAAAGCATATGGACTTCAGACTTGTTTTCTACCGTCTTGAATGGCGCTGCATCAGGGATTTTTGCAGAACCCAGTAAATGTTTTATGGACTTTTCCATTTTAGTTCCCCTTTAGATTGGCTTTGGAGCCGGTTGTTGGAATTGAACCAACGGCAGAATTTGTATCTTTCAACAATAACACGCCACCTGGACTTTCGCCTAACCGACCCCAAACTCTGTATTCCACATAAAACAATTTACATGGTTATGTCTGTTTATGCAATGGGTTTCTGATGGCTTGGGAGATTTCAAAGGCATCGGGAGATTTCCTAAGAACATACTCCTCCAGCTCATCATCAAAAAATTTATGCTTTTCGGTGCCGTAAGACTCTACCAACTCAGCACACCGATCTCTTTCAGCCATTATTGCACGGGCGACAGCAAACGCAGTGATTTCCCCATATTCCCCGACATCATCAATGACAAAAGCCTTAGCCTCAGCCCATACTGTCTCTGGTATTTCCATGTTATTCCCCTTCCTTCATGACTTCGTAGCAAATCCCCCGCCAAACCCAGATGGGCGGCATATTTCCATCCAGCCATCCTAACTGCCTAGCGCGAGCAAACACTTTTGATCTTCCGGCCTTATCTATCAAAGCCTCAAGGTCGTCTGCTTGTTCACTAAACTCCTTCTCTGGAGCGCGTTTTTCCTTTTTCGGATTACCAGAAAACCTGTTTATCAACTCATTTATTGCCATATCTATTCCCCTTTGCTGCGCTTAACTGATGGGCGGATGAAGCGTGTACGGCCTTCTATGGCGTTTTGAGCCTCTTTGTCTTCATTCAACGGCTTTCCCCTTTATGATACAAGCTCAATCCTACGTATTCATGAGCTACTGGTTTTACGCGCCGCCCACAGTCTTCCATCTTTCAATAAGCTTCAAAAATTCTGTATTTTCCTCCGGCTCTCGAACGGAAAGTTTCCACATTTCATACCGCTTTTCATCCAGTTTTCTTTGGCCAACTCTATCATGTTTCTCGCTTTCATGAAGAAAAGCCAATGTTTTAGGAAACATTTTTGAAATCCTGATGCGCTCAAGACGCAAAGCCTCTTCTTTCAGCTTCAAAGAGCGCTCTTCGTCAGTCATTGAAATTATGCCTCTTGATAGCCTTAATCGGGATTTCTCGTAAGTCACTTCGCTTCCCCCTTGTGATATAAACTGATGCCAACATAGTCACCGGCTACTGGCTTTACCTTATGGAAGAATTCTACGTCTCGAATGACGCGGATTTCTCCGTTGATCACTACGCTGCGGTTCTTTAGGTCACGCTCGCCTTCGAACGCGGCAGGCAAGGGTCCCCAGTAGATCTCCCTATTGCCTCGAAGCGTTGTCTCTACGCATTTGAAGTCTGGAATGTCAGACAATGTGAACAACCCTCAAAAGGACGATAACGAGGATCAGAAACACAACCAGTCCCAGCGGGCCATAGTTGCCGTTATTCCAGCCCCATCCAGGATACGCGCCGAACAAGGCTACGATCAAAACCAGCACCACAAGAAGCTCAATCAAACCCATATCCGTGCATCTCCTGTTTGTTTTATTTTATCTGAATGTTAGGTGTTTGTCGAACCTTCTGCCTCCGGTGCGGAGAGAGCGGCGCGGACCTGCTCAAGGACAAACCTTGTGGCAGATGGGTGATCTATCGTGTTGCTCTCTTCCGGGTAGGCCTCAAGCAACAAAGATAGGCGACCTTCGGCGAGTTTAAGAGCACGCTGTTTAGATTTCTGCACGGTGGACAGATAAGCTGATATGGCAGCTCGAAGTGTTCCATAGTCGCCAACGGCAGTCCGATGATACGCTACGCGAGCAGCGTCGAATGCGCGCTCATCTAGGCCATCGCTCCAAACCATTTGTGTTTGTGGCGGGGGGGCCTTTTCATTATCTTCCATCTTCATCTCCCCACATACGCACTGCAGATCTCTGCGTCGTATCCTAGTTCCTGTAGTCTTGCGTAATCTTCTTGGGCTTCGGAAGTATGGTATGGAAGAGAATACATCATTACGCACTCCTCGTCAGAACTGAAGCACGGCTTTTCCATTGTTTCCAGATCCCACCAGCCGAAGAAGTATTTACCTTCCGCCTCGATATAGTGATAGTTTGCTTTGAAGGTCATTTCATCACATCCTATATTTTTCATAAATGGCTTCGTTGTACCCATCTAACCAGTCTTCGTGTTTTGTTTTATCGCTTTTCTCACTATACGGGTTGTCATCGCGCTGGAATTCATCAAACGCTTCCCACCCCTCATGCCACCACACAGTCTTTCTATTCTTATCGCCAATACGATCTGTGTAACTCATTGCAGTACTTTTCCTGTCAGATACCCAAGACGGCGCATAGAATCCAAAATATCAATGGCTGCTGGCCTAACATCATTGATTTGCTGCTCGATATCTTTTTCAATATCGGAAAACCCTTTATGAACCGCATTCTCTCGCACCCTTTGCAATGCAAGCTGGAAAGCAATCATGGTTACAAGATTGTTATTGTAATCGCTCATGCTGCAACCCTGTACATGTTGTTGGCGAGAATGTGAAAAACGTCGATCTCTTCGACATAGCGCCAGCCAGTAGGGAAGAGCATGCGGGCCTGATAGCCTCCCTCGACCTTGATCTGAGTCCAGGTGCGGTTCGTGCGGCCCAGTACGTCGATGGCTTCCTGAAGGTTTGCGAAGATTGCCTTTTTCATTTCCGTATCCCCTTGCGTTTCGATGATAAAAAGGGACGAAGCCCTCACTTTTCAGAACCTACCGCGATATGGCTGGTTGAGGCCACGGTTCCCATTCATGCCAACGCCCTGCATCGTCTGAGACAGATAACCCCAAATGATGCCATATTCGTTGGATTCGATCTTACGGGCGTGACGGTCAGCCTTTGCAATGGCTTCGAACTTGTCGAACGTGGCGCTAGAAATCTGGCCGTTAGGAAGAAGTTCTTTCTTTACCTCTGCGATGAATGCAGCGCGGTATTCCATGTTGTAACCAGTGTAGCTCATTTTCATTCCCCTTGGTGTCTGCGTTTCGATGATTTGAACTTAAAACAGTTTTATATGTCAGTCAACATCATTCTGAGCCTGCATACGGAATCTTTTTCCCCTTTTTCTTTGCGTTGTACTGTCGCATGTATTCAGCCATGTACGCCTTGCGGTCGAACGTGTTATTCGGCGCTCGTGTTCGGAATGTGCGTGAAGGGGTATCGACGGGAGGGGCGCTACTTCCCTCTGAGAGTTTTGTCGGCGCTGCAATAGCAGCCTTATCGGACTCATCCGGTTTACCGGAACGCTCCCTCACCTCAGTCACCTGCACGTCTGCTTTCCGTGCTGCCGTCGATTTCTTGCGCTCATCAGGCGCGGTGTCTGTCTTGATCTTGATAGCCATTGTATCTCCTTGGTTTGGAGATATCATAAAACAATTTATTTGGCTTGGGAAGGGGTATTCCTGGCAGCTCTGAATTCCTTTACGGATATTCCTAGTTTGGTGGCGGCGCGTTTGTCTGCCATGAATTGACGGTTGTAAGCCAGTTTGTCGAAGCCGTTTGGTGGGCGGCCTCGCTTGGGCTTTGGAGTGGAGACGACAGATGGACTTGAGCCATCAACATGAGACTTAGAAAGTCTCTGCTCTGTCCGTTGAGCTATGTCGTCAATTTCTTTGAACTGAATTGCCATCTATTTAAAACCCCTGAGATGACCTGTATTCAGCCCATCTTTCATTCCAATATTCCCTGTGCTCATCCTCGCAATCCCTGCACAAGAACTGGTCTCGATTTGGGTTTTCGCCTTCTCCATCCCAATAATACATAGTCATGGACGGTACAGCCGAAAGAGGCTTTGCTTTGTTGCAGTGTTCACAAAATCTTTCATTGCGCCTGCATTCAGTATGGCTGATTTCCAATTACGCCTCCATTTCGTTGCAAAAGAGTTCAAATGCTTCAGAACCAAGGCGCTTTTCCAAAGCAACCATGACTGCCATTCGAGACATCACACCTTCCTTAGCTGTTACGTCGTTCAGAAGGATTGCCATTTCCATAAGCTGTTCCGTGGCTGCGCTGGCTGCTTTTGCGATAAGAGCGTCCATTTTCGTTTCCCCTTAATGTCTGCGTTTTGATGATTAGAATATGCACTACCGTAGTCGGAATGTCAACCATAAAACTACCATTAATGAAAAAAGAAAAGGCCCCAGCCGGGGAACAGCCAGGGCCTTAAGATTCAACGGAACTCAGCCAAGGGGGAGGAAGCTTCAAGCGCTCAACGTCGAATGGTTAATAATTACAGTACCCTTTTGTTTGTTTCAAGCTGCAGCTCTGAAAAATCTGTGGGTGTGGTGCTGGCAGTAACTCCCCACTGCCTTTTCTGCGCAGAACAGGTATGGAGATCCATCATTCAGTGGAGCCTTGCACTCGAATGCTTTCAGATCCATCAGTGTCTTTGAGAATGGCAATCGAGCCTCATCATAGGCGTTTGAAAGTATTTTTGGCGGACGTGGCGGCTCAGTCCCGAATCTGTTTTCGGGAGCATTTTTATGCCATATACCACTACGAACGCGCTTTTTGAACATCGCTCTGTTCTGCCTGATGACCTTCTTTACGGCCCTCATATGAACGTTAAATGAAAGGGCTATTTCATTTACAGTCTTTCCCGCCTCCCACATTTCAGCCATCAACTCCAGATCGATAGCTTCTGCGTTTCTGGCGTTATCCGCTTCGTTTTCTTCCCTTGTCTTTGCCTTTGCCGGGAATAGGTCACGGTTCCTTGATGCTAGACCAATGATAACATTCCTGGAGACATCGAACAATGCGCCAATTTCGGAGGCGCTATGCCCATTTCTCCACATTCGGGAAGCCTTTTTGATATCAACCTTGTCCGTCTGCGGATTAGAGATTGGCATTTTCTTCCCCCGTAAGCTTGTTCATTTTTTTGATCGAATTTATGAGCGATGTATGATCTAATCCTCCGCAAATCTTAGCTAATTGAGGCAGCGTAAGCTCCGGAAACTGTTTCTTCGCCTCCCAACGAATTCGGTGGCGTTTGTAAGATAGATCCATACTCCCCTTCCGGCGGCGGCTGGTATTCAGAAACGCCTCGTATTGGATACCGATGTCGTCACACCTCTGTTTGATGAATGACGTGTATTTGTTGAATTTATGCGCTC
>Ga0157371_10000596_pt1 | contig 43030 bp, 34 predicted proteins | sample C45metaG_FD_113462 | JGI IMG/M metagenome (GOLD analysis project Ga0157371, IMG submission 113462) | Corn rhizosphere microbial communities from Kellogg Biological Station, Michigan, USA - C4-5 metaG | ecosystem: Host-associated > Plants > Roots > Rhizosphere > Soil | place: USA: Michigan... | reverse complement strand
CCGGAAATAATTATGCAGGTTTTTTTGTTCATATCAATTGCAGGTTTGTAAAGAACCAGCCAATTAATGTTTAAACTTCATCTGTATTTTCATCATCCACTTCTTCTTCTTCACTTTCACTTTCCTCTGATTCTTCACCTTCTTCCCCATACCCTTCAGCAAGAACAGCCATATTCAAATCATACTTCTCTTCTATCTCAGAAAGCTTTTCATTAATCAAGCCTTTTGTTCCATACTGGCTTGGGGCTATTCCTTCATTACGGCTACAGGAAGGATAACTAATTTTTGGATTCTCTTCTTTGTTTACATTAATAAGTTCTACCAGGAAAGTCCAGTTTTTATGAAAATCATATACATAAATGAATTTCTGATTAGGCTCCCGAATCTCAGTGCCAATGGCTGTTTCATTCATGAGCAAAGGCTCTGCTTTATATTCTTTATCATATTTTTCCAAAGTGATTTCCTTACCGCGCTGCCAGTTATCATTGCTGCGATAAAAAGTTGCATGATGTTTATGATCAAACTCAAAACACTTCAGGATAATATCATGAAGCTCCAAAAAACTTTGTGTATGCTTAATGACCACATCGCGGTAAACGCTATCATCATCTTCCCAATAAACTCTGAATTTTAATATTGCCATATCACGAAATTACGGCTAAGTTTTTAATTAAAATATTTGGAAGAATACTTGGTTTTTACTTGTCAGTGTTAACTTTCTACTTTTTCATTATCCGACTCCCAAATCCTTTGCAACCTTTATCATATAAGCGAAAGCGGCATCAAACTGATTAGGGATTTCTCCGTCCAATATCGCTTCCCGGACAGCATTTTTTATTTCTCCAACAACTCTTGATGGAGGCAAAGAAAATTCTTTCATGATAATTTCTCCGGTTATTGGCGGTTGCCAGTTGCGCAGATGATCTGATTCCTCGACTTCTTTCAAACGCTTTTCAACCATTTCAAAATTGGCTAAATAACGTTGCACTTTTTGTTTATTCTTTGATGTAATATCCGCTTTGCAAAGCGTCATCAAATTTTCGATATCAGCTCCTGCATCAAATAATAATCTTCGGATAGCTGAATCTGTTATGTTTTCTTTTGTGAGACTGATTGGACGCAAATGCAACTCAACCATTTTCTTTACAAATTTCATTTTTTCATTCAACGGCAATTTTAATTGTGCAAAAATTTTAGGAACCATTCTTCCACCGATAACCTCGTGTCCGTGGAATGTCCAGCCATGCCCTTCTTCAAATTTTTTTGTTGCCGGCTTTGCAATATCATGAAGAATCGCGGCCCAGCGGAGCCATAGATCATCGGTATTTTGAGAAATATTATCCAGCACCTGCAGCGTATGATAAAAATTATCTTTGTGGCCCTTGCCATCAATATATTCAGCGCCAACAAGCGCGATCATTTGCGGAAAAATAATTTTTAATAAACCCGCTTTATATAAAAGATCAAAACCAACCGAAGGTTTTTTGGTCATTACAATTTTGTTGATCTCATCAATAATTCTTTCAACACTTACAATTTTTATTCTGTCGGCATGTTGCTTGATGGCTTCAAAAGTTTCGGGGGAAATCGTAAAATTTAATTGCGTGGCAAAACGAATAGCACGCATCATCCGTAAAGGATCATCAATAAAAGTCTGACCTGGAGGAAGAGGCGTTCTGATGATCTTATCTTCAATATCAGCAAGTCCGTTCAATGGATCAATTAATTTTCCATAATCTTTTTTATTCAGGCTGATGGCTAAAGTGTTTATGGTAAAATCCCTGCGCATCGTATCTTCTTCAATTGTTCCGGGAAGTACATTTGGTTTGCGGCTTTCAGATTGATAACTTTCTTTTCTTGCACCGACGAATTCTATTTCAAAAATTGTATCATTTAAGGTAATTTTTATTTGGGCCGTTCCAAAATTTTTAAAAAAACTTACATGCGGTTTTGGAGAAAATTTCTCTGCTGTTTTTTGGGCCAGTTCAATTCCGTCACCACTGCAAACGATGTCCGCATCTTTAGTGGAACGATTCAATATCTTATCACGAACAAAACCACCAATTACGAAAGCCGGCATGCTTAATTCCTCAGCAGAATCACCTATTTTTTTAAAAATAAAAAGCTCTTCATCTGTACACTTGATTTCCATGCGGCAAAAGTAATTGGATAAATTGTTTTAGAATTAATTTATTGGCAGATGAAAGCGTTTTACCCTTCTAATTATTAATAGAAGGTTCGCCATTATTTGTTTGGTAATTAAATAAATGCTGAAATTAAAAGGGTAGTGTGATTGAATCCGGTTCTATAAATTCATGAGTAAAATCATTTTCCAAAAAGCTTACGGGTGAATCTGCCATTGTAATAATATCTTTTTTTGTGAGGCCCCAGGGCTCCCAATATCCTTCCAAAACTTGAGCAAACATCTGATCGTCCCATTGTGCAAACAAAGGGTCAGCCAAACTTTCGCACATAGGAACAGATTCTATGATCACTTTTTCATGTGTTGCTTCAATGATATGCTGCGAGCTTTTTCTTAATAAATAATTTGCATAAAGAAATCTGGAACATAATTCTTCAAACTGGATTGGGTGTAAAACTTTATCAGAAATTTTATCAAGGATTTCTTTCTGATTTTTTCCAATTGCGCCATTATCCTGCAGACATGCAACGATTCCAAATCCATTCATTCCTAAAGAAAAATTAAGATTGGTTGGTTCATCCTTATAATTAAAAGTGTCTTTCGAATACCTCAGTCTTACAACCTTGATGGTCCATGGTTTTGGATCTTTAAATTCCATTGGGGCCACTAATGATTGCATCATTAAATGCAGCTTCCCAAATCTTTGACGCAATAATTTTGAGAGATCAAATGGCTTTCCTTTTGGATGCCTTTTAGCGCGGCTTATTTCCAAACAAATTTCGTTGTAGATTACGCCATAAACGATTTTCCCCATCCATAAAAACAATCGTTCGCCGGGAATTTTTTTTACTTCTTCATATCCTGTCTCAAATGCATTTTTAATTTCCTGATCCAGAATTTCAAATGCATTTTTTACTTCAGCAGAACAAGGCAACTTCATGTCATCATAACGAATACCGCTGACCTGATCGAGCAGGCGAAACCTCTTTTCCCTTAAAGAAAAACGGTCGAGTATCCATTCTGGAAAAATACAGATAGGTTCATCAGTTGTTTGTAAATCGTTGCCTGTTAAAAAGCAGGTTTCAGAATTAAAATGCAACGTCTCAAATGGATTAAAAAGCGCGATTGGCATGGCCGCAAAATTAAGATTAAAATGGCTTTTTTTGAAAATAAACGAAATGGAAAATGATGTTGTTCCTTTCCGCTTTTTGTAAACATCCGGCTTATCAGGAATACGTTGTTAACTTTGATTCATTAAAATCAATATATCATGATAACAAAAAATGACAGGGCACTCTTAGTGATGGATGTGCAGGGAGGAATTGTAAAAAATCTGGGAGAAAAAGCGGCACAATTCATCGAACAAATAACAAAATCTGTAGAAGTGGCTCGTGCGGCGCATTTGCCGGTTTTCTTTATTGTAGTTCGTTTTCGTGAAGGCTTTCCTGAAATGAATCATCGCAATAAAATGTATGAAAGAATTAAAAATAAAGGCCCATATTCTTTAGAAGGAAATTCTCCGGATACGCAACCCGTTATTACTCCAAAAGAAAATGAAATAGTTGTTGCTAAAAAACGGGTAAGCGCTTTTGCAGGAAGCGATCTTGAAATGCTTTTACAGGCACAGGGAATTACTCATTTGGTGCTTTGTGGAATTGCAACTAGTGGTGTTGTTTTGTCAACAACAAGGGCCGCGGCCGATAAAGATTATTCAATAACAATTTTGTCAGACTGCTGCGCTGATCGTGATGAAGAAGTAAACCGCGTTTTGCTTGAAAAAGTTTTTCCAAACCAGGCAAATGTAATTACATCAGCACAATGGGAAAAGACATTAACTAGCTGATTGACTAATTAGCTAATCTTTAAGTCATTCAGTGAATCTATAATTCTGGCTTTTGTTTCTTCGTCGCTCAAAGTTTGAGGAACAAATTTTTCGCCGATCAGTTTTTCATAAAGCTCAATGTAACGGTTACGGATAACTGAAATCCATTCATCACTCATATCGGGAACCTGCTGGCCTTCTTTTCCCATAAAATTATTTTCAATCAGCCATTCCCTGACAAATTCTTTGCTCAGTTGTTTTTGTTTTTCGCCTTTCGATAGTCTTTCTTCAAATCCATCTTCATAAAAATACCGTGAGCTGTCAGGCGTATGAATTTCATCAATCAAAATGATTTCATCGCCCAATTTTCCAAACTCATATTTCGTATCAACCAGGATCAATCCTCTCTTTGCCGCCAGTTCTTTTCCTCTTGCAAAAAGTTGCAAAGCATATTTTTCCAATTGTTCATAATCTTCTTCAGCAACAATATTTCTCCGGATAATTTCTCCTTTACTGATGTCTTCATCATGACCTTCAGCGGCTTTTGTTGATGGAGTAATCACCGGATTTGGGAAGTAATCATTTTCCTTTAATCCTTCCGGCATTTTTACGCCACATAAAATTCTTTCTCCTGATGAATAAGTGCGCCAGGCGTGACCTGTAAGGTTTCCCCGAACAACCATTTCCACTTTAAAGGGAGTGCATTTTTGCCCAATTGAAACATTAGGCGCAGGAGTGGTCAACAACCAGTTTTTACAAATATCTTTTGTTGCATGGAGCATATAAGCCGCCACCTGGTTTAATACCTGCCCTTTATTGGGAATCGGCTTCGGTAATATCACGTCAAATGCAGAGATGCGATTGCTCGCGATCATCACCAGGAGATCATCATTGATCGTGTAAACATCTCTTACTTTTCCTTTATAAAAATGAGTTTGACCGGGGAATAAATTAGCATTCATATCTGTATAATATGCTGCAAAAGTGCAGATAAAATTTTAGTAAATAATAAAAAGCATTTTAAAACAGCTCCGATAAAAAATATTTCTTCAAACTTACTTTACAATCACTAAATTGCTTTTTTGCAAACCTGAAAATAACGTCCATGAGAAGGAGTATCACATTCATACTTTTCTTGTTGCTGTCCAATTTTTTATCAATTGTTGTTTTTTCCCAGGCTAAAATAATTTCCGGGAATGTCCTTGACAGTTCTACACAGGTAAGTGTTCCTGCAGTTTCAGTAACCGTAAAAGGGACCGGTGAAGGAACTTATACAAATGAGAAAGGACACTTTTCTCTTGAGATCCGCACAGCTTTTCCTGTTACTTTAATTGTTTCATCAATTGGATATCATCTGCAGGAAATTGTCGTAAAAAATCCCGCAAAACCTCTTACTATTATTTTATCACCGGCAAGTACTTTAGGCCAGGAAGTGGTTATTTCTGCCACCAGAACTCCTTCGCGCATTTTAGAATCGCCGGTCACAATTGAAAGGATTAATGCAGTTGATATCCGCAATACTGCACAGGTTTCCTATTATGATATGATCTCACAATTGAGAGGGGTTGATGTGGTTAATGCATCCTTGACTTTCTCTTCGCCTACTACCCGTGGTTTTGCCGGAAGCGGAAATGCAAGGCTTAACCAGCTCGTTGATGGAATGGACAACCAGGCGCCCGGACTGAATTTTTCTGTAGGAAACATTATCGGTTTAACAGAGCTGGATGTAGCGAGTATGGAACTGTTGCCCGGCGCGTCTTCTGCATTATATGGGCCGGGAGGAATGAATGGCGCGATCATCATTAACAGTAAAGATCCGTTTCGCTACCAGGGCCTTTCATTGGAAGCAAAAAGCGGTGTAATGAATATTGATAATAAAGACCGGGCCGCATCGCCTTATTATAATTTCTCATTGCGATGGGCAAAAAAGATGAGTGAAAAATTTGCTTTTAAAGCAGGGGGAGAATTTGTTCAGGCAAAAGACTGGGTGGCCAATGATTATCGCGATTATGACCGCGTTTCAACAAAAAGCAGTATCAAAAAAGGAACCCGTGAAACTGATCCTAATTATGACGGCATCAATGTTTATGGTGATGAAACTACTGCAGATATTCGCACTAATGTGTTGAATCCACTGGCAGAAGCGGCTCCATTTTACGCTCCATATGTGAATTCATTTCCAGCTTCCATGCCGGTTTCAAGAACGGGCTACCTGGAAAAAAATATTTTAAATCCGAATACCGTGAATGTAAAATTATTTGGCGCAGCCAGTTATAAACTTACACAAAATACTTCTCTGAATGCAGAAGGATTTTGGGGAACAGGAAGTACTGTTTATACCGGCGCTGATCGCTTTTCTTTACTGGATTTCAAAGTTGGCCAATATAAAATTGAACTGGTAAATAAAAATTGGTTTTTGAGGGCCTATACAACGCAGGAAAATGCCGGTCACACCTATAATGCAACGGTTACTACAAGATTGGTGAATGAAGCATGGAAACCAAGTGGCGGATCAAATGGCTGGTATGCACAATATGCAATGGCTTTTTTAAATGCAAAATTGGCTGGCCAAACAGATATTGCTGCTTATAATTCTGCAAGGACAGTAGCTGATGAAGGCCGGCCTGAACCGGGTTCTGAGGAGTTTAAAAAACTGTTTGATAAAGTAAGAAATGTCCCTATTTCACAAGGCGGTGGTTTATTTGTTGATAAAACCGATCTGTACAATTTTGAAGGCCAGTATGATCTTTCTGAAAAAACTTCCAGGGTAGCAGACGTATTGATTGGTGGAAACTTTAAAAAATATGTGTTGAATTCTGAAGGAACTTTATTTGCAGATTCTACAGGAAAAATTCCGATCAATGAATTTGGTGCCTATATCCAGGCAACCAAAAAAATATTCAACGACCGTTTGAAATTAATTGCCTCAGGCAGATATGACAAGAATGAAAATTTTGATGGAAGATTTACGCCGCGTTTTTCTGCTGTTGTAAAAGTTGCCGAGGATAATAACATCCGGTTGTCTTATCAGCAGGCATATCGTTTTGGATCTACACAACAACAATGGATCAATCTTAGGGTGGGAGGAGGAACTGCGTTAATCGGCGGTTTGCAAACACTGAAAGATTATTATCATTTTTCTACCAACCCTGTTTATGCAGTTGATAATAATTTATTTGCGGGTTCCCCGCAGGTGGAGACTTTTGAAAAATTCAAAGCTGAAACAGTCAATTCTTTTGAAGCAGGATACAAAGGTCTTTTATTCAAAAAAAGATTGCTGGTAGATCTTTATGGATATTATGGAGTTTATCATGATTTTATTGCACGAACGCTTGTGGCACAATCAGTAAATGGTGATAAAAGTGTGTTTACTGACCCGGCATCTGTAAAATCGAATCTTAATAATCCTCAACTCGTAACTACTTATTCAGTTCCGATAAATGTAAAAGGAAGTGTAAATACTTATGGATTTGGTTTAGGCCTTACTTATTCACTTCCACATCATTTTTTAATCGGCGCTAATATTTCTTCCGATCACCTGGATAATGTTCCTGATGATTTTGTAGCCAGTTTTAATGCGCCGGATTATAGATGGGGTGGTACTGTCAGCAATGATGGTTTTGGAAAACAAGGCCGTTATGGTTTTAATGTTGCTTATAATTTTCATGGTGATGTGAATTACCAGGGAGATTTTGCCAATGGAATTGTTCCTGCATTTCAAACCTTGGATGCGCAGGTAAGTTATAAATTTCCTGCTGTGAAAATATTGTTGAAATTGGGCGGGACAAATATTTTGAATCAATACTACCGCAATGGATTTGGAAACCCGGCGATCGGAGGACTTTATTATGTTAGCATTGGTTACAATTTGTTTTAAGTTTTAATCAAAGAATATGGAAAAGAATATTTTCAATAGAATCCGGACCATCAATTTGTCAATCCTTTGTTCAGCAATTTTAATTATTTCATGCAACAAAGAACTTCCTGAAGCAACGCCTATCGTGTATAATTCAGTTAATAACAGCACCACTTCCATTGGTGATCTGATCAGTACTGATACAAGTTATAGTTTCTTTGCTGCCGCTGCTCAAAAGATCGGGCAATTGAAACTGTTAAGTACTGATAGCACTGAGTTTACTGTCTTTTTGCCTGATAATAATGCATTTAGGGCTTCAGGAATTCCTTCAATTGATGTGGTCAATTCTTTGCCTGCGCTTTCACTACTTGGAATTGTTGAATATGCAATCATTCCCGGAAGACAAATTTTATCCACTGATATCAAGACTGCCTTTCCAAATGAGCAATTGCCTACTTCTATTACCATTGCTACTTTGCCGGGAACCCTGCTTCCATTAAAGCTTTCCACTTTTCCTTCTGTTTCTTCCGTTGGGTTTTATGATAATAATATTCCTGTAGTAAAGCCGGATATTAAAATGAAGAACGGCGTGATCCACTTGGTTGCCGGAATTGTTGCGCCTCCATTTCAACTTTTGAAACAATCAATTTACTCCAATCCTGATCTCAGCTATTTTAAAGCTGCCGTTGCCCGTGCGGATAGCGGACAGACGGGATTAAACAGAATTGATTCCTTGTTGGGATATGGAGTTACGAATATGACTGTTCTTGTTCCCAATAACGAGGCTTTCCAAACCTTACTTTTTGGAACTATTTATGGTTCATTATTACAACAGGGACTTGACCAGGCGACTGCAAGTCAAACAGCTACGGTTCTTTCATCATCATCTGATGTTTTTAGTAATCCTCTTTTATTTGGTGCTTTGCCGGCATCCAGAATTAGGGGAATTTTAGTTTATCATTTTTTGGCTTCCCCAAATCCGAATACAGGGGCTTATGAACCAAACGTTCGTGCATTCTCAAATAATTTTTCCTCAACACCTTCTTTTTATAAAACACTAATCAATTCTGCTGTTGCAGCGCATCCGGGAATAATGTCGCAGGCCACTTTTTCAGGGCCATTTGTAAATAGCTTAAAATTTACCGGATTAGGCACCTTTCCTCCTGGTGGCACTCCCTATTCCGGCTCTGCAGCCAACGCAGTAAGTTTGGATAACCAAGCGGTAAACGGCGTTTATTATGTAATAGATAAGGTGCTGTTGCCTCAATGATAAATCTGTTTGCAGCAATAAAAGTTAAAAAAAATTACGGGTTTATGCGAACAGCGGCCTTATAAATATAGATTTTTAGGTATAACTTTTGTGGAGAAGTTGATCTAAAAGTTGATATACATTTGAAGAGATTCTCATCCTTCTGAATTTGAATCCCTCCTATTATTCTTTCACATTTAAAATCTTTTTTTATGCCTTTTAATTTAATCGAAATGGTAAAAAATTTTTTTACCAGTGAATTTACCAGTCATGCTTCTTCGGTTTTGGGAGAAAATACGTCAGGAGTAAGCAAAGCTTTAACAGCAATTATTCCCACAAGTCTTGCAGGAATATTAAACAAAGCCACTTCCGGTACGGAAGGTGCCAATAATGTTTTTGACACTGCGAAAAATTCTGTGCAAACTGTAACCGGAGATACTATCTTAACTTCAAATGAAAACATTGAAAAAGGAAGCGGCCTGATCAGTAATTTGTTTGGTGGTAATCAACCGGGAATTCTTGGAAGTATCGCTACGTATGCAGGAATAAAAGAATCTTCATCCTCTTCATTAATGAGTATGGCTTTGCCCGCAGTTATGGGAATTTTAGGAAAACACGCAGAACAAAATAACTTGTCGGCAAGTGGTTTGGCAGGATTTCTTTCTTCTCAGAAAGACCATATAATGCAGGCGTTGCCTTCCGGGTTAAGTTCCCTGGCTGGTACGCTTGGATTAGGTTCAATTGGAGCTTCAGCCTCTAAAGTCGCTTCTAATATTAAATCACCGGATATGAACACGCGGATAGATGAAATAAAAACGATCTCAGAAAGACCGACTGCCAAATGGTTGGTTCCGCTGATCGCTATTCTGATTGTGATAGCGCTGCTTTGGTATTTTTCAAGAAGTTGTAACGAGACAAAACCGAGCTCTGCAACAAATATTGACAGTACCGCCATGATTCAAAAAACAACCATAACCCGTTTTTGTTTCCAATCAGAAAGGCGGGCAATGCCTTGTATTATCGTTTAGATTTCAATTATAAACTCTTTATTAACTGGAAAAACCCGGAGACATTCCGGGTTTTAATAACTCTTAACTTTCAACCATTAGACATTAAATCTGAAGTGCATCACATCTCCATCCTGAACCAAATATTCTTTTCCTTCTATTCTCAGTTTCCCATTTTCTCTTGCAGCTGCTTCTGATTTATAATGAACGAAATCATCGTAGGCAATCACTTCGGCTTTAATAAATCCTTTTTCAAAATCAGTATGGATCACACTTGCAGCCTGTGGCGCTTTCCATCCTTTGTGAATTGTCCATGCTCTTACTTCCTGAACACCGGCGGTGAAATAAGTAGAAAGATTTAACAGCGCGTAGGTAGAATGAATTAAACGATCTAAAGCCGGTTCTTCCATTTTATACTCTTCCATAAACATTTGCTTGTCTTCAGGATTTTCAAATTCCGCAATCTGCGCTTCAATTGCATTGGTCATAATGATTACCTGCGCGCCTTCCGCCTTTGCGGCTGCCACCAGCAAATCAGAATATTTATTACCAGTATGCATGGATGCTTCATCTACGTTGGCCACATACAAAACCGGTTTGTTCGTAAGGAAAAAATTATCTGCTACTGCTTCTTTTTCTTCTTTTGAAAATTCGAGCGAACGGGTATTTTTTCCCTGCTCCAAATGAGCTTTGCATTTTTTCAATACTTCAAACTCGACCTTACTTTTTGCATCGCCGGCCCTGGCCATTTTCTCCACCTTTGGTAGCTTTTTTTCAACGCCTTCAAGATCTTTCAACTGCAATTCAGTTTCAATGATCTCTTTATCAAGGATTGGGTTGATCGGACCTTCTTCACGCAAAACATTTTCATCTTCAAAACAACGGATCACATGAATGACCGCGTCGACTTCACGAATATTTGCCAGGAATTTATTTCCTAAACCTTCACCCTTGCTGGCGCCTTTTACCAAACCGGCAATATCAACAATTTCAATTTGAGTAGGAACAATTCTGTCCGGCTTTACCAAATCTGCCAACACATTCAATCTTTTATCCGGAACATTTACCAGGCCTACATTTGGTTCGATGGTACAAAACCGGTAATTGCTCGCCTGTGCTTTTGCACTGTTGCTGACCGCATTAAATAAAGTTGATTTTCCCACATTTGGTAATCCTACAATTCCCGCTTGTAATGCCATATCTTACTTTAGATTTTATTTATTTATCCAATCAGAATAAATAATTATTTAAGGGGCGCAAAGATAAGATGAAAAGGCAACCTATATTGTGAAATAAAACTATAATTTGATAAAGAAAATGACTGGCTTCGGCCAGTCATTTTCTGATAAAATGTATTTAAATTATTCCTTGATCCGCTCTTTTGTAACTACCACACTGTCTTTGGAACCGCCGCCACGGGCAAGTGCAATAATAATGATCAGCACAATGATTGCTCCTACAACCCACATCCACGGTTGAATTGTAGTGGAAGAAGTAGTCGTAGTGGTAGTGGTACTGCTCGAGGATGAACCTGAGCTGTCTTGTCCGAATGCGATTACCTGCATCAAAATGAGGGTGATCATGGTAATAACTGACCGGTAAAATTTCTTAATTGTTTCCATTTGATTGTTTTTTAGATAAAAAAAATAGATAATCAATTAACATGCCATTACAAGTTTGAATAAGATTGAGTATTTACCACTCAAGAGATGAATGTCCCTTTTCAAAAAAATAGCCGGCTTTCACCGGCTATTTTTAAAATCATCTTAGAAGGCATTATTGTTGCATCACAGGTGGCATATCGCCCTGGCCGCCTTCCTGGTTCATATTCTTACGTTTGAAAAGAGAAACATCCATTTTTCCAAAGCGCCAGCTTACGTTAAGTCTCACTCTTTGGGGATCTCTTTGTCTTTCTATATCCTGAACTGAAAAGATCTTGTTAGATAAACTTGATTCAGAATGTATTTTAGTAATTCTTGTTCTGAATATATCGTTCATGCTTACTGAAACAGAAAGCGATTTATCCTTCAGCATATCTTTTTTCAGTGCAGCATCAAATCCATAGATTGGCAATGAATAACCATTAGCTGTTGATAAATTTCCACCACCCCAATGGCCTCCGCCACCGCCTCCTCTGCCCGGAGGTAAAATCGTTTTGCTGGTGTAATCGCCGGTTAGCTGAAATGTAAAGTTTGCAGGCAAAGTGAAAGTACTATTGAGCTTACCAAACCAGCTCCATTTTTGGTTGGAGAGACTGCTTTCGAGGTTGCTGCCATTAATTTTCGAATTATAAAAATTGACATTCGAGGTCAAGCTCCACCATCTCGCAATTTTATTGACTGAAGTAATTTCCAAACCATAAGCTTCAGAACTGTTTGCATTTACATAAGAAGAAATAAATACGGAATCATTATAGGCAGGATTTGGATTTTTGCCCCAATACTGATACCGTGAAATCAGGTTGTTGGTTCCTCTGTAGTATGCAGTTGCTATGATATTATTGCCATTTTTGAAGTTAACATCATAAGAAAGTTCAAGTAAATTAGTAAACTCAGGAACGAGGGAAGCATTACCCACACTGATGTTCAGCGGGTCACTAAAATCATAATATGGAATCAGTTGCCAGAAATTGGGACGGTTAATTTTTCTTGAATAATTTAATTGAATGTCTTGCTTTTCATTTACTTTTTGGGTTAAGAAAACGCTGGGGAAAAAGCTTAACGGATAAGAATTACTGAATTTTTCGTTAGAATCAACCAGTTCGCCGCTGTATTTGGAACTTTCAATTCTTCCACCCAATTGATAAGTAAAGTCGTGGATCTTTTGAGAAAAAGTAGCATAGCCGGCATATACTTCATCCGTATATTTATATTTACTGTTCAGGGCATTCAGACTTATATATTTCTGTGTTGTGTTATCCATTAGAAAATTCTGGTTATCAGAATTGGAATTTCTGATCGAAGCTCTCAAGCCAGCTTCAAGCTTCATTTTGTCATTAATCGGATTTGAGTAATCAGTTTGAATGGTTAGATTATCACTAGTTCCGTTTCCTGAAGTCCTTTGTTGAGTTAAAGCACCGTTTGGAGAATTATCTGCATGATAATATTGGGTGGCAATATCCTGCAGATTTGAATTTTTGCTGTAATCATAATTTACATCAGCAGTGATATTTTTGTTGGGTTTTGCGAAATTATGTTTGAAACTCAGTTTGCCATTATAATTGTTCCATGTAAAATTTCCCTTACTATTGCTGGTGCCTGTATTATGATTGGTAACGGCATCAAGAGTAGTATCCCTGGTAATATTGGTAAATTCATTATCGCCAAATTTCCCCTGTCTGATGCCACCTGAAAGCGTAAAAGTGTTTCTGTTGTCTGCGAAATAATCAAAGCCAATATTGCCCCCTTTCATCCGGCCATCATTTGTTGGATGGCTGGTCTGGGAAAGTGCTGCTTTTGTTGCGGCTACATTGTCTATGCGGTCATTTATTTTAGAACTTTTTGATTTAAAATGAAAATAATTCCCACTGGCAAAGAAATTAAACTTGCCCTGGCGGATATTAATATTTCCTCCAAGATTGGTGCCTCCTCTTGTATCTACGCCGGTTCTGATATTTCCGTTATAACCCGGTTTTTTATTTTTTTTCATCACAATATTCAGAATCCCTGCGCCACCACCCGATGCATCAAATTTTGCAGATGGATTGGTAATGATTTCAATGCTTTCGATCTCGTCAGCGGGAATTTCGTCAAGGGTTAAAGTGGTTGGCCTTCCATCAATAAAAATTTGTGGAGTTGCATTTCTTAAAGTTACGTTTCCATCAATATCAACATTGACAGAAGGAACGTTACGCATTACATCAACAGCGGTCCCGCCTGTGCTGGTAAGACTTTTATCTACATTAAAAACTTTACGGTCGATGTTCATCTGCAACATACTTTTATTTGCAGTTACTACCACATCCGCTAACTGTTTTTCCTGAGGAAGTAATTTTATATTTCCAAGATCTTTATCAATGGCATTCATCATCTGGCTCATATCTCCGCCCATTTTTAAATTAAATGAAATCTCGTCAGAATAAGGTGCATGGCTTACGGCACTCACCACCAATTGGTATTTTCCAAAAACAGGTAATTTGTCAATACTGAATTCGCCTTTTTTATCAGTAAGCATTGCCGCAATGATCACTGTTTTACGCTGTTTCGTTACTGTGTCCATTTTAGTTTGTGAGAGCTGGACAGAAGCCGCTTCTACAGGTTTGTTCGTGTTTCCGTCAATCACTTTACCATAAAAATGGCCAACATTCATATTCCTTCCACCCGTGCGGGGCCGTGCGGTTTGCGGGTATTGAGCTAAGGCTGCACCGGCGGTAATTACCATTAAAAAAGTAAGGTAAAAATTTTTGATTTTCATATTGCGACGATTTCATTTTCTATTCAGGCTGCAAATCTCAAATCATATTTTGAGAAGAATTTTTTAATTATAGATGAATGGTATTTAAAAAAGCGCAGGCGGTTAAAATAGATTAACATATCTGTTTTTCAGACATAAAAAATAGGATAAAAGGTGATAGAAGTCTTGCGAATGAAAAAAGTGAAAATTAATATTCATTTATTTTTTAGATCATTTTTTTGAGTTAATTTTGCTCTCCGCAAAAAACGGTGGTTGTAGCTCAGTTGGTTAGAGCATCAGATTGTGATTCTGAGGGTCGTGGGTTCGAGCCCCATCATCCACCCCAAAAAAACGCCCACTTTTATGAGGTGGGTTTTTTTATTTTTATTGCAATGATCATTTCTTTTAACCGTATATACTTTTGCAAAAACCTTTGTTAATTCAATGTCTTAATTTTAAAGTAGAAATTTAATTTCTTTTACTTTTACTTATGAACCCAATAATCAGTTTTATTATGAGCAAAAAATTTATTCCCGTACTTATTATTCTAATATTAGGTAGTTTATTTATTGGATATGGAGTAATGGGCAGGAGTGATGATCACAACAATGACCCAAAAACAAAATACCAAAGAATACTTCAAAATGTAGGCATTGTTTTAGAACAGGGCCATTATAATCCCAAAAAAATTGATGATCAGTTTTCAAGGGAAGTGCTGAAAAAATTTGAAGACGATCTTGATCCGGATAAATATATTTTTTTACAAAAGGATATAGATGGTTTCAAAAAATATGAGGACAGGATTGATGATGAAATCCATGGTGCTCCGTTGCAATCTTTTTATGCAGTGAGCGATACTTATTTAAAAAGAATTGATGAAGTGGCGGCCTCCTACAAAGATATTCTGAAACATCGCTTTGATTTTACAAAAGAGGAAAGTTTGCAAACCGATGGTGACAAAAGAAATTATCCAAAAACGATAGAAGAAAGAAATGACTATGGAAGGAAACGCCTGAAATACCTCGTTTTGGTAAGGTATGTTGATCTGCAGGAAGAAAGAGATTCAAGCCGGAATAAAGATACCGCGTCAAAAGCAGATTCAACTCTTCAAAAAGAAGCGATCGCTATTGTTGCAAAGCAAATGGATCGTTATTTTGAGACTTTGAAGAATCATAATTCTACTGATGATCTTTTCAGTGGATTTGTAAATGCGATCACCAGCAGCATGGATCCACACACCACTTATTTTGCACCTGTCGATAAAAGGACTTTTGACGAAATGCTGAGCGGAACGTTTTATGGAATTGGCGCCCAGTTGCAGGAAAAAGATGGAAAAATTACGATTGCAAGTTTGATCACCGGAATGCCGGCATGGAAAACAGGAGAAGTTACTCCGGGTGATGAAATTCTAAAAGTTGGCCAGGGAGATGCAACTCCGGTAGATGTTACGGGATACGCAGTAACTGATGCGGTAAAATTAATTCGTGGCGAAAAAAGAGGTTCTGAAGTAAGGCTTACTTTGAAAAAAGCTGACGGGACCATTAAAGTTGTTTCCATTATTAGAGATCAAATTTCCTTGGATGATACATTTGCCAGAAGCGCGGTGATCAACAACAATGGTCATAAAATTGGGTATATTTATTTACCTGAATTTTATGCAAATTTCGATGATCCTAATGGAAGGCGCTCTGCTACTGATGTTGCCAAGGAAGTTGAAAAACTGAAAGCGGCACATGTTGACGGCATTGTGATGGATTTGAGAGGAAACGGCGGTGGTTCTTTAACCGATGTGGTGGATATGGTTGGCTTATTCATTAAAGATGGCCCGGTTGTTCAGGTAAAAGGCCGTGACGGTGCACCCAGTGTTTTAAGTGATAAGGACAAAGACGTTTTATATTCCGGCCCATTAGCTGTGATGGTTGATGAATTAAGTGCATCAGCTTCTGAGATTTTTGCTGCTGCCATCCAGGATTATCACCGCGGAATTATCATTGGAAGTTCTTCTACCTATGGAAAAGGAACCGTTCAGAGAAGTGTTTCCCTTGATCCCCAATCAGAAAATCCGTTCTTTGATCATCCTTCAGAGGGATTGGGTGATGTGAAACTTACTTTCAGAAAGTTTTATAGAATCAATGGCGGCGCGACACAATTGAGAGGCGTGGTTCCGGATATCATCATCCCTGACAGGTTGGAAAATGCAAAACTGCGTGAGAAAGATAATCCTGACGCTTTGCATTGGGACGAAATTCCAAAAGCAAGTTATACGACATGGAATCCCGGCTATAGTTATTCGCCGGTTGTTCAGGAAATTAATTCTGACGTGAATAAAAATATTGACTTTAAAGGAATCAGGGAAGAAGTTGCTTTGTTGGATAAATACAGAAATGACGAAACCCCTTTGAATATTGTGAAATACAAACAAATGCAAAAAGACATTCAGCAAGCGGCAAAAAAACTGGATGAATATTCAAAATTGCCTGTTGATCTTCATACAGAAACATTGGCACCAGATTCATTGGCAAACGCCGGTGATACTGCAAAAATCTCTAAGCAAAACCAATTCTTAAAATCCATTGGCAGCGACATTTATGTAAATGAAACCGTGAAGGCTTTGGAAAAAGTAATTGGCGAAGAGCAAATTGCGCAGAGTAAATAATTCATAAAATAACTCAAAAAAAACCGGCAGTGAATGCCGGTTTTTTTAATCCAACAAAGAAAGGATTTCGAATATCAAGCTTAAAAATATGGCCTTTTGTGAATTGTATTTTTCACGAAAATTTATTTTCTTTTCCATTATCTTTGCGACCTAAAATTTTAAAATCTTGGCTACTACAAAGTTTTCTAAAGAAACTTATTTATATTGGTACGAGCTGATGCTCTTATTGCGCCGCTTTGAAGAGAAAGCCGGCCAAATGTATGGAATGCAAAAAATCCGTGGATTTTGTCACTTGTATATCGGCCAGGAAGCAATTGCAGCCGGATGTCTGACTGCTACTACTCCGGATGATATATTTATTACCGCTTATCGTGATCATGGCCTGGCAATTGCAAAAGGCGTTAGCCCGAAAGAATGCATGGCTGAATTATATGCAAAAGCTACAGGTTGCAGCAAAGGTAAAGGCGGAAGTATGCATTTCTTTGGAGTTCAACACAAATTCTTTGGCGGCCATGGAATTGTTGGTGCTCAAATCGGAACAGGCGCTGGTCTTGCTTTTGCAGAAAAATATAAAGATACGGACAATGTGGTTTTATGCTTCTTTGGTGATGGTGCGGCCAGACAGGGAATTCTTCACGAAACATTCAATCTTGCTATGCTTTGGAAGCTTCCGGTAGTTTTTATTTGTGAAAATAACAACTATGCGATGGGAACTTCCGTTGCAAGAACATCTAATGTATTGGATATTTATAAACTTGCAGATGCTTATGAAATGCCAGGCGACCAGGTGGATGGAATGATTCCTGAAACCGTGCATGATGCTGTTGGAAGAGCAGTGAAAAGAGCAAGAGAAAAAGGCGGACCTACTTTGCTTGAGATAAAAACTTATCGCTATAAAGGACATAGCATGAGTGATCCTGCCAAATATCGTTCAAAAGAAGAAATGGAAGAATACAAACTTCAGGATCCGGTTGAAACAACTTTAGTAAAATTGAAAAATAATTTTGGCGTGAGTGATGAGGAAATTGAAAAAATCAATGACCGTGTGAAAAATGAAGTTGCCGAAGCAGTCAAATTTGCTGAAGAAAGTCCGTATCCCGATGATGATGAGGCGTTGAAAGATGTATATGCAGAAGATGATTATCCTTTTATCATGGATTAATAAAAATAAGAATATCAACTAAAATTTAAAAGAAATAAAAACCGATAAACCACACTAATGGCGGACAAGAAAACAGTTAAAAAAGAAGTAGACGTAGTAGAAAAAGCCCGCGGCTTTTGGGAAGATTACAGCAAACCAATTTCATATATTGGAACTGCAATTATCGTTTTGGTTGCAGCATGGCTTATCTACAAATACATGTTTAAAGTTCCCGAACAGGAGAAAGCAGATAAGATCGTTTTTGTTACACAAAAATATTTTTCTGAGTTTACCAATGCGACAGATTCGGCGAAAATTTTATTGGCGACAAAAGTTTTAAATGGTGACGGAGCTCATGCGGGAGCCTTAAAAATCATTAACCAATATTCAGGAACCCCTGCTGCAAATTTGTGTCAGTATTATGCCGGAGCCTGTTATTTACAAATTGGTCAATTCCAAAAATCGATTGATCATTTAAAAGATTTTGACGCAAATGGCGCAACCCAAATTAAAAGCCGTGCGCTTGGAATGATGGGCGATGCAAGCGCCGAATTGAAAAAGAATGATGACGCCTTTGATTATTATAAAAAGGCTGCCGATGTAAATGAAAAAGACGATTATACCTCCTCAGAATATCTTTTCAGGGCTGCTTTATTTGCAGAATCAATTGGAAAAACAAAAGAGGCAATCGGACTTTTCAAAAAAATAAAAACAAATTATCCGCTTTCTGAAAAAGCTGCAGATGCAGATCGTTATCTGGCAAGGCTGGGAGATTTTTCAGAATAAAATTCCCATTTAAAGATGGCAACAGTCAACGAAAATCTTTATAATATTGATACAGGCATTCTTCCGAAGGATGCCTGTATTGTTATTGTTCATACACAATGGAATCCCCAAACTGTCAATAAATTATTAGATGGATGTTTGAAAGTTCTTCGGGAATATGGAATGAACAACCATAAAGTAATTAGTGTTCCCGGTGCTTTTGAAATTCCATTTACGATTAAAAATTTTTGGGAAACTTATCAGAATAAATTTGAAAAGCCACAGGCATTTATTGCATTAGGTTGTGTGTTGCGGGGTGGCACTCCCCATTTTGATTATGTATGCAAAGCCATCACTGATGGAGTTTTGCAACTAAATTTGACTTTACCCGTTCCAACAATTTTCGGCGTTCTTACGGTAGATGATCAACAACAGGCTGATGAAAGAACCGGTGGAACACATGGTAACAAAGGAGAAGAAGCTGCGTTGACGGCTTTAAAAATGATCGCACTCAAGTATTCGAAATAGCCTCTTTTTATTTGTACCAAGCGATTTATAATCGCCGGGCTTCTAAATTAATTAAACAGTTTAACGTCTTAATGCAAGTCCAACTATTTATACCATGCTTTGTAGACCAGCTTTATCCGCAAACTGCTTTCAATATGGTGAAGGTGCTTGAAAAAGCCTCTTGTGATGTTCAATATAATACCAATCAGACATGCTGTGGACAACCTGCTTTCAACGCCGGATTCCGGGAAGAGTCGAAAAGTGTTGCATCAAAATTTATCAGCGATTTTGAAGGCACAGATTATATTGTTGCACCATCTGCATCATGTGTAGGATTTGTGAGAAATTATTACAGCGGTCTTTTTGAAAATTCTTCTCAACATAATTTGGTAAAAAATCTTGCAGGAAGAATATTTGAATTCACCGAATTTCTTACAGAGATTTTGAAGATTGAAAACTTCGAAGCCAGGCTAAATGTAAAAGCAACTTACCACGATAGTTGTGCAGGATTGCGTGAATGTAAGATCAAAGAAGGCCCGAGAAATTTATTGAAAAGTGTAAAAGGGCTTCAATTAGTTGAAATGGCTGAAACTGAAACGTGTTGTGGGTTTGGAGGGACATTTGCTGTTAAATTTGATGCGATTTCAAATGCGATGGCTGATCAGAAAATTAATCATGCCTTGGATACAGGCGCCACTCATATTATTTCCACAGATCTTAGTTGCCTGATGCATCTCCAGGGTGTCATTACCAAAAAGGATCTGCCATTAACTACCATGCATATCGCTGATGTTTTAGCCAGTGGATGGGAATAATGAAAAACAACATCTTAATTTTCCAGGGGATTTTGATTAAAAATCACACACATGATTTCAAAAAGTTCCGGATGATTTTCTTTGAATAAATCCGGCTGGTTAAAAAAATATTCAGAACTTACTGCGAAGAATTCAGCTTTGTTGGAAGCGCCATAATTGTTTATGTCAGACTTGCCTTGAAAGATTGTTTCCATGTTTCTGTTCACCAGTTCAATCCACTTTGAACTGTATTTTCTGTTCAACAAAACTTCCGGCAATCCGTCAACATCGCCATCTTCTTTATCCAGTAAATGAATAAATTCATGGATACCGGTATTTTCTTTTGGCGGTGGCAATTGAAATCCAAAATACAAAGCCGGCTTGGATAGAATCATTACTCTTTGCATCGGCCCGTTTCCAATCATTCCCAAAGTATTTTTTTCGTAGCCATTTGCAAGGAATTCATCTTTATTAAATGAAGCCGGATAAAGCAGCACATTTTTCAAATTAAAATAAGTCCATTTTTCAAATCCAAAAACCGGGATAATGGCACTGGAAGCCACTAAAAGTTTATCAAGATCATTCACAGTTGTATCAATTCCATCAATCCGGACGTAGCCCAAAAATTTCTTTATTTTTTCTTCGAATTTGATTTTATTTTTTTCATTAAGCCGGTTGTAATAAGAAACATTTTGTGATAATAACTGTTTATAATTTTCGGGAAGAGCAATTTTTTTCGCGGGCTTTTTATAAAAAATAAAAAACAGTATCAGCAAAAACAAACTAATCAAAACAATTACGGGGGCCATTTTTATAAAGACAATTTATTTTTTCTCTTCTCAATATTAATCATTTTTCTTTCGCCACTTTTCGGGTAAAATAAAGATCGGGACTTTTCCTTTGTTTACTTCAAAACAGAATCCAAATTGCTGAATAAATTTTGTAAACTTGCTGCTATTTAAAAGCTCAGAAATAATGTCCATATCCACGATTCGATTTTTCTTATTATGTGCAACGATATTTTTTTTCTCTTCCTGTGCTTCAAAAAAAATCACGACAACTTCAAAAAAAGAATTTTTAAATAATGAAATTATCTATCATGTTTTTCAAAGAAGTTTTTACGACAGCAATGGCGATGAAATCGGAGACCTGAAAGGGCTTCGCGAAAAATTGGACTATTTGCAGGATCTTGGAGTCACTTCAATTCAATTGCTTCCTTTATACCAATCCGTTTTCTATCACAATTATTTTTCTGACGATTTTTATAAAATAGATTCAACATTTGGAACGATGCAGGATTATATTTCTTTGGTAAAAGAAGTGCATCGGCGCGGAATGAAAATTTATATGGACATGGAAACGCAATATGTTACTGAAGATCATCCGTGGTATAAAAGTTCCTACAATAATTTGAAATCTCCTTACAGTGATTATTTAATTTGGAAAGATTCTGCACATACACAAACGGAAACTATCGTAATGAACGTCACAGAATTAAAAGGTTATAACGGGGTGATCAAAAAACTTACACTGGTAAATTTAAAAAATCCCAGGGTGCTTGATTACAATATCAAATTATATTCTTACTGGCTTGATCCCAATAAAGACGGGCATTTTGATGATGGTGTTGATGGATTTCGTTTTGATCACATGATGGATGATCTTGATTACAAAGCTCAATTGACTGATCTTTTTAAAACTTACTGGAAGCCATTAATTTCAGCGATCAAAAAAGTAAATCCTTCGATTGTAAATGTTGCGGAACAGGCTGAATGGAATTCGTGGCCGGCAGATTATATTACCAAAGCCGGTGTTGACAGGGTTTATTCTTTTAAGCTGATGGGTGGCATTCGTTCATTTAATAAAAAATATTTAACCCTGATGGCAGATTCTGCTTTTCATGTTTTCCCTAAAGGACCACATCAGATCATTTTTATTGAAAACCACGATCTTCCACGGTTTGCCAACCAGGTAAACGGCAATCTTCAAAAATTAAAAATGGGCGCAGCTTTGAATTTATTGTTGGGACAGACTCCCTGGATTTATTACGGACAGGAATTAGGAATGAATGGAAAAGGGGAATGGCAAAAATGGGGTATGACTGATGCCAATGAAATTCCTGATCGGGAAGCATTCGAATGGTATAAATCTGACACGGGAAAAGGAATGGCTTTGTGGTATAAAAATTCCGGCCCCTGGTGGGATCATCGATTTTCAAAACCTAATGATGGCATTTCTTTGGAAGAAGAAAAATCAGATTCGAATTCTATCTATAATTTTTATAAAAAGATAATCCGCATCAGAAAAGATAATCCGGTGATTTCAACAGGAAGTTACAAAACCCTTGTCAACGCTAATGATCAGGTATTTTCTTATGAAAGATCTGATTCTGCTACCGCGGTAATAGTGGTTGTAAATCTTTCGGATTCCGAACAATCGGTTGAAGTAAGTTATCCAAATTATGACCCTGCCAAAAAGAATTCTCAGGCATTATATGGAAATGTTATACCCCTTAATTTTGGAAAAGATTTTCGGTTAACCTTGCCACCATTTGGAATTGAGATTTTTCGATTAAGCCGTAAATAATGTAAACGAACTAAACAACTAAACAGGTAAACGCCTCTAAACTCTACGAACAATCAAAAGCGCTAAAAACCCGATGCCTCAGCAATCAAAATTTTTAAACCAACCTCTCGACATCATGGATGATTTTTATGAATTGGAAAATGAATATTTTGTTTCGGGCGAAGTAAAAGATTTCAATTCAAAAAAAGGAGAAGGTAAAATTCAATGGAATTATCATCGCTGGCAAATGGATTGGTTTTTTAATAAAATTGATATGCACCTTCAAAAAGCCAATCAAAAAGAAGCGCCTTTCCAGGATTATGAATCTCATCCAGTCTGCCCATTTTCTTTATCGTTTATAAATTCAAAAACAATACGGCTGCGGATGAAAACAACATCTGCCCTGCAACAGGAGCATCCTTCATTAATGCTTGATGGCGAACCTGAAATAAAAGGTGAATGGAAATCAAAAGATGATTCTGAAAAAGTAATTTATAAAAGTGAACATGGTTCCCTGACTTTGAATAAAAAAAATTTTAAGATTGAATTGTTTGATGCAGAGAAAAAGCTGTTAACATCAACAAATAGTTTTGAAGAGCTGGAAGGGATGCATTCCAAAAAATATCCGTTTCTTTTTATCAAAAGATCTACAGATTATTCAAGAAGTATTGCTGCATCTTTTTCTTTATTGCCCGATGAAAAAATTTTTGGATGCGGCGAATCTTTTACCGGAGTAAATAAACGCGGGCAAAAAATAGTGTTGTGGGCATGTGATACTCAGAGCACTGCGAGTAAACAAATGTATAAGCCGGTTCCGTTTTTTATGAGCAGCAGAGGGTATGGCATGTTTATCCATACTACATCTCCGGTAACAATGGATTTTGGTTACACGCATCAGGGCAGTAAAACTTTGTTTGTTGGTGATGATCAATTAGATATATTTTTCTTCCTTGGATCACCAAAAGAAATCCTTAGACAATATACAGCCATCACGGGGAAAAGTTCTGTGCCACCTGTTTGGAGTTTTGGACTATGGATGAGCCGTTTTAGTTACCGCTCACAAAAAGAAGTGATGATGGTTGCGCATAAATTGCGGAAGCATAAAGTTCCCTGCGATGTCATTCATATTGACGCAGGCTGGTTTAAAAGTGGTATTAACTGTGATTTTGAATTTGATGAAAAAGCATTTCCTGACCCTAAAAAAATGACTGTAGAACTAAAAGAAAAAGGATTTAAAACATCGCTGTGGCAAATACCTTATTTCACTCCTTTAAATCCGGTTTTTAATGAAGTGGTAAAAAGGAAATTGTACATTAAAGATGCCAATGGGAATGTAGCAACAGAAGATGCGATACTTGATTTTTCTAACCCTGAAACAATTGATTGGTACACAAAAAAAATTGAAGCGATTCTACGTGCGGGCATAGCCGTTATAAAGACTGATTTTGGGGAAGCAGCGCCGATGAAAGGATTGTATGCATCCGGAAGAAGCGGATATTATGAACACAATAATTATCCATTAAGATACACACAATTGGTTAGCAAAATAACGCAGGAAATCAATCACGAAAGTTTGATCTGGTCAAGAAGTTCCTGGGCAGGCGGTCAAAGAAATCCTGTTCATTGGGGCGGCGATGCAGAAGTGTCTGATGCAGGAATGGCGGGTACTTTAAGAGGAGGATTGTCATTAGGATTAAGTGGATTTTCCTTTTGGAGCCATGATATTGGTGGATTTTCAGGAGCGCCAAAAGAAGAACTTTTTAAACGCTGGACTTTCTTTGGAATGTTCACTTCTCATAGCCGTGTACATGGTTTTCCACCACGTGAACCATGGGAAATTAGCAGTGATTTTTTAAACGTGTTCAGAAAGATGGTGGAGATGAGATACAGGTTGATGCCTTACATTTTTTCCCAGGCAACGATTGCTGCAAAAAACGGCTGGCCAATGTTGAAAGTGATGTTTTTAAATTACCCGGATGACCCAACCACCTGGAATCTTGAAGATCAGTTTCTATTTGGAGAAGATATATTGATCGCGCCAATGATGGAAGAAAATATGATTGCAAGAAATGTGTATTTACCAAAAGGAAAATGGATCAATTATCAAACGAAAGAAGTTTATGAAGGAAGCCAATGGTTCAATATTTCTGTTGATGAAATTCCTGGAATTATCCTCGTAAAAAGCGGTTCCATTATTCCTCATATTGAACTGGCCCAATCAACTGCATTTATGGAGTGGACAAAAATTGAGCTGGTTGTTTTTGATCAGGAAAATAAAGATCATAAAGGATCATTTTATTTACCAAATGGAAATTTGATTGATTTTGAAATAACAACGGATAAAAAATGGAAACTAAATTCAAGTGAAAAGAAGAAGCTGAAGCTAACTATACGAAGATTTGATGAGTGATATTGTATACTCCTTTTTTTAGAATCTGACAGATCTTTTAAAAATAGAACCCTTCTATACAACAAAGATCACTGCCCATAAAGCAACTATTGAAATAACGACCCATAAAATAATTCCCTGTAACAAAGGTTTGAACCCTACAGATTTTAAAACTGATCCTGACAACCCTGTGCCTATTAAAAAAAGCGTTATAGTTAATCCGGTTTTTGCAATATCAATAATTTGTTTTGATACAGCATGAACTGCAGGCAAATAAGTGTTAATGATCATTGCCAAAATAAATAACCCAATGAAATAAGGGATTTTAATTTCCTGTTTTCCGGTCTTGAAAAATAATGTGGTTAAAAATGCAATAGGAATGATCCACAATGCACGCGCAAGTTTTACAGTTGTTGCAACCTGTAAAGCTTCTGCACCATATTTGTTTGCGGCTCCTACAACAGAACTTGTATCATGAATGGCAATGGCACTCCACAAGCCAAATTGCATTTGTGATAAATGAAGTTGATGACCAATAAAAGGAAAGAGAAATAATGCAATGGAATTTAAAATAAAAATGGTTCCCAGGGCGACAGATATTTGTTTTTCATTCGCTTTTACAAGCGGGCTGATAGCTGCAATCGCACTGCCACCGCAGATTGCGGTGCCGGAAGAAATAAGGTGAGAGGTTTTGGTTTCTATTTTTAAAAATTTTCCCAACAACAATCCTAAAGAAAGAGTCCCGGTAACCGAAGCAACAGTAAAAAGAATTCCTTCTTTGCCGGCGTATACAGCATTTTGTATATTCATTCCGAAGCCTAAACCCACCACAGAAAATTTCAATAAAAATGAAGTGGCTTTATGGTTCAAATGCAAAAACGGATGTCCGATTAATTGGGCGATTGCAAACCCAATTAACAGGGCGACTGGCGGTGTTACAAAAGAAGTGAGACACAAAATAAAGGCGAGAACAAAAATGATTTCTCTTGTTGTAACATTTTTATCTAATAAATTTTTAAATTTTTCCTTTGCAGGAACGGGTATTTTTTCCATTTAATGAGTTGATTTTTTCAAATTCATTCTGCAAAAGCAAGTGAATGATGAATGCAAATTTCATCAGTAAATGGAGGAAAGAGAAATTGAATAAAGTAATTTGCGATTACCTGAAGTTATGATGGGAAGCGAATTTCATGAACAGATCGGGAAGTGAATCTGTTTGTCCGTGAAGTTGAATGAAATAGAAATATCGTTCGATATCCATTCCTTTTACATCAATGATGTGTAATTCATTTCTTTTTAATTCATTTAAAATTGAATGAATGGAAAGAAAAGCCATGCAATCAGAATGAGGTAAATAAGACTTCATACTTTCAGTACTGGCGAGTTGCATCTCTATTTTTAAATCACGCATTTTAATCCCAACAAGTTTTAATGCATGAGAAATTACTTCAAGCGTTCCTGATCCGGGCTCGCGCAATAACAAGGGAATATTTTTTAATTCTGAAGGTTGAATAATTTCTTTTTTGAAAGAATTTTTGTTTGAAGAAACAAGAACAATCTCGTCTTTTCTAAATTCAGAATATCTTATTGACGTATTTTTTGAACGTCCTTCTATAATTCCTAAATCAATTTCATTATTCTTTAATGCATTTTCTATCTGCTCTGTGTTGTTCGTTATAAGTGTTACCTGAACATCAGAAAATTTTTTGTGAAACGCTGCAAGAACCGGTGGTAGCACGTATTGGGCAACTGTTGTACTTGCACCCAACCGCAATTTTCCTTTATGCTTTTGTGCAAAATGATTCATCTCAAATTCAAGATTCCGGTACACAGAAAATAATTGTTCCGTAAGTGCAAGCAATGTTTCACCGGCTGGTGTCAGTTTTATTCTTGAGCCATTTCTTTCAAAAAGCTTTACTTTAAAATGATGTTCCAGTTCATGGATGTGTTTGGTTACGGCGGGTTGTGTGATGTATAATTCTCCAGCGGCTTTTGTAAAGTTCAGCCTGTAGGCAACTGTTTGAAAAACTTTTAAACGAAAATCGAACATAATGTGAAGGTAAATACAAACAGTTTTTTAATAACCATATTTCTGATTGATTCAATTAATCACAACACAAAAAAAGACCTTTTTTGAATAGGGATCTTAATCATTTTCTCTGTCGTCATTACTGTTATTTTTTTTGAATAACGAAAATTCATTGCTGCCGAACTTGTAACTGAATGTCAGTCGAAAATTTCTGACTCCGCGGCGTCTGTAGGTTTCCTGGTAAAAGTTTTCCGTATCATAAATAACTCCATAACGTTGAGAATTAAAAAGATCATTCACACTAAAAGTCAAAGAGCCTTTGTCTTTGAACAAATCTTTTCTCATTGCAAAATCTGCATCAAAACGTTCTAATCTTTTTCCCTGTGGAATTACCCTTGGCGAATGATAATCGGCAGTTAATTGAAAGCCAAGATCATTAAAAACAGAAGATTCATTCCCTGGAGTAATTTTATAATTAGCGGTTAGTTTGGAGCTCAGATTAAATCCTTCATTACTTAAATCCAGAGACTTTTGATTGGCATTTACTTTTCTGTAACCGATGTTTACTGAAGGAGTAATGTCAAAATTCTTTCCCAGCTTTTGTTGTAAAGTAAGCTCTAAGCCAAGTCTGTTCACACTTTTGGAATTAATAAATGTATTGAGAATCGCATTTGGATCTACGGCTGCATTTTGTAATTGCCGGAATTGTTCATTGCTGAGAGTGTCGCTATATCGCGTGATATCCCCCCGTGTATTTCTGTAATAAATAACGCCAAGAAAATTACTGTTGTCTTTAAAAGTTTTGCTGTAATTAAATTCAAGCGAATTGGTAAATTCCGGTTGTAATTCAGGATTCCCCTGTTGAATGTTTAACGGATCATTGATATCAATAAACGGATTCAATTGCCAGAAATCAGGACGCCTGATTCGCCTGGAATAATTCAATTGAATTTCATCTGTTTCATTTAATTTTTTTGAAAGATAAAGACTTGGAAAGAGCGCATCCCAGATATTTTTTATTGAAGAAGGATACTGGTAACCAAACTTCCTTGCACTATCAATCAATGTTCCGGTAAACTTTGAATATTCGCCCCGAATCCCCGCCTGGTAACCGATGCTTTTTAATTTTCCTGTGTAAGTTATGTAAGCCGCCTGCACGCTTTCTGAATATTTGTAATTGTTGCTAAGAGGTAGTTTTGTTTCAACATTATTATTGATGGAAAATGAATTGAAGTAGCTCTCATAATTATTGAAATAGCTTCTCAGACCGGCTTCCAGCTTTTTATCTTCGCCCAAAGGATTTTCAAAATCAATCTTTGAAGTTACCTGGCTGTTATTATTCGCACCATCATTTTTTACATTATTCAATTCACCCTGCATGGTTCCGTCGGGATTATAAAATCCATTCACAATAGCATCATGATCATTCACATTTCCATAATTCACATTTACGCTGGCATCTATTTTTTCACCTTCTTTCGCGAACTTATGTGTGTAAAGTAATTGCGAATTATTTCTTTTGAATTGAAAAAAACTGTTTGAAGTTCTGTCGCCATATTTTTGCAACACATTGTCAATGTTCATGTATTGTTGATTCTGATCTTCAGTTGTCGCAAAACGTCCGTCGACAAATCCCTGTGATAAAGTAAGAGTGTTTCTGTTATCAATGAAAAAATCAAATCCCCCCCTGATTGACATAAACTTTCTTAAACGATTGTTGGATGAATGCTGATTGAAATAATCCTGTACGATACCATTGATTTTATTTTGCCTGAAACTCTTTCCTGAGGCGTCATTGTCAGAATAACTATAATGGCTACTCACAAAAAAATTAAATTTCCCCTGCCGAAGGTTCAGATTCGCATTTCCGGAATAAGCGTTTGGAATACCACCACTTATTGAAACAATTCCATTAAGACCGTGACGTTTATTTTTCTTCAAAATAATATTGATAATTCCTCCTGTGCTTGATGCATCATATTTTGCAGATGGATTGGTGATAATTTCTATTCTTTCAATATCATCAGAGGCGATCTGATCAAGGGTTAGAATCGTTGGGCGCCCGTCAATAAAAATTGTCGGGCTTGAATTTCTTAATTCTATATTTCCATCAACATCCACAGAAACAGATGGAATATTTTTCATTACATCCACTGCAGTTCCTCCTTTTGAAGTAAGGCTTTTATCCACATCGAAAATCTTTTTATCAATTCCCATTTTTAATGCCGGACGTTCGGCAACAATGGTGATTCCTTTCAATTGTTGATTTTCATGTGACATCACAATATTGCCTAAATCTTTATGCAATACATTTTGATCCTTAATCTTTGCAAAAGAAAATGTATGATCATACAAGCTAAATCCAACTGCTGAAATTTCTAACCGAAGATTTTCAGATAATGGAATATTATTAAAATGAAAATCGCCATTTGGTTTGGTAAGCATCGCCGCAATTAAAGAATCTTTTGTTTGTAGGTTAACAGAATCTTTAATGTGAGCAAAAAGCTGTACGGATGCTGCTTCTATTCCCTTATTATTTTGAATGTCTACAACTTTTCCTGTGACACTATTTGATGAAATCTGTAACACTTCTTCATCAGGATTTGGAAGTGGTTCTTTATCTATCTGAGCAAATAAATTATTAACAATAAAAACAAAGGAAAAAAGTAAAAATATATTTTTCATGATCCGGAATTCTTCGATGAGCTTCAAATTATTTGTGTAAAAAAATCATTTTAATTGAATAAGAATAAAAACTATTCTTCATGAAAGCGTGTAAACTTACAAAAAATGGCCACCAGATTTATACCGTCTCAACTTTGCAATTCTTTAAAGGTGGTAAAATTTAACATTTGACTTTTTGAAAGAATACTTTCAGGTACCGGCAAGAAATTAAAACTGAAAATTCAGCGTATAAAAAAACCGGCAAAAAGCCGGTCCTTATTTTATTTTTTATAAATTTTATTTTCCTACTACTTTATAAGTTACGGAGCCATTTACATGTTCTTCTTCGAGATAGATATTGTCAGGTGTTTCATACATTTGTTCGCCATTGATAGTTACAATCTTCGATCCTTCCGGCAATTGATTGATCAGGTCTCCGAGTTCCAAAGACTGGGGTGTTGTCATCATTTCACTTTGTTCATCAGTATTATTGATGACACCATTTTTTCCAACAACTACAAATACATCATTACCATTGGAATCGCGGTCGCCCTTATAATAGGTGCCGTTTAATTCATACAATTTTTCTCCATTTACAATAACAGATTTTGCGCCTTGCGGTAATGCTGAAACAGTTGCACCCATTGGGGCATCAACTACTTCATAAGTATTGTTATCATATTGGCGATAATAAACTCCATTGTAATAATAAAAAGGGAATGCACCAATAAATATTCTTGTATAACCAAAAGGAAGTTCGCCTATCTGCAAGCCAAACGGCGGAAAGATTGGTTGATAATAGCCGGAATAATATCCATAAAAATATCCCCGATTGTAGTAATAAGGATGACCACCAAAATAGATAGAAATGAAACTATGAGGAATCGATGTGTAACGCGGGCCATACATAAAATAAGTTCTGCGTCCATAAATATTTCCGTAATAATGATTTCCATAATAATGATTGTAATTATGGTAATTATTATATCGATAATTTGTATAACGATAGCTATTTCTTACAGCACTGTTCTGCCTGCTGTAAGCATTGTAGTTATTGCGATAAACTGATTCTCTTTCAGGAGTGTTTGTTCTGTTTCTTGAAACTGAAACAGCATTATTTCTGCTGCTTAAATTCCTGGCAGGAGATTGGGTAGTAATATTTCTTGAAGGAGCTTGAAATGTTCTTGATGAAGAATTACTTCTGTTGAAATCTCTTATGGGTGCTGATCTGCCGGATATTTGATTTGATCTTGAAGTAGTATTTGACGCCACTCTTGCCGGCCTGTTACTTTCGCCTCTCAATTCACGGGTAGTTTGCGCTTCTGAAGGATTCAGAAAACATGCAACAAGTGCCGTTAGAAAAAAAAGTGTGAGTATATTTTTCATAAAGTTTTTTGTTTACCAAATTTAATTGATTTGTAAAGATGCTTTTGTTAAATAATTCTCTATTATTAACCCATTGTAATGGATGGATTTTTTTTGAAAAGGTTTAAAATGAAAAAAAAATTAACAGTGATTTTTTTTATCTTATCCTTTTTTCTTAGATAAATTCTTTTTCATGGTACCTTAATGGACATGAAATTTTGACAATCAATTTAAAATACAAGATGGAAAATAATATAAATGCATAGCAGGTCCGGTGGCATTAAAATTGTGACATTGATACCAGAAGCATCAATTTCTATAATCCCCTAAATTGATTTTTATGAAAACAAAAACAGCCTTCATTTCAGCGATGTTCACGTTTTTCAGTTTTGCTTTATTTGCCCAAAATGAACATGACACAGTTCCCATGCCACCACCAAGAACTGATACGGTTCCACCAATAGATACGGCAAGAACTGATACTACAAATATTGCTTTTGTAATCCGGCATCCTGAATCAAAAAGTGTTTTTCAAAATAATCCGGCATTAACTCCGCAAAGGATGTATTCATTTGCTGCAAAAAGAAATGATATATCCGGGAAATAATATCGCGTATATGCGGATTGATTTTATTAGCCACTGAATTTCGGTGGCTATTTTTTATATTATAATGTGGGAAATAATTGTAAACAACAGGGTTTTTTATTCCGCCATTATTTCTTCAATGATTTGCGTACTTTTCCAAAAAAAAATTCATGAAAAAGTTTTCCTCCTTCCTTATTTTATTTCTCCTGATCTCATTTATTTCTCAAAATGCTTTTTCACAATACAAAACTGATAAAAAACTTGAAAAAGAGTTAAAAACACTGATTGATTCTTTTCACGGAACTGCGGGGGTTTATGTTCGTAATTTAAAAACCGGAAAAGAGGTTGCGATAAATGCTGACACTATTTTTCCTACTGCCAGTATTATTAAAGTGCCCATTCTGATTGGAATTTTTAATAAAATTGATTCCGGCGTTTTTACCTATCATCAACCTTTGATTTATCGTGATAGCATGGCTCACGGCGGTTCCGGGCTAATGCAGTTTTTTAAAGATAGTTCAGAAACAGTTTTAAATGTAGCGATCACTTTAATGATCTCCCACAGCGATAATACAACAGCAAGGTGGTGTGAAAAATTAGCGGGTGGCGGAATTACCATTAATAAATGGCTTGCTGATAAGGGTTTTGAATTTACAAGGTTGAATTCACGAACACCAGGACGGGAAGAAAATGCAAAGCAATTTGGATGGGGACAGACCACGCCGAGAGAAATGGCAAATCTGATGGTGATGATTCGCCAGGGAAAAGCAGTTAGTGCGGCAGCAAGCCAGAGAATGTACCGGGATCTGACTAATGTTTTTTGGGATGAATATGCGTTGTCACAAATTCCTCCTTATGTTCAGGCAGCTTCAAAGCAGGGAATGGTGGATGCTTCGCGTTCAGAAGCGGTTTTGGTAAATGCGCCACATGGAGATTATGTCTTTTATATCGCTACAAAAAATAATGCAGACAAAAGATGGAAACCGGATAATGAAGCATGGCAATTGGCACGAAATGTTTCTTCACTATTATGGAATTATTTTGAGCCAAATTATGGCTGGAAACCCGCTGCCGGTGTAGAAAAATATCGATATTAAAAAATATTCTTAAGAAAACCCCAATTATTTTTCTCTGGTGTCAGTGTTACCATTCAAAACATCTAAATCAAAAAAAAGAATATTGAGAACCAGTGAAAACGCCACATTAACGCCTTTTTTAAAATACCTGATAACAATTGGCTGCGGTGTAGTGGTTGCGAATTTATATTATTGTCAACCCTTATTGGGAGCGCTTTCACGTGCTTTTCATGTAAGCGAAGAATCTGCTTCCTTTGTCAATATTTGTTCACAGATGGGTTATGGACTGGGATTGTTTTTTATCGTTCCCCTTGGAGATATGCTTGCCCGGCGCAAACTTCTGATATGGATGCATTTATTGGCTGCTTTGACTTTGCTTGGCTTTGCATTTTCTCCTGATATTGAATGGTTGTATTTTTTTAGTGTGTGCGTAGGAATCACCAGTACAGCTTGCCAGGTTTTTATTCCCCTGGCGATGCATCTTGCTTCAGATGAAGATCGTGGAAAAATTTTAGGGATTATTTTAGGAGGGTTGCTAACAGGAATTTTATTGTCGCGTTCATTGAGTGGTTTTGCTGCTCAATATTTTGGCTGGCAAAGTATTTACTTTATCAGTACCGGGTTTATGATCATTATGGCTTTCTTAGTTTGGAAATATATTCCGGGAGAACAACCTGCCTTTAAAGGAAATTACTGGAAATTGATACGCTCTTTATTTCAACTTTTTAAAGAACAAAAGATTATCCGGGAAAGTGCGTGGATTGGTGCCTGTTTATTTGGAGCTATTTCTGCTTTTTGGTCAACAATGGCATTTTTTTTAGAAAAATCACCTTTTGAATATTCGTTGTCAATGATTGGTTTATTTGGAATTATTGGCGCAGGAGGAGCGTTGATTTCTCCGGTTGTTGGAAGAATAACGGACAGCCAGGGACCTTTCAAACCTATGCGTTTTGGAATTTTGATGATGATGGCAGGCTATCTGATTTTGTTTGAAGGAAAAAATGGAATTGCTTTGGTAATTGCAGGAATTATTTTGATTGACATGGGCTTACAATGCACCCATATTCCTAATCTTTCAAGAAACTATTCGTTATTACCTGATGCACGCACAAGGCTCAATACAATTTATATGACCTTCTTTTTTATTGGCGGAACGTTAGGTTCTTCAATTGGGAGTATTGCATGGAACATTGGTGGATGGACAAGCGTCTGTATTGTCGGAATTATTATGGTCGCGCTTGGTTCAATTCCTGTTTATTTCAGAGTAAGCAATAAACCAGGATGAGATTTTTTTTAATTTAATTTATTAACATTGCAAATGGAAAAAAACCTATACGAATTTGAAACTGAACCGGAAAAAAGGCCTTCTTTTCTTACCTGGTTATGTATTCTTACTTTTATTGGCAGTGGCTGGGCGGTCATAAGTTGCATATGGTCTTACACCACTGCGAGCCAAACAGCAGCTATGTTTTCTGAAAATGTAAATAATAGGAAAGATTCAACGCATAAACCTGATTCAGCAACAGCAACAATTGAAAAAAAACAAGGTGTTTTTGAAGGCAAAATAAAAGCCTCATTTTCAAAAATGTTAAAGGAAGAAAACATCCGGAAAGCCGCTATTGGCGGATTGATCGCTTCATTACTTACGTTAACGGGAGCGATACTAATGTGGAACCTGCGAAGGAGAGGATTTTACATTTATATCCTTGGAGTTCTCTTTGGAATTTTAGTACCCTTTTATTTATTCGGGAATGATCTCATAGCAATAGGCGCTACTTCTTTTGCCAATTTTTTTGGACTGGTCTTTATTGCTTTATATGCTTTAAATCTAAAGTCGATGAAAAAAGGCAATGCTCAAAACCTGCAAGCGAAATGAAGAGCCAAAAATATTTTCAAAAAAATAGGAATCGCCACTATTTATAAATCAAAATATAATAGTACATTTGCACCCAATTATTAAAATTATTTCAAAAAAGATGTCTTATTTAACTTCAGAAAGCAAAGCAAAATACTTTTCAGATTTCGGTGGGAATGCAAAAAATACAGGTTCAATTGAAGCTCAGGTTGCCATTTTAACCGAAAAGATTAATCACATTTCCAGTCATTTATCTACCAATAAAAAAGATTTCAGCACTCAACGCGGTTTGATGCAGATGGTGGGTAAAAGAAAAAGTTTATTAGCTTATTTGAGCAAGCATAATTTAACTGGTTATCGTGCATTAATTGAAAAGTTAGGACTTCGTAAATAATTTTTATTCTTTTTAAACTATATTTAGCATTCCCAACTGAATAATACGGTTGGGAATCCTTTTTTATAAACTAATTAAACAAAAAAATGAATACTCCAAACCCGATAAATGTAACATTTGATATTGGTGGCGGTCGCATAGTTACCCTTGAAACCGGTAAACTCGCGCGCCAGGCTGATGGAGCGGTTACAGTGCGTTTAGGCAATTGTATGATTTTGGCAACAGTTGTTGCCAGTCATGAGCCAAAGGAAGGTCAATCATTCTTCCCGCTTACAGTTGATTACCAGGAAAAATTTGCTTCAGCAGGAAGGATCCCTGGCTCATTCTTTAAAAGAGAAGCAAGATTGAATGATTATGAAATATTAACTTCAAGATTAATTGACAGGGCACTGAGGCCTTTGTTTCCGGATGATTATTTCTGCGATGTACAGGTTTTGGTTTCGCTGATTTCAAGTGATCCTGAAGTGATGCCGGATGCGATGGCTTGTCTGGCCGCTTCCGCAGCATTAGCAGTTTCAGATGTTCCGATCCAGGAAATTATTTCTGAAGTAAGAGTTGGAAAAGTAAATGGTGAGTTTGTTGTAAATCCTACCCGTAGCCAATTAGAAGAAGCTGATCTCGAATTCCTTATCGCTGCTACCGACAAGAATATCATGATGGTAGAAGGTGAAGGGAAAGAATGCCAGGAAGAAGATTTGGTAAAAGCAATTGAGATCGCGCATGAAGCAATCAAATTGCAGGTAAAAGCACAGGAACAATTAAGAGATAAAGCTGGTGCAAAACCGAAGCGTGATTATACAAAACCTTACCGGAATGAAGCGCTTGATGAAAAGATCATTGCGTTCGCAAAAGATAAGATGTATGAAATTTCTGCTAAGGGAACTTCAAAAAATGAAAGAAAAGAAGCTTTCGATCAATTATTAGATGAAACTACTGCTCATCTTGGTGAAGATCTGCCGGATGAAGATAAAGGTTTAATAAAATATTATTTTGGCGAATTACAATATCACGTAGTTCGTGATATGATCTTAAAAGATCGTAAACGTCTTGATGGACGTGGACTTGAAGAGATCAGGCCGCTGACCATGGAAGTGAATATTCTTCCTTCTCCACACGGCTCTTCATTATTTACACGTGGTGAAACCCAATCATTGACAACCGTAACTTTAGGTACTCCGCTTGATGAATTATTAGTTGAAAGCGCCGCTACCAGCAATTATTCAAAATTTATTTTACACTATAATTTCCCCCCTTTTTCTACCGGTGAAGTAAGAATGATGCGTGGTGTTGGCCGTCGTGAAGTTGGACATGGAAATCTGGCAATGCGTTCTTTAAAACAAATAATGCCAGGAAACGATTATCCTTACACCGTTCGTGTGGTAAGTGATATTTTGGAAAGTAATGGTTCATCTTCAATGGCCACTGTTTGTGCAGGTTCACTTGCTTTGATGGATGCAGGGGTTCCATTCAAAAAACATGTAAGCGGAATTGCAATGGGCTTGATCTCAAAAGGTGATCAGTTCGCAATTCTTTCTGATATCCTGGGTGATGAGGATCACTTGGGAGATATGGACTTTAAAGTAACCGGCACAAAAGATGGAATTTGTGGTGTGCAGATGGATATTAAGGTTGATGGATTGAGCATGGATGTAATGCGACAGGCACTTGATCAGGCAAAAAAAGGCAGAATGCATATTTTGGAGGCAATGTACAAATGCATTCCTGAACACAATGCTGATGTGAAACCACAGGCACCAAGAATGGAAAAATTGATCATTGATTCTGAATTTATCGGAGCGGTGATAGGGCCTGGTGGAAAAATTATCCAGGAAATTCAAAAAACTACCGGCGCTACAATTAATATAACTGAAGTTGGAAAAACCGGTGAAGTAAGTATTTTCTCTGCAAATAAAGAAAGTTTGGATCAGGCTGTTGCCTGGGTGAACAGTATTGTTGCGGTTCCTGAAGTTGGTGACATTTATGAAGGCACTGTAAAAGGAATAAAAGAATTTGGCGCTTTCGTTGAGTTCTTACCAGGCAAACAGGGATTGTTGCATATTTCAGAGATTATGTGGAAACGTCTGGAAAATATGGACAATATCTTCCAGGAAGGTGATAAAGTGAAAGTGAAATTGGTAGGCGTTGACCCGAAAACAGGCAAATTCAAATTGAGCAGGAAAGCTTTGTTACCAAAGCCCGAACAAAGTTCTGCGCCGCAACATCGTAACAACGAACATTAATTTTTATTGAAAATAATTAAACCTAAAGCTTGTAAATTTTACAGGCTTTTTTTATGAAAAAATATTTTAAAATACAAATTGAAACCAGTTCTTCTTATGAAGCAGAATTGTTGATTGCGGAGCTATCAGAAATTAATTTTTATGCATTCGAGCAGGAAAACAATTCGTTGAATGCTTACATAGATGAAGCAGATTTTCATGAAGAGAAATTGAAGGAAATTTTGCCTGCAGAAGCTTTTTTTACAAAAAATATTATTGAAGAAGAAAATTGGAACCAGCAATGGGAGAGTGGAATTCAGCCGGTAATTGTAAATGATTTTGCTGCGGTCCGTCCATCATTTCATGAAGCAATACCAGGTGTAAAACATGATCTGATCATTACGCCGAAAATGAGTTTTGGAACCGGCCATCATGCTACTACTTTTTTGATGATCGAACTGATGGAAGCTATCCGTTTTCAAAATAAAATTGTAATTGATTTTGGAACAGGAACGGCTGTGCTGGCGATTCTTGCTGAAAAATGCGGCGCTTCAAAAGTGATTGCTATTGATAATGATAAATGGAGTATTGATAATGCTTTGGAAAATCTTGAAGCAAATAAATCTCAAAAAATATCTGTACAGGAAAGAGGCGATCTTTCCGGGATTGAGACAGCTGATATTGTGCTTGCAAACATCAACCTGAATGTTTTAAAAACAAATGCTGCTTCTATGAAATCATTATTGAAACCCGCTTCATTTTTGCTCATTTCGGGTTTTTTGATAAAGGATGAAAAGGAAATTCTGGAGGTTTTTGAAGAAAAAAACCTTGTTAAAAATTGCAGTAAAGAGCGTGGCGGCTGGCTGGCGATTTTATTCCAAAAATTATAATTTTAATTTTAGGAAAATTAAGGGAATATCGCATGAATTATATCTTATATTTGCTATCCCGTCGTTTGTACTGACACAATAATATGAAAGAATTTATTTTAATCATACTTGCTTATTTTATTGGTTCCATACCAACTGCCATCATTATCAGTAAAGCCTTTTTTAATATAGATATCCGTGAATACGGAAGCGGAAATATGGGTGCTACCAATACTTTTCGCGTTCTCGGGCCGAAGTTTGGCACTATCGTTATGGTCGGAGATATGTTGAAAGGAATTTTTGCAGTGTCTTTGTATAATTTACTTCCTTATTATCTTACCAATGAACTGGATCGCACCAATTTAATGATCGGTCTCGGCCTTGCTGCTGTAATTGGACATATTTACCCAATTTGGGCAGATTTCAGGGGCGGAAAAGGTGTGGCTACCCTGTTTGGAATGGTGCTCGCTATTCAACCCATCGTGGCTATCAATTGTGTCGGTGTTTTTTTATTGGTTCTTTATTTAACCCGGTATGTTTCTTTAAGTTCAATTCTTGCGGGTGTTGCCCTTCCCATTTGTGTTTTATGGATTTATAATGAAAAAGAAGTTTTCTACCGTGTTTTTGCAGTTGCTGTCGCGGCGCTTATTGTGCTTACTCATCAAAAAAATATCAGCCGTTTATTAAAAGGCAACGAAGGTCGCGTTCCCATCCTGAAACATCGCGACCGCAGAAAATCCCGGCGCAAGGAATTATAATTTCCTAATTTTTACTTTTCATTTGCAACTTCTTTCTACCTGAAAAGCATCTCTTTTAGAAAGAATAAAATTTGGTACATCAATTGTTTATAACACTAAAAAAATAATATCAAATGAAAAAGTGGCTAATACTTTTAATAAGTTCAAGCGTTTTTTTTACTGCTTGTACTACGAATAAAATAACAGGAAGAAGTCAGTTATCGTTGGTTTCTGAATCAACTTTGCAACAGGAAGCGGTTACCCAATATCAAACTTTTCTTTCCCAAAATAAAGTGGTCAGCGCTTCTGCAAATAGAGATGCCGAAATGGTAAAGCGTGTTGGTTCACGAATTGCAAACGCTATTACAAAATACTATTCTGAACAGGGACTGGCCAATCAATTGGCAGGATATAAATGGGAATTTAACCTCATAGAAAATCCTGAAGTGAACGCATGGTGCATGCCAGGTGGAAAAGTTGTTGTTTATACAGGATTATTGCAAGTGACACAAAATGAAGCGGGTTTGGCAATCGTTCTGGGCCATGAAATATCACATGCCGTTTTACACCATGGACAGGAAAGAATAAGCCAGGCATTGTTGGCTCAGGGAATTGGAATCGGAGGTGATTTATTTACTTCCGGAAATGCCCAGGCAAATAATATTTTTAATGCTATTTATGCACCAAGTGCTCAAATTGGGGTCTTACTTCCTAATTCGCGCGGCCAGGAATTAGAAGCGGATCATTATGGTTTGATCTTCGCTGCAATGGCCGGTTATAATCCGAGAGAAGCGATCCCACTTTGGGAAAGAATGGCAAAATTAAGTGGGGGAAATAAGACTCCGGAAATTCTGAGTGATCACCCGGTTGATTCAAAAAGGATTGCTAAATTAAAAGCCGAGATGCCTGAAGCCTTGAAATACTATAAACCTGTTAAGTAAAACCAGTAAAATTTTAACGTGGAAATTAGCCCTGCACCAGCTTTTGCAGGGTTTTTTTATGGCTTCAACCGAATTTTTTTGTAAATTTGCACCTGTCTAAGCTGCATTTCTACAATTTTTATGTTTTAATTTTTACAAACAAAAGTGATGCAGGTATTTATAGACTCATTTTTTAATCTTAAATATTGGTTCGCTTATGTCTCAAACAATGTTTGAAAAATTGCAATTAGAGGATGAGAAAAATCTGTTAATACAAGGTCTTCCTTCCACTATTGAGAAACAATTTTCAAAGCTATCATTTTCTAAAAATGTTACACAGCTCCTCAAAATCCGGAAAGTTGATTTTGCTCTTGTCTTCGCATTAAATTCACATCAGTTGCAAAAAATTTTTACTGAACTTACTCCGGCTTTACGCAATGAAACCAAGTTATGGATCGCTTTTCCAAAGCAGGCTTCAAAGATTGTAAGTGACCTGAACCGCCAGGGCTCCTGGGACTTTTTAATTGACCTGGGCTATGAAGTAGGTGAAAAAGTAGTGCTGGATTATGTTTGGAGCGCTCAACGTTTTACCAAGGCAGCCGTTTGCGAACAAATTAAACCAAAAGCTACTTCTTCAAAAGTTATTAAAATGAAACCCGATTCAAGAAAATTTGCAGAAGCAGAAGGATTTTAAAAACCCGATTAAATATTTTAACTAAATAACCAGGACAAATTCAGGAGCAGGGCTATTTCATAATCACCATTCCAATCTCTTTTGTCAATTGCATTTCCATTGTTTTTAAGTGAGAATGTGTTTGAATTAACAACATCTGGCGATCAGCTGAGGTCGTTTTTCCTAATTCCTCCGCATTCACCGTTATGAGTTTTTTTATTTTTTTCAATTCAAGGTAACGAAGCGTGGAAGTGATATCGTTTTTGTAATTATCTTCTCTGGTGGGAACGGCCATTTCATATTTTGTGGTCCAGCCATCACTCACCTCATACGGAAATTCTATCAGGTGGACAACAGCATTGCCCATTTGGATATCTTCAGAATATAAAAAGTTTTTTGCGGTCGGTTCCAGTTTTTCTTCATACCAAATTTTATAAGTGCCGATAATTTTTTTCAGCATTTCATCTTCGATCGTATCTTCTTCCAGAAAATCGTTCAATAAATAATCTGCTACTCTTTTTTCTGTCTCCCATTCCAAAAGCCCATATTCTAACAAACATCTTACCAGCGATCTTTCATGATAGATCTCATCTTTTATCAGTTCCAGGGACTCGGGATCTTCAATTGAGATCCCGGAAATTTCGCTTCCTGGTTCCTGCGAAACTTTTTCCTGCTGGAAGAATTTCTTTTCGTCTTTGCTTAATTTTTCCCGCAAAAATTTGTTGACAAGATTATGTAATCCGCCTTCATCAATTTTTAAAATCTCCCCGGCTTTTCTGATATAATCCTGCTGTTTGGTAAAGTCTTCTTCTTTATTGATTTTTGAAATAGATTCGGCAATTCTATTAACGATTTGTGCTTTTTTATTCGTATCATTTCCTGCTTCTGCCAAAGAAAATTCCAGTTGAAATAAAATAAAATCCTTTTTATTTTCTTTGATATAAGTAATTAATTGTGCAGCACCGTATTTATTGACATAACTATCGGGATCTTCATTATCAGTAAGCAAAACGAGTTGAACATTTAGTCCTTCTTCTAATGCAAGATCGAGGCCACGCAAAGCAGCTTTCACACCGGCAGTATCTCCATCATATAAAATCGTAAGATTGGAAGTATATTTCCTGATCAATCGCAATTGATCCGGTGTAAGAGAAGTTCCGCCACTGGCAACCACGTTTTCAATTCCTGCCTGGTGAAGAGAAACGACATCCGTATAACCTTCTACCAGCAAACATTCATCATTTTTATCAATTGCCTGGCGGGCAAACCATGAGCCATATAAAATTTTACTTTTTACATAAATTTCATTCTCAGGCGTGTTGATGTATTTTGGTGCTTTATCATTTTTCCGGATTAACCGCGCTCCGAATCCGGTGACTTTTCCCGACTGGTTGTGAATGGGAAAAATAACCCGGCCCCGGTAATTATCCTGCAAGCCGCTGTCTCTTTCTACTACTAATCCAGCTTTTTTTAAAAAGTCCTTATTAAATTGTTTTTCAATTGCCGCTTTTGTGAAGGTGTCGCGTGCTTCAGGATTGTAACCTAATTCAAACTTTTTGATGGTTTCTTCGCGAAATCCTCTTTCTTTCAGATAACTCAGCCCCACATTGGTTCCTTCTTCTGAATTAAATAAAGTATCAGAAAAAAATTGCTGTGCAAATTTGTTGATGATGTAAAGGCTATCCGATGTTTGCTGTTGTAATTTGAATTCAGGGCTGGTTTCTTTTTCCTCAATTTCTACATTATATTTTGCCGCGAGCCATTTTAGTGCTTCTACATAGCTGTATTTTTCGTGCTCCATCAAAAAACTGATGGCGTTTCCGCTTTTTCCACAGCCAAAACATTTGTAAATTTCTTTTGATGGAGAAACAGTAAAAGAAGGAGATTTTTCGTTGTGAAAAGGGCATAATCCAATATAATTTGTGCCTCTTTTTCTCAATTTCACAAAAGAATTGACGATCTCGATAATGTCAATCCTGCTGACGATTTGTTGTATAGTTTCCTGCGGTATCATTTACTTCTTTCGTTGTGGAACGAAATGAATTTTAAACTGAATATTTTTTTTAGCCATATCACCTCAAATCATTTTCTGACGCCTTCGGGACCATTTACGTATGTTCGGAGACCATTCCCGGTCCTCGGAGATCATTTCCGTTTGTTCGGAGACATTTCCGTATCTACGGAGATCATTTTGGTATGTTCGAAGGTTATCTCCGCGTGTTCCCGGTACATCGGGGCAACATCAATAAGTCCAAATCAAAGAAATAATGGCAAGAAGTATGGAAATGGCTGTTGTAACGATCATTGTTGCCACAAAATTTTTCATTGAAATAATTGTTTTGCTCATAATTTTTTTG